>Ga0172375_10005442_pt1 | contig 18388 bp, 17 predicted proteins | sample LakKiv1m_FD_114537 | JGI IMG/M metagenome (GOLD analysis project Ga0172375, IMG submission 114537) | Freshwater microbial communities from Kabuno Bay, South-Kivu, Congo - kab_092012_11.1m | ecosystem: Environmental > Aquatic > Freshwater > Lake | place: Democratic Republic of the Congo...
AGCCCATTTCAAACCGCATGTGCAAATCGCTTGGCATGATGATATAATATGTGTCAGGGATGTTCCTTGACTAACCATCCCTAATCTAAAAAACAAGGAGTTTTTTATGAAAATCGCCCGAATTGCCAAATTGGCGATCATCGTCGCCCTCTATGTCGCCTTGACCTATGCCTTCGCGTTCATGTCCTATGGGAATATCCAGTTCAGGATCGCCGAGATTCTGGTCCTGCTCGTTTTTTTCCGGAAGGACTATGCCGTTCCGCTCGTGATAGCCTGCATGATCGCGAATATCCTGTCGCCGCTCGGCATCATCGACCTGGGGTTCGGAACCGCAGGTACTTTGCTTGCGGTTTTGGGTATCATGCTGGTAAGCCGTTTCAAGAAAGCCTTCGGCCATGATACCGTCGCCTTGGCTTTCGCCTCGATCATGCCTGTCATCACCAACGGACTTCTGGTCGGTTGGGAATTGAACCTGGTCTATGACCTGCCATATTGGCCCACGGTCGTATCCGTGGCGCTGGGAGAGTTCGTCGTCGTCTCCATCCTCGGCGTTGTGGTTTTCACCCTGCTGGCGAAAAACCGGTCTGTCATGAATTTGATATTGTCTGACGATTTCCATATTTCGCCCGAAGAATGAAAACTTCATAATCATAGGGAATAGGGAGATGTGTTTGATTGGCAATTAAGATCGCCTATATCGACGGCGGCTCGAAAGAATGGGCCCGCGTGTTCATGAATGATCTGGCCCTGGCTCCCGATATCAGCGGGAGTGTGTTTTTGTATGACATCGACAAGGCGGCGTCTGCCCTCAATCAGATCATCGGCAACAGGATCCGCGACCAGAAGGACGCTATCAGCCGGTGGGATTATGTGCTTGCCGACACGATCGATGAAGCCCTTGAAGGCGCCGATTTTGTCGCGATCTCGATCCTGCCGGGGTTGATCGAGACGATGGCCGTAGATGTGCATCTGCCGGAAAAATACGGCATCTTTCAAAGTGTCGGCGACACAGTCGGTCCGGGCGGGGTGATCCGCAGTCTGAGGTCTGTTCCCGCTTTCGAATTTTTCGCCGCCAAGATCAAGGCCATCTGCCCCGATGCCTGGGTGATCAACTTCACCAATCCGATGTCGATCTGTGTTCGGACGTTATATGACGTTTTTCCGGGCATCAAGGCTTTCGGATGTTGTCACGAAGTCTTTCATACCCAGGATTTCCTCTGCAAAGTCCTGGAAGAGCAACAAGGCATCAAGGTAAATAGGAAAGATATCTATACCGAAGTGTCAGGCATCAACCACTTCACCTGGATCAGCAAGGCCACCTATGGCAGAACCGATATCCTGTCGTTGTTGCCGGATTTTTGTGACCGCACATTTCTCTCCGGCTACAATGAATCCGGTGAAGCCGATGCCTTTTTAGCCGATCCCTTCGTTTCCGCCAACCGCGTGAAGATGGACCTGTTCCGGAAATATGGGGTTTTGGCAGCTGCCGGCGACAGGCATTTGGCCGAGTTCATGGATATCAATCTGTACTTGAAATCGGAGGCAGTGGCCCACAAATGGAAATTCGCCCTGACGACGGTGAAACAACGGATCGACAAAAGAAACATCAGGATCAAGGAAACCCTGGAACTCGCCTCGGGTGAAAAACCGATCGTAATACAAAAATCGAATGAGGAAGTCGTCGATCTGATCCGGGCGCTCCTGGGAAAAACCAGTCTGGTCTCCAATGTGAATATCGTCAACCGAAACCAGATGCCAGGCCTGCCTATGGGCAGGATCGTCGAAACCAATGCTTTCTTCACGAACGACAATGTCGTTCCCTTGATATCGGGAAAATTGCCTGATCCTGTGCTCGAACTGGTCAGAGTCCACTCTGACAATCTGGAATTGTTGTATTCCGGAATTGGAAGCCGGGATTGGGAACCGATTTTCCGGGCCTTCATGAACCAGCCGCTTTGTTCCGGGCTCCAGAAGTCCGAAGGTCGGGATTTGTTCAAGGAAATGGTGCATCGGACCGGACGCTATCTGGAAAAGGATTACGTCCTTTCCGGACTGCAGTCACTGTGATATGTTTTTTCCTGGAAGGAGGAAATCGGAATGGATTTTCGCTATGAGAAACTGACATTGGCAAACTGGGAAGACTTCTATACTCTGTTTCAGAAACATAAGGGGGTCAGGGGCGGGTGTTGGTGCGCCTATTACCTGGTCCGGCCCAAGGATTTCGTTTTTGCGGAGAAAGACAGACATCGTGAACTTCATTACCAGCATGTCAAGCAATTCGGTTCGACAGGGATCATCATGTACCTTGACGATCTGCCGGTCGGTTATTGTCAGGTCGCCAAATACGACGTGATCGAAAGATTCGATTATTCCAAGGGCTACAACGCCTTACCTGAAGCAATCAGACAGGAACGGGACTGGCGGATATCCTGTCTGTTCGTGGACAAGGACCAGCGGAAGCGGGGGTTGGCTTCAAAGCTGTTCCAATTCGCCCTCGAGCACATTGCCGGAAACGGTGGCGGCTGGGTCGAGGTCTTTCCGTTCGAATATCCGGGGATGCCTGACAAGTTCCAGTTCAACGGATCGGTCGCCTTTTATCGGAAAAACGGATTTGAAATGTCAGGCAAGATCGGCAAATCCGAAGTCCTGATGCGGAAATATATCGCCAAGGCATGATACTTTAATTGCTATCCAAGGAGGATTTGTTATGAGAATGGCAATCTACGGTGCCGGCGCCATGGGCACCATATTGGGGGCATATCTGGCAAGGGCCGGAGAAACGATCGACCTGGTCAGCCGCAACGTCGCCCATGTGAAAGGCCTGCGTGAGCAGGGGGCCCATATTGTCGGGAAAGTCGACTTCATTCAACTAGTCAGCGCCATGCTTCCCGAAGAGATGAATGGAAAATACGATATCATTTTCCTGATGACCAAACAACTTGACAACAAAGGTGTGGTGACCTTTTTGAGTGAGCATCTCACCGATACCGGAGTGATCTGCACCATGCAAAACGGGCTTCCCGAGCTATCGGTTGCTGAAATCATCGGCGAAAACCGGACAGTGGGTTGCGCGATGGCCTGGGGCGCCAACATGCTTGGTGAAGGCAAAGCGGAACTGACCACTGAGCCTTCCCGGGAAACCTTGTCCTTCAGCCTGGGATCTTTCGGGACCGTCGATGAGGACATCATCGACGAAATCTTCCGCGTGCTGTCGATCATGGGCAGAGTCACGGTGGAGGAAAACTTCATCGGAGCCAGATGGGCGAAGTTGCTCGTCAACAGCGCCTTCAGCGGCCTTTCGGCCGTGTTAGGGGCCACGTTCGGAGCCATTGCGAAAGACAAACGATCACGTCTTCTCGCCCAACTGATCATGAAGGAATGCATCGATGTGGCGAAACACGCAAACATCGTCATCGAACCGATCCAGGGCAAGGATGTCGTCAAGCTGCTTGATTATAACAACAAAGTGAAACAACTGATCAGTTTCATGATCATCCCGATCGCCATGAAAAAGCATCGCGACTTGAAGTCGAGCATGCTTCAGGATCTCGCCAAAGGCAGAAAATGTGAAATCGAAGCGATCAACGGTGTCGTATCCGCTTATGGACGGAAAGTGGGATTCCAGACACCATATAACGACAGAATCGTTGCGATCGTCGGCAGGATCGAATCTGGAGAACTGATCTCTGAATGGGCCAACATCCGTCTGTTCGACGATTTGGTAAAGAAATAGTCCGCAAGGTAAAAATGCGCACGATCCTATTTGACAGAAAAGACGCCATCATCCGTCCGCTTCGGGAACTGATCGAAAAGCAGGATCATCGGACCCTGATTCTTTGGGCTATTGACTGCGGCACGGAAGTCGCGAAGCTGTTTGCAGAACGCTTTCCGGACGATACCTGTCTGCAACAGGCCCTGAAGGCGACCCAGGAATGGGCCCAGGGCAGGATCAAGATGCCAGAAGCCAGACCATGTGCCCTGGCTGCCCATCAGGCGGCCAAGGATCACGCCGAAGACAAGGTGGCGGTTGCCCTTTGTCATGCGATCGGACATGTGGTGGGCACAGTCCATGTTGAAACCCATGCCATGGGACTGGTTATCTATGGCCTCACCGCCTATTGGCATCTTGGCGGGGATATCTTGGTCAAGGATCGCCTCGCCTGGTTTTGCGAGCGTCTGGTCTTCTGGGAGAAAAACGGCGATCTCGGGCACAGGGCGTGGGCCGGATTTCTTGAACGGACAAGGCCGAACAAGGAATGGCTTTTGCATCAGAAAGAGCATGAATCCTGAGCAAGAAAGCATGGAAAAATCAATATCTGGAGTATAATAGAAAATAACATTTTGGTGATGGTGTCGGGATATGGAAGACCTCTACGAACTATTAGGCAGTTTGATCATTGTTTTTTACGGACTGACAGTCGCGAATTTCTTCTTGAAATTCGTGCTCAGACATTTTCGCAAGCAACTGCAGCGCTTCCCGCGTTTTTTTCGTTTCTATACCTCGCTCGTGAAGTTCTTCGTCCGTTATCACCGCTATTTCGGTTTCGCGACGGTTTTGTTCATCATCGGCCATTTCTGGTCCGTTTCCACGACCAGAGGCCTCAGCACGACCGGATTCATCGCCGCCGGCCTCATGATCTTTCAGGTGTTGCTGGGGATATTCGGAAAATATTTCCATCCCAAGGGAAAGGCCTGGCTATGGATCCACAGGGTGATCACGATCATTTTGGCGATCGCGATCGCGATCCATGTCGAATGACGGACACTACTTTGAAAAATCCCGCATGAAGGAGGATAAGAAAATGATCTCCTACAAAAAGGAACTCCTGTTCCATACCCAGGCGAGGAGGGCTTTCATCAACATCACCCGCCAGGTGGACGATTGCATCCGCGAGAGTCACGTGAAAGAAGGGCTGGTGCTGGTCAATGCGATGCATATCACCGCCAGTGTCTTCATCAACGATGACGAAAGCGGCCTGCATCAGGATTTCGAGGTTTTTCTGGAGAAGTTGGCTCCTGAAAAACCATACGGACAATATCGCCACAACGGCTATGAAGACAACGCCGACGCCCATCTCAAGCGCCAGGTTTTCGGACGGGAAGTAGTCTGTGCCATCACGGGCGGGAAACTTGATTTCGGCCCCTGGGAACAGATCTTCTATGGCGAGTTCGACGGCATGCGCGACAAGCGGGTGCTGGTCAAGATCATCGGCGAGTAACAATACATATCAGGCGCCATCAGGATAAACTATCAGGCTAGGAGGTTAAGCAATGGATGTGTTCATCAGTTGGAAAGCGATTGGGAAAAACAATCTGGAGCGACTCAGGTCCGACTTTCCCGAAGTCAACTTTTTGACCGAAAAGGAGGAAAGCCAGTCCGCCGAAGTCTGCATCGTCATGCCAAACTTTTTCAATGACAAGGATCTAGGGGCATATCGGAAACTCAAATTTGTGCAATTGTTGATGGCCGGATACGACAAATTCGAGATGGATTCGGCGAAACGGCTTGCCATCACCGTTGCGAATGCGCAGGACATCTTCTCGATCCCGGTGGCGGAAGACGCCCTGACAAAGATATTCGTTCTGAATCGCAATGTGAGACATTATGCCGAAAGGATGAAGGAGAAAGCGTGGACGCCGATCCGTGAGGAACCGGAACTGACCGGCTCGACCGTGGGCATCCTCGGAACCGGGTCCATCGGCAAGGAGCTGGCCAAAAGGCTCAAAGGCTTTTCGACAAAGATCTTGGGTTATGCAAGAACCGATCGGATCATTCCGGATTTCGACCAGATTCTGACAGGAGATGAGGGATTGGAGACACTCTTGTCAGAAAGCGACTACGTGATCTTGGCCCTGCCGCTCACCAAGGACACCCATCATCTGATCGACGCCAGGAAATTGGCTTTGCTGAAACCGACGGCCTTGCTCATCAACGTCGCTCGGGGCGAAATCGTCGATCAGGAAGCCTTGATCGAGGTTCTTAAGGCCGGGAAGATCCGAGGAGCGGGGCTTGATGTCACCACTCCGGAACCTTTGCCCACTTCAAGTGAACTATGGAATCTTCCCAATGTTTACCTGACGCCGCACAACGCTTCCTCAAGCCCTTATATGCAGGATCGCCTGGCCAAATTGACCAGGGAGAACTTGCGTCGCTATCTGGATAAGAAAAAGCTCTTGTATGTGATCTCCGAATGAAAAAAAGCACCCGAATTTCTCGGGTGCTTTGCATATTCAATCATCGTTGGTCGTTTTGGTTGTCTGTGTTTTCAGATAATGGTTGTTGATGTATTCGATTTTTTCGATGATCACCGCCGAACGTTCAAGGAAAGCATCGATATGTTCATCCGAGGTGTGCAAAATGTCCCGGTAGTAGATGATACCGGAACCATCGTCACTGTAAAGGAGATTGTCGAAAAGCCCGGTCAGTTTGTTGGAATAGAAGACTTGGGGACGATTTGAGAATACGGAATCGCCGAGATAGAAATCGGGATCGAATTCGATTCCCAAAAGATCCAGAACCGTCGGAACGACACTGTAAGGTGAGACGAACTTGTCGATATAGGTTGAATCCGCACCTGATTTGTCCAGATAGGTTTCCGTCAAAAGCGGATTGTAGATGGCGAAGAAGGTGTGATACATCTCCATGTTGAAATAATCGGTCGCATCGGCCTGGTTTATGGTCAGGTAAAGGTCATGGTAGTAGACGTTGTGGTCCCCGAAGAGCACGATCAGAGTATCATCCAACAGTCCGTTTGTCTCCAATTCCGCCAACATCCGTCCGATGGCGGCATCAAGGTCCATCACGGCGGCCTGATAGTGTCTGATCCGCAAGACGTTGTCCGCGGTGCTATCCTTGAGGATGTTCACCCAGGTGCCATCGGCTTCGGCCTGATCGATCTTGGCGAAATAGCCGAGTTCCTCGAACAGGGCCTTGTTTTCGGGGCCATAGTTGTACGGCCCATGGGTTGAGAGCGTGGCCCAGTAGCTGTAGAAAGGTTCTTCCTGGGCGACGATCAGGGGCATGATTTTTTCGATTGTGACGCTGTCGAGGGTGTAATCCCCGTTCCAGGTCCAGATCGGTTCGCCGGGATAGAGATCTTCATGGAAATAGAGATTCTCGAATCCCAGCTGCGGCATCAGGGAGCCCCGGGAATAGAAGGTCGGCACGTTGTCGTGGAAATAGGATGTGACATATCTGTCCTTGAGGATGTTCGGAACCGAGAAGGAGAAATCATAGTCATAGGAAGAAGGCAGGAAATTGATGGTCGGATAATTGCCTGTGATGCCGATCATTTCCGATACATTGGTCTTGTTCTCGCTGTAGTTGTTCGGAAAATACAAGCCTTCGTGCATCAATTTCCAGAGATTCGGGGTCAGCACTTCATTGATTCCGAAAGGCTGGATCGATTCCAGCATGAGCGTAATCACGTTCTTGCCTTCCAAAAGCCCGAAATAATCGGTCGGTTCGAAGATGTCGCCGATTTTGTTGTCGGTCGTGTTGTCTGCGCTTGTGTCAACTGCCGAATCGGTCGTCAGGTCCGTAGTGGTTGTCTGGGTCGTTTCCGGAGGCGTGACCTGTTCCTTCATGATGATGATTTCGGCCTCTTTGGTATAGTAACCCAGCAGTCCGTATTTTTCCAAGGATGAGCGTTTGAAGGTCGTGATGTTGTTTGTGGCTGCATATTGCGCGAACACGGGGATATCACTCGTGAAAAAAGCGAAGACGAACAACCCCGAGACCGCGAACATGAAAAGCGCCTTCGCGAAATAATTGGGTGTCGGAGTTTTCTGCTTCTGCAGGAATCTGTATGCCAGACGCATGGTGATCAGGTAGGCGGTGAATACCAGGGCCGCGACCGCGATGCTGGAAAGGGAAAGGTGTTCGAAATTGAAAACGGCGGTAGCTTCACCGATCAGTTGGAGTTGCTGGAGGGAGAACAGGTCCAGGTAGACGCCATACATCGTCGCGTTGATCATGAACAGGATCATGACGAAACCCAGCAGGGCACTGAGGTAGATGATGGCCAGTTTGTTCGATTTCATCAACAATATCACCGAAGAAAAGGCAAAGGCAACCAATAAATCCACATATAGAAAACGGGGTAGAAATGTAAAATCGACCCACCGAAAAGTAATCGCCTCGGTAATGATGAAAAATGTTAGAAAGACCAAAAACAACAAACCTTTGTCACGCAAAATCCGTTTCATGAGCAAACCCTCGATTCATATTTCATATTATAGCATAGATCGATGCCGATGGATGCGTTTGTTTTCCCTTTTTACATGAAACAAAGTTCATGGCTTTTTTATTGGTATAAAAAACAGCCTGGTTTCCCAAGCTGTAGCTGTTTATTCGTCCAGCCTCGACTCCAGATCATGCAGTTCCGAAGCCAACGTTTCCGGAAGCAGATCACCGTAGATCCGGTAATGTTCACGGATCGATTCCGTCTCTTTCTTCCAGGCGTTCTTGTCGATAGAAAAGAGTCGTTCCAGACCAGCTTTATCCATGTCAAGACCGGAAGTGTCGAATGACTTCGGCTTTGGCAGATAGCCGATCGGACTCAAGCTGGCATTGTCCTTGTCGTCGGCTCTGTCAAAGATCCATTTCAGAACCCTGATGTTTTCTCCGAAACCCGGCCACATGTATTTGCCGTTTTCGTCTTTGCGGAACCAGTTTACCGAAAAAATCTTCGGCAGTTTGTCAGGATCTGTCAGTTTTCCCGTGGCCAACCAATGCTGGATATAGTCGCTGATATGGTATCCGATGAAAGGCAGCATCGCGAAAGGATCGCGTCTCACCTTGCCGATGTCGTCGGAGATGGTGGCGGCAGTGATCTCGGAGCCCATGATCGAACCCAGAAAGACGCCATGATCGAAATTGAAACTCTGATGGACAAGCGGTATTGTGGTGGGACGTCTGCCGCCGAAGAGCATGGCGGAGATGGGAACGCCTTCGGGATCTTCCCAATTAGCGGCTATCGAGGGACAATTCGCCGCCTTGGCGGTGAACCGGCAGTTGGGATGGGCGGCTTTCCTTCCACAGCCAGAATACCAGTCCTGTCCCTGCCAGTCAATCAGGTGTTCGGGAGTTTCCTTGGTCATGTCTTCCCACCAGACGTCGCCATCATCGGTAAGCGCCACATTGGTGAAGATCGTGTCCTTGGCGATTGTCTCCATGGCGTTGGGATTCGATTGCCAGGAAGTGCCGGAAGCGACGCCGAAGAAGCCGGCTTCCGGGTTGATGGCATATAATATGCCGTCTTTCTTGAAACGCAGCCAAGCGATGTCGTCACCGATCGTTTCCGCTTTCCAACCCGGCAGCGCCGGCTGGATCATGGCCAGATTGGTCTTGCCGCAGGCGCTCGGGAAGGCGCCGGTCATGTATTTCACTTCACCTTCCGGAGAAGTGAGTTTGAGGATCAGCATGTGTTCGGCGAGCCAGTCCTCGTTCTTGGCCTGATAGGAGGCGATCCTCAAAGCGAAGCACTTTTTACCCAGCAGGGCGTTGCCACCGTATCCTGATCCATAGGACCAGATCATGTTTTCTTCAGGAAAATGGGAAATGTATTTCTGTTCGATCGGGGCGCAAGGCCATAAGGGATCGGTTTCACCTTTTTTCAGGGGATATCCGATCGAATGCAGACATTTGACGAATTCGCCGTCTTTGCCAAGGGATGCGAGCACTTTGTCACCCGTTCTAGTCATGATATGCATGTTGAGGGCGACATAGGGGCTGTCGGTCAGTTCGACGCCGATTTTGGAAAATGATGAACCAACGGGCCCCATCGAAAAGGGAATCACATACATCGTTCTTCCCTGCATCGAACTATGGAACAAATCCGTCATCAACGGTTTCAGGATCTTGGGGTCGATCCAGTTGTTGGTGGGACCGGCGTCACGCTCCCTGACCGTCGAAATGAATGTCCGGTTCTCGACCCTGGCGACATCCGAGGGATCGGTGCGGAATAGAACCGATCCGGGTCGCAGCTTTGGATCGAGTCTGATCGCACGCTTTTCGCGGATCATGTCCTCCATCAGACTGTCGTACTCCTGCTTGGTTCCATGCCAGACCTTGATCGAGTCAGGTCTTGTCAATTCCGCTGTTTCTCTGATCCAGTTGTCTAGTTGTTTGTTGATCATCTTCATGCTCCTTTTATGGATTTGATCACTCCGGTTTTGGATTCTTTGTTTCCAAAACGCCTTCATGATGTTATAATTAATTGAAACGAGGTAAAAATATGAATATAGAGAATAAAAGTATCGCGCTTCTGATCGATGCGGAGAACATCTCTCCGGGATATATCGAGATCATCATCGACGAGGCCAACAAATACGGAAAGATCAATTATCGCCGTGTCTACGGCGATTGGACCACACCGCAACTCAATCCCTGGAAGCAGCGGATCAGCGAATTCGGGATGACTCCCGTACAGCAGTATGCCTATACATCGGGGAAGAACGCTTCCGATTTCACCCTGATCATCGATGCCATGGATATCCTTTACTCGGGCAAGGTTGACGCCTTCTGCATCGTATCGAGCGACAGCGATTTCACCAAGCTTGTCACCAGGCTCCGCGAAGACGACATGTTCGTCTTCGGCATGGGCGAAAGTAAAACGCCGATTTCACTGGTGAATTCCTGCGAGACATTCGCTTACCTGGACAAGATGCTGGCTGCGGAAACTCCGGCTCCGGTGGAGGAGAAGAAGGAAGCTGTCAAGCCTCCGAAAAAGAAAACCAACGGACAGAAGCCGGAAAGTTCGATCACGCCGCTTTCACGGATCAAACTGGAGCTGCACAACATCATCAACGATAACCTGGAAGACGATGGCTGGGCATACTGGAGTCTTATCGCCCAACTATTCCAGAAGAAGTTCCCCGGATTCCATCCACGAAACTACGGAGACAATATCAGACCGCTGTCTTTCTTCGAAAAGATGGACGAATTCGAAGTCAAGAAGATCAATACCGTGATCCATATCCGCAACCGGGATCTCTAGATATAATTCACTGCCGCAAACTGCGGCAGTTTTTTTATAGATATTTCTTGTCTACATAACGTGAATTCATCAGGTGCAGCAAGCCGGGATAATTGACATCGAATTCTAGGATGTCGCCCAGTACGTAATCCGTGTTTCCGAGGTCGACGATCAAATGGTCGGAACTGCCGCCGACAATCGTGACTCCTTTGTCCTTCGGAAAGAGGTTTTCCAGGATCACATCCTGTTTTCCGATGGCAAGGATGCCTCTTTTCATGATGCCCTTGTCAATGATCTTCGGAACTTCGCCAAAGGAATTCATGCCGATGTCGCCCCGAGGATAACTCGGTTTCATCTTGACTTCGATCAGTTCGGCCTGCAAGGTGAAGATATCGGCGTTGAGACCCTCAAGCATGGTGCCATAGGCTGTCTCCCGCCCCATGAACAACACCTCTCCGTAACGGAGACTGTTGATTTCTTCAGGAATCTCATCGGTTCCGAACAGATGGAAAGAAGAGGAATTGCCTCCGGAAACGATTTCCAGATGGATTGCGAATCGCCTTTCGATCCGGCGCTTTATCTCGACCAATCGCTCCAGAACCTCCCTGGTGGGAATCAGTCCGCCATAACAGGTCAGGTTGGTGCCGATACCCTTGAGATCGATACCCTTGAGAGCGAGGATCTTTTCGACCAGGGGCAGATAATCGTCTGAATAAAAAATCCCTTCACGGAGATCGCCCAGGTCGAACATGAGCAGGATCTCATGGGTTGTGTTGTGGTCCATAGCGGCTTCATTAAGTTGCCGGATCGTCTCATATTCGGAATTCAGGGAAAGATCCGCATAGCGGATCACCTGATCGATCTCGGATAGCTCGGGTAGGCGCAACAGCGCTTTTTTCTTGTTGAGGTGCCGATACTCACGCAGATTTTCCAGTCTGGAGTCGGCAAGATAGGCGAAGTCATGCTTCGCGATCTCCTTGACGATTGAGAGATCACCGGCCAGAACCTTGACAACGATCATCGACTTGTCGATATGGTTATCGTGGCACATTTCCAGGATTGTTTTGAGATTATGATGCAATTTGTTGATGTCGATCGTGATTTGAGGATACATCCTATCACCTGATTTCCAAACTGTTTTTCAAGAGACTCAATGCCGCTTCGGGATGCTTTTTCGCCAAGACGCCGAGGGCGGCCATGATATAGTGCTCGTCGATCAGGATCTTGGTATCGGGGTGCGGTTTCAAAAGGAGATTGTTCGTCCGCTTGAGGGCGGATTTGATGATCGCCTGTTTTCCTGGCAACCTGGTCAGAGCTCCGCCCGTGGCGATTACGTATTTGACTTCGGTGAGGTCTTTTCCCTCCGCCAGCGTCATTTTCCCCGAAGGGCCGAAGAGATGGATGAAATGGCCGGCATGGCGTTCCAGAGCCGTAGAAAGGGCTGCTTCAGTCAGCCTTTCCACGAGAGGTATGTGTTCTGGGTCCGGAATCGGCGGATAATCCGTCAGCAACCTCTCAAGGTCATCGGAACCGATGCCGAGGATTGATGCCAGTTTCACTTTGCCAATCATGGCGACGATATTGTCCTTGTTGATGTAGACGCCAAGATCGCCTTCGACCGTCCGTTTCGCGAAGGGCTCCGGTCCGACGAGCATTTTCTCCACCAACTGGCTGCCTTTGGTAACCGAATGGATGTCGGTGGTCGCACCGCCGACATCGAAGGCGACCAAATCGCCCAACTCCGGCTGCAAGCGGATGGCGGCCTCCATCACTGCGCCTGGTGTGGGGATGATGTCATCATGGATCAGATTCCTGACCTTTTCCATTCCCGGCGCCAGGATGATATGTTTTTCAAAGACTTGTTGGATTATCTTCCTGGCCGACTCAGTTTCCAGGGTATCAATCTTCGGATAGACGTTCTTCGTGATGAAAAGCAACTCGGATTGTCCGGAATCAACAAACGCCTTTTTCACCGCGGAGTGGTTCTGTACATTGCCGGCATAGATGACTGGGATACCAAGTTTCAAGGCGGCAATTATCCGGGCGTTTTCGAGTGAGGTTCTGGTTTCGCCGAAGTCAACACCTCCAGCGATCATGATGATGTTCAGTTTCAGGTTTTTGATTTCTTCCAACTGAAATTCGTCGATGATGCCGGCGGTGATAAGTTTCAGATTGGCGCCGGCTCCCAGAGCCGCTTCCCGAGCGGCTTTGACCGTCATGTCATAGACAAGTCCATGGACGCTCATCTTCAGTCCGCCGGCGGCACTGGAACAGGCGAAGGTTTCCTTTGGTTCGATAAAAGCAGTTCCGAGATTCGCCGCCAGATCCTTCATGGCGGTTTCGAGACCGATCGTCACATCGCCTTCCAGGACTGTAGTCGGCGCACTGCCTTGGCCAAGAAAGACCGGCTGTTCACTTTCAAGTTTGTCAAATGCGCTCAATATCGTTGTCGTTGATCCGATTTCAGCGACCAGGGCATCGGTTTTCACAATAGCTTCATTTCCTTGTGTCGCTTGACGAGGAAAGAGGCGACATGATGGCCTTTGGTACCTCTTCCGAAACCAGCGTCGACACCTTGTTTTTGTGCGGTTTCGGGGATGACCTGAGTTCCGCCGGCAATGATGATGAGCTTGTCCCTTATGCCTTTTTCCACAGCGTATTCATGGGTCTTCTTCATGTTCTTGTAATGGATTTCGTCGTGGGAAATGATGGTCGACATCAAAATGGCGTCGGCATTGGTTTCAATGGCGGCGTCGACTAGTTTCGTGATGGGAACCGAAGTGCCGAGATAATGGCATTTGATTCCGTATTTTTCGATGCCACCATGTTTGATGTCGATGATTTCCCGCAAGCCGACCGAATGTTCGTCTTCGCCGACGGTGCCGGCTACGATCGTGAGCGGATGCATGGCGACATAATCCCTGATCTCCTGATCGGAGAGGATATCCGGTTCCTCCGGCAAGGTGAGTTGGGAAAGGTCGATGTCAAAATCGAGTTTGCCTTTGAGTTGGATGCGGGTTCCCTCGCTCGGATGCAGGATTTCCTTATGGATGATTTCCGGTTCGGACAGGTTCATCTTCATAGCGATTTCAAGGGCCGCGGCCTCAGCGTAGCGGACGGAAGTAGGCAAGGTCAAATCGACGACAACAATGCCGTCAGCCAGCCATTGGACTTCTGGCTTGATGAGCGAAGAATCTCTATATTTGGCGGTTTCCTCCATGCGAAGATGGACGTTGTCATTTTCGTCTGGTTCGTCGATATACTGGATTTTGTTCCGATCTTCGAAGGTGGATCCACCGATAAGGATTGCGGGATTGTCGGTTTCTTCTAGCTGATACTGTACGACATTGTTGAAACCGAAATGGGCCGGTACGGGAGCAAAATAATCAGGATCGCGCTCATAGACGGTGTCCTTTGCCACGCCGCCATGGCTCTCTCTTTTGATTCCATCGCCGTTTCTTTCCGGATAGATTCCGGAATCGATGAAGAATCCTTTTTCAACAGCGGCAAAATAACCGCCGGATTCGATAAGCTCTTCAAAGAACAACACTGCCCTTTCCTTCAGTTCCCTGACTTTTTGCGGCAGCAAACCGGTTGATTTGATTTCCACAAGTTCCTTGAGGCCATCCATGCCTACCAGGGCTTGTTTGGCGGTGTCGCAAGCCTCGACATTGTACATGTGCCACGGAATGTTTCTGCCTTCGTCCGGGGTGATCGTCGATTGGATATCCGCGGAAGTGAGTTTGGATATCATCATGTTCAGAACATGGGTGACGGTCGCTTCCCTGGTCGAAGACTCCATGTATTTCGTATTCATTTGGGCCCGGAAACGGTAGCCGGCGAAAAAGTCGCGGAGGGCAACCGCATAGGGCAGATTCACTTTGAGATCCGGAGCCGGAGGAGCGGTCGGCGGCACGGTCGAAAGCGCGATATTGGTCTTTTTCATGCCGGATTTGACCGAGAAAAGGGCATTGATCGCATGCTGGACGAACAACTCCGGCATCACTTTCCAGGCTTCCATCGCCGTGGCGTTGGCGTTATGGGCGCCATCGATCTGGAGGATGTCGGCCCAGGCCATGATTTTCTTCGACTCGGCAGCGTCGACGAAAGACCGGATCATGTTGATATTGCGGTACAGGACATTGTATTGGGGATCCTGATGGGCGCCGTTGACACCTTCTTCAGCGAACATGACGGCGATGTCGGGGCCGGCGACGCCGGAGACATAGGAATGAAAATTTATCGGTCTTCCGACTTCATCCTCGATCAGATCGAGAGCTTTTCTCTGGGCCCGGATCTGTTTGCGGGAGATCGGGACTCCGCCCACGCCCTGGGGTGTGCCTTCGATCAGACCGTCGTAGTGGGATTGGCCGGCGGTCCGGATCACCATGATATGATCGGCTCCATGCCAGGCGGCCATCCGCATCCTGCGGATATCATCCTCAAAGCGCCCGGAGGCGATTTCGGTTGTGATCACCTGGAGCGGCTGGGGATCGATGTTGTCGAAATATTTGGCGGCCGGAAGCGGAACGGAACGCTTCAGCGGTTCGGAAGTGTCGCTGTAGCCGTAACCATGAAGAATCTGTCCGGGAAGGGGTATCCTCCATGTCCATCCACGGCGCCTGGGTTGATATTTGTCAAGATCTTTCAGGATGCTTTCCAGGGAGAGTGGCTTGTCCGGGGTAATCATTTTCTCACCTCGAAACTCTTCAGGACTTCATCCCAGCCCTTATCTTCAATAAGCGCCAGTCCGGCTGCTCTTGTGGAGATGTTTCTGATTGTGGACAAGCGGTATACGACATGACCGGCACCCTTGCCGATCAGATTGTGCCGGATGGTTTTATCGACAATCACCTTGGCCTCCAGACTGGAAAAACCCATCCTCAGCAGAACCGATCGCTCGATCGCCGGTGTGGTATGGGTTCTTGCCAAGTCGATCAGCGGGGTAACGGTTTTTTCCGCCAGACTCCAGAAGTACTCCTTGAGTTCGGCATCGGTCATCCCCGACAGGTGTTGTCTTCTGGTTTCAAAGTCGTCTTTTCTGATCGGGTTCTCGTTCATTCTATGCCTCCAGTTCGATGTTGAGTTTGCGTAATATCGATTTCACGAATTCCGTCGAGGAATTGGTTTCCGCGACCAGATAGTTCAAATCGACAGTGGTGATTCTCGTGGTTTGTTTGACGGCGTTCTTGATGAATGATTCCCGGATGGGATCAAGCGGGATGTCTTCCACGAACAAGTCTTTTGTTGATCTTGGTAAGACGATGGTCTGACCGGGAATTTCGGTCCGAGGATCGCCGAAATGGATGTCGATGCCATTCTTTCTGGCAAAATCCAGTTGGGCCTGATGATGTTTTCCGGCCCCTGTGTATTCAGTTTCTTGAACGATGACGATCTTATCTTCCTTCAGGGTCTGGGCCAGACTGAATGCGGCCGCAAGCGAGGTGTTACCGGCCGGACCTCTTTCGATGCCTTCCAGGCAGGCGAGCATTTCCGTAGTGAAGAAAACCTGTCCTTGATTGACGGTAACATACCTGTCGATATAGCGAAGCGGCCTGGCGGCCGAACGGGGCACATCGCTCCGGTCGGGGTTCGTGATGAAGGGAATTCCGAAACCTGTATGGCCGGTCGTGAAGCTCTTGCGATTGAAATCGTGATCGGAAGCCATGTGCAAGCCTTTGAGGTTGACACTGGCGCCGACGATCTGGACCTTGTTCGATGTCTTGTGCAGGATGCCTCTCGCCGTACCGGTCAGATTGCCACCGCCGGCATTGGTGATGACGACCATATCGGGGGCTTTTCCAGTGATTTTCAACGAATCCGCAACCAGTTCTTTTCCCAGAGTTTCGATGCCCAAAACGCTATAAGGAGTATATAAAGATGCGTTGAAATAACCGGTTTCATCAAGCAGTTTCAAGAAGGTATAGAACAATTCCGGGCCGACAGACAACTGGATGACTTCGGCACCGTATGCCTCGCAGGCCCGGGCCTTTTCGATGATTTCCGGTTGGCCTACGCCCTTGGAGTCGAAGCACTCCTGGACAATGATGCATTTGAGTCCGTATTTGGCGGCCTGTGATGCGACCGCGGCGCCATAGTTTCCCGAAGTGGCGGCGATCACACCTTTGTATCCGAGTTTCTTGGCGTGATAGCAGGAGATCGATGCCCTTCTGGCTTTGAAGCTTCCCGAGTCGTTCAGTGCTTCATCCTTGATGAAGATTCTGGCCCCATATCCGGGACCGGAGTTTTTTCTCGATAGCGCCGTGATGTTTTTCAGTTCTTTGAGCGGGGTGCCACCGACGCCGCTTTGGGATTGGATCAGTTCGATTTCATCCAAGGAATATCCGGAATCGGACAGCATTTTTTCATAGTCAAAAGCGATTAATCCCATTTCATAGCGGGAATAATCGATACCGACCGATTTCATCATGATTTCGTTTTTTCTGTTTATCAGTTCTTCGTAGGCGGAGATTCTACTCATGGTCTTCACCGCCATACAGTTCGTTTTTGACAATTTTGTCGATTTCCAGGATTTCCGGTACGAAATCCCCGTAATTGTGCAGGTAAGTCGGATTTTCCTTGATCAGGGTTCCGGTCTCAACTCTTCCGGTCAGGGTCTTGATGGTGACCGAGTCCAGAAGGTCGGCGTCCGCAAGCAAAAACCCCTTGACCCACATTTCCAGAGGGACTTTCTTCGTATCCTCAGGCAGGGTGGCGGTCCTATCTTCGGGTTTGAGGACGATTTTGTGGATCTGAACCCAAGTTCCCTTTTTGATCATTGCGCCTCACTCCGTTTCGATCATGCTTCTTACATCGCCGACGATTGCCCTTGGTACGGGCAGGTCGATCATGGTTTTGAGACCTGGTCTGGCATTAAGGACGTGTGGGATCATGTTCACGCAAATAGCGATCGTGCCAAGACCGCCTTCCACTTCAGGGGTGATGGTCATGTTTATGGAAGGCGAACCTTTGATTTTGATGTAGTCTCCGGTCTTTATGCCGCCTGACTCAGGCTCGATCTGTTGCGGATGATTCATGTCGATCGTCATGTCGTTGTCCAGGATGACTTTCGCCTTCATCGCCACGCCGCAGACATTGCCGGCTTTGGCGTTTCCGAAGGTGGAGACCCGGTCGATAGCGGTGATGATCGGTTCCATTCCCTGTTCGAAATGCCGGATCTTGAGTCCGATTGCATCGGCGATCATCATCGTCGATTCTTTGAACCCGACATGTCCGGCGATTTCGCCCAGGACTTGTTTCCGGCGGAATTCATCGACAGTCAATCCGACTCCCTGTTCCTCCATGACGGTTTTACCGAACGGAGAAAGACTGTTGATTCTGGCAATCTCGAAACCCTTGACCTCGGTCATCACACCTGAAAGCGTAATGACTACCAGATCCATCATCAT
>Ga0172375_10005443_pt1 | contig 18386 bp, 11 predicted proteins | sample LakKiv1m_FD_114537 | JGI IMG/M metagenome (GOLD analysis project Ga0172375, IMG submission 114537) | Freshwater microbial communities from Kabuno Bay, South-Kivu, Congo - kab_092012_11.1m | ecosystem: Environmental > Aquatic > Freshwater > Lake | place: Democratic Republic of the Congo...
CCCGACCTCGTCGACGAGGAGCAGCTTCCCCTCGCCAACGGTCTCGTGCTGGCATCTTCGTACGGCACCATCCCACTCGGTGCCGCGGCGTTCGCGGCAGTAGCGGCGTTGCCGGGGAGCGACGTCCTCGACCGGCCGTTCGCTCTGGTGTTCTGGGTCGATGCGCTGACGTTTCTCGTGTCGCTCGCGTTCGTCGCGCGCCTCACCGAGCTGTCGGGGGGCCCGCTCCCCCGATCTCCCGGCGAAGCACCGATTCGGTTCTCGGACGCGTTCGCCATTCCGCTGGTTCGGGGGGTGATGCCCGCCGCGGCTGCCGTGGCGCTCGGTCTCGGCGCACTCTTCTCCCTCGGGATCGTCTTCGTCCGCGAGGTGCTCCATGCAACCGAGGCCGAGTTCGGTCTGCTCATCGCCCTCTTCGGCGTCGGGGCCGGAGCGGGCCTCGCGGTTCTCCAGGCGCAGCAGAAGCGCGACGCTCTGCTCCAAGCGCGCCTTGGCGTCGCTGTCATCGGCGGCATCGTCGCCGGATTCAGCTTGTCGCCTGCCCTGTGGGTCGCGTATTTCGGCGCGGGTGCATTCGGCGGTGCGGCGGCGTACACGCTTGCCTCCGGGATGGGTGTGATCCAGTCGGAGCTGTTCGACGCGCAGAGGGTGCTCGCCTTTGCCGCGTTCCACGTCGTCATTCGGGTAGGCCTCGCGGCGGCGGCAATCGGTGCGGGCGCGGCGGGCGAGCTCGTAGGTTCGGTGCGTTGGCCGGTCGTCGGGCGGTTGGAATCGTCGCGCCTCGTACTGCTCTGCTCGGGATTGCTGGTATTCGTATCATCGACCTTCGTGCGTCGTGGCGGTGCAATCGGCGAAGTGGTGGAATTGCCGTGAGGGCGGGGGGTGTCGCCGGTCGCGGTGGCGAGATGCAGGGGCGGTCGGGCCCGCGCGCGAGGAGCGGTGTGAGCTCGGAATGCGTCGTCGGTCGGGTGTGCCTCACCTCGGCTCGGGTCGCGAGCTGCAGCCGTCACGGCTCCGAGCAGAGGCGCGTCGATCATGGGGGTATCCGGTGAGCGTGGCGATCGTCACCGACAGCGCAGCAGCGCTGCCTCCGGAGCTCGCTGCTCGCTGCAACGTGACGGTCGTGCCGATGTGGCTGGCGGTTGGCGGGGTGCCGGTGCGCGAGGGGGAGCGGCCGCTGGCCGATCTCGTCGCCGAGCCCGACATCGCGACGTCGGGTCCCGCCCCCGGTGAGTTCGAAGAGGCGATACGTAGCTGTGGCGGAAGCGACGGCGTAGTCGTCCTCACAATTGCTGCGACCATGAGCAGCACGTTCTCCGCGGCGGAGATAGCTGCGCGGGCGGTCGGCGGGCACGTACGGGTCGTCGATACGACGACTGCGGCGGGTGCGGAGGGTCTCGTGGTGCTCGCTGCAGCGGAGGCTTCCGCCGCCGGCGAGGCGATCGACGGCGTCGAGCGGGCTGCCAGACGTGTGATGGAGCGGGTGCGGCTCGTGGCCATGGTCCCGAACCTCGATCATCTGGTGCGCAGCGGCCGGGTGCCGGGCATCGCGGGCTGGGCCGGAAGGCGACTCGGTATCGCTCCCCTGTTCGAGTTCGGGTCCGGCCACGCTCGCCCGCTTCGGCCCGCTCTGGGAGCCGGTGCTGCGCTGGATCGCATCGTGGGGACGTGGCGCCGGTCGCGCCCGGCGGGGCCGGCGAAGTTGAGCGTCGCCGCTCTGCACGCCCTCGCACCAGCGAGCGCCGAGCGTCTCCTGGCGGCGGTGCGTGCCGAGGTCGAGCCGGAGTTCGAGTTCGTGAGCGAGTTCGGTTCGGTGATGGTCGTCCACACGGGCCCGGGACTCGCCGGCCTCGCCTGGTGGTGGTCAGACCCCGGCTGACGGCCCCGGCAGGCGCGCTCTCGAGATGGCTACGGGTTAGACGGCAGTTCGATGTGCGCGGCTCGAGGCGAGCGTCCAATCGACGGCGGCGACGATGCTCGCCACAGCGGCGAGCCCGAAGGCGTGTCCCATGCCGTCGACCAGCACGAGCCTGCGCGGACCGGTGGCCGACGCGTAGAGCTCCTGGGCGTCGCAGACTCCGATGAAGGGATCCTTACGGCCATGAACCAATGCAAGGGGCGCCCGGATGCTCGACACCAGGTCGATCGGCGGCGCAGGGTTCGACCAACGCGCCGCGATACGCACGCGGGCGAATCGTGCGGCAAAGGCTCGCCCAGGCCGGGTGCGCGTCATGAGAGTGGAGAGGATGCCTACTGCGTTCAGCGGTAGGCGCCAACGCGACGGGCAGCTGACCGAGACGACGCCGTCGAGATCTGGGTCGAGTGCGGCGTGCCGCAGCACCGCTATCGCCCCCATCGACGCGCCGACGGTCACGACACGATCACTTCGCTCGCGAGCCGCTGCGACCGCCGCGGCGACGTCGTGACGTTCCGCGTCGCCGAGGGTCGACTCGCCGCCTGAAGCGCCGTGACCGCGGGCGTCGTACGTGATCACGTCGAGACCGTTCGCGTGGAGCGCCTCCGCGACGGCCGAGACGTCGGGGTGATGAGCGCTGGCCGTGAATCCATGGGCGAGGACGACGGCGGCGCGTGGCCTTCCGGAGCAGAACCACCGCCTGCCTGCAAGGGTGACGTCGTCGGCCGTGGAGAATGTGGGTGCGGCGGAGCCGTGGAGGTGCGGCATGGTCCTAGTTCTCCGCGCCGACGGCCCGGCTCTGCACGCGGCGCGAGACGAGGATCCCGTTCCGTGCCATCGAGTGGTGGAACCACGCGGTCGAGAGAGCGATTGCAGCTGTCGTGAGGCCGACCGAGAGGAATCGGCCGGCGACGACATAGGTTGTCAGCGACTGGCTGAGCAGCAGCCAGATCATCGCCGCAGCGTTCGCGAACTGGGTGAACGCCCACAGCAGCGAGATCTGCGAGAAGAACGTGCGCACGTGACGGTTGCGGAGCACTTCGGGTTCGAACGGGCAGAAGTCGTGGGCAAGGCGCTGGGTGAGAGGGCGCCCGAGTGCGGCGGACAGGAGAAACGCCGTGGCGACGAGAGCGGTACCGAGCGTGGGCTGCAGGAAGTAGACAAATGCGCTCCGGGAGACGAGAGCGATCAGTGTTCGAGCGGTAAGGGTCAGCGCGCCGATCACGAGGATCCCCGGAACCCGGCGACGCGTGAGGAGGCGGAGTGCGATGAGCCCGTACGCGACCGCGAGGCCGGCGGCCATGGCGCCCCAAACCCCTACCAGGCGCAAGGTCACCAGGAACACGGTCAACGGGACTACGGTACCTTCGACGATGTTCGGGACGGCGTGCCGCACCAGCGCGGCCGGACTGGGGATCTCGATGCGGAGGGTATCCATGCGGAGTGTGCCGGTGCGCGCTGTCGAGGGGGAGTGCCCGGATCGGGACCTCTGTTCGAGCACTCCGGGCCCGTACATGGTCCCACACCACGGCTCGAAACCTCACTTCGGGACAGCTATGAGTGCCGAAGCGGGGCCGCAACCTGAGCACGTTCACAGCTCGGCATGGGCACGCGGGGATATGAGCCCGCGATCGAGCGGAGCGACGGGCCTTGGCTTCCACGCAGACGCGCCGCGCCCTGGCGGCCTCGTGATCATCGGCCGGGAGAGAATCCTGTGAGCACTTCCCCCTTCCACGCCACCCACACCGTGCCTGACAGCGGATTGGATGCCCGCTCGCAGGCCGATCCGAACCAGCCGCCAGTTGCACGCCTCGACCCTTGGCTCGAGGTCGAGGTGCTCCGCACCTGGGGTGCATGGGCCGAGATCTCCTGCTCCAACGGCTGGACCGCGTGGGTGGACGCCCGCGCTCTCGTGGCGAGGCCGTCGCCTCCGCCTCCGCCTCCGGTCGAGACGCCCACGGTGGAGGCGCCCCCGATGATCGGGAACGTGGCGCCGGCGGGCGTCGGATCACCGCCGGCCTGGACGTACGAACAAGCCGAGGCCCCGCAGCCGCCCACCGCAGATCCGCCCGTCGTGGCCCCGACGACACAGGTTCCTACGGTCGCACTGCCTGCGACGCCCGCCTTCACGCAACCTACGACGCCTGCCTACACCGCGCCGCCTCCTGTGCCCGCCCCCACCCAACCCTCGGTGCCCGCGTACGCCGTTCCTACTTCGGCTTCGGGCTACACGCAGCCTCCGGCGCCCGCGCAGCATCCCTCCGCGTACCAGCAGGCGGGCACCCCGGCGGCCCGCAAGCTCCCGGTACCGGCGCTCGTGGGTGGCGCGATCGCAGGTCTCGCGGGCTTCGCCCCCTGGCTCACACCCGGGGGTTCGACCAGCAACGGCTTCGACGTGCCGGCCAAGTTCCTCATCGACTACAAGACGAGTGGCGGCGGCGGACTGAAGCTGGGGCTGGTGGTGCTCGCCGTCGCGATCGCCGGCGGCGTGCTCGCCGCCATTCCTGGCATGGGCGTCCTTCGGCGGGTGTGCGGCTGGGCGTGCGTGCTGGCCGGTGCGCTGTACGTCGTCCAGCTGCAGAGGCTGCTGAGCGCGTTCTCGGGCAGCCCGAGCCTCTTCGACACAGTCGGGATCGGTGCGCTCATAGCGGTCGCCGGCGGTCTCGTGCTCGCGCTCTCTCCAGACGCTTCGTGATGAATTCGGGCCGAAGCGTTCTCTGCGGCCCGGGAGAATCGTCGACCCGGCGGGCAGCTCTCCTGGGTCGCGCCTCCCGTCGGGCTGGTTCGATGGTCGCGCCCTCGAAGAATCTGAACGCATCGAGGAGACGAACGAGATGAGGGGTGTGGCACGGTGAAGTCGAAGCGGATACGAGCGACGCGATGCCTGGCGGTGACCGGGATCACCTTCGCCGCCGTGGTGTCGCCGGCCGCGATCGCTGGTGCAGTCGTGAGCGGTCCGTGCATCGGGACGATCAAGGGGGTGGACGTAGCTCCGCTCTCCGCGACCAGCCCCAAGGACGCGATCGATGTCGGCGAGAGTGAAGACGTCGTGGTGGGAGCGACATCGCAGGGGCGGATCGAGCGTTACGAGGTGCAGCTCGAGTTCGCCGGAGTCCGGTGGACGGTCGGCAAGGGAGAAACCACGGACACGTCGTGGAGCAAGACGGTGAACGTCTCCGATTACGCGCGCTACGGAGTCGGCCTCTACAAGGTTCACGGCGTGAGCGAAGGTGCGGTCGCTTGCGACGGCGCGGCGCTCGTGAAGGTAGGTGGTAGCCCGCTCGGAACAGTCGCGGGGCTCGCCGGGCTCGCCCTCGGCGGCATCGGAGCTGCGACAGCGGCTGCCGCTGCTCTGAAGACGGCAACGGAGGGCGAGAAGCTCGCGAAGCGCATCTACAGACCCGACGGGATGCCGCCGGAGCAGGCCGCCGAGGCAGGTTTCGGTGAAGTGCGTTCGCCGGCCGACTACGTGAGATGGGCCGAGACGTGCGCGCAGGGTCCGAACGTTTCGGCGGAGACGATCCGAGCCATCTGCGACAGGGGGGCGAGCCAGATCCAGAGCTTGTGCACCAAGGGTCTCGACGGGGTGACGTGGTGACCGCCGTGGCGGCGAGCGCGACCGCGGCAGTCCGGTTCCCGAGGATTCGGTTCCGGCCGCGCGTCTCGATCTCGGGGACGTTGTCGGGTGCCGTGGGCGGTCTCGGTGTAGTCGTCCTGCTCCAGCAATTCGCGATCGCGTACCCGACGCGCAGCTTGACGATAGTTGGTCTGATCGGCGGCGCCGTCGTGCACCTCCTGATCGTCAACGCCGGGCGTGCGGCGAACGTCTCGCGTCTCAACGGTCGACTTTCTGCAGCGGAGGCAAGGTTGGCTGCAGCGCCGACCGTACCGGGCTTCGTCGTCACACACGTGGTACCGCCAACCGGGTTGGAAGCGCGCGCCGAGCCCGACGCCGTGCAGCCGGTCGCAGCGGTTCTCGCAGGCGGGGTCGAGCTTCAGGTCCTGCAGCAGACGGGCGACTGGGCGCACGTTATGGGAGGCAACGGCTGGACCGGCTGGGTCGACGCTCGGTTGCTCCAGGCAGTGCGGCGGTGAAGTAGGCACCCTGTGCGAGGGCGTCCGGGGTGACACCGCAGGCAGGCAAGGATCGGTTGCGGCAGTGGGCACTAGGGAAGTGCCGCGCTGCGCGTCCGAGGCCGTCACCACGCGATTGCAGAGCGGACCTGTGAGGGGGTCCAGGGTGGGCTCTCCGAGAAATCTCAGGTTCGTTCGTCATAGTGGCGAGCATGGATACAGCGATGTCGAGGGTCCTCGCCGCGCGATTCCCCTCGAGCGACCGGTCCGTGGGCCCTGAGAAGTCCATGGTTCCCGCGATCGACGTCGTCATCCCCGTTCACAACGAAGAAGCCGCGATCGATGCGAGTGTGCGGCGGCTGCACGCCTACCTGCGCGACCACTTTCCGTTCACCTCACAGATCACGATCGTCGACAACGCATCGACTGATACGACGCTCGAAGTAGCCGAGCGCCTGGAGCGCGATCTCGATGGCGTGCGCACCCTGCATCTCGACCGCAAGGGGCGGGGTCTGGCATTGAAGGCCGCGTGGTCTACGAGCAGCAGCCCGGTGGTCGCGTACATGGATGTGGACCTCTCCACTGGTCTCGATGCGCTGCTCCCACTCGTGGCACCACTCGTGTCGGGGCACTCCGACGTCGCGATCGGCTCGCGGCTGGCTCCGGGCTCTTCGGTGGCACGCGGGCCCAGACGTGAGGTGATCTCGCGCACATACAACTTGATGCTCAGAACGATCTTCGCGACCCAGGTGCGTGACTCGCAGTGCGGGTTCAAGGCGATCCGCTCCGACGTGGCGCGTCGTCTCCTCCCGGCGGTCACGGATGATGGCTGGTTCTTCGATACCGAGCTGGTGCTCATCGCCGAGCGAAACGGTCTGCGGATACACCAGGTTCCGGTCGACTGGGTGGACGACGCCGACACGCGCGTGAGGATCGTTCGGACCTCGATCGACGACATCCGCGGGTCGATCCGGCTTCTCCGAGCGTTTGCAGGGGGGCGAGGGAGGGTCGATCTCTCCGGCGTTGCCAGGCAGCCCCTGGATGACGACTTCGGTCGCCGGCTTGTCAGCTTCGCGACGATCGGGGCGTTGAGCACGATCGCGTCACTCCTGATCTACCTCGCGACGCGGGCCCGGTTAGGTCCCTCCGGAGCGAACGCCGTCGCGATCAGCGCGACGTTTGCGGTGAACACGTGGGCCAATGCGCGCTTCACATGTCGTGCGCGCCGGACCACGTGGCGGCGTGCGGGCTACGTCTACCTAGGAGCACTCGGAGTGACGAGCGTGGTTCTGTGGGGCGTTGGCCGCGTTGGTGGTGGTCCGCTCGTCGAGGCCCTGACGCTGGTGGTGCTGTGGACGCTGGCGTCGGCTGCTCGCTTCTACGTGGTGCAGCACGCGACTCCGACGAGCGAGCTCGGCAGGTGAGTCGAGTGCAGGAGGAGCAGTGACCGGCACGGCAGCACCGCCAGCTCTCCACAGGTGCGATGTCGAGGCTGACGCCACAGGATCCGAGTCACCGCAGGGGGCTTGCGCGCGGTCGCGTCTCACCGCCGTGCTGCGCCGTCGCGAAGACGACCCGGCATGGGTACGCCCGGCGCTCGTCACTCTGCTGGCGCTCACCGCCGTGCTCTACACCTGGGGACTCGGCGCGTCGGGTTGGGCCAACGACTACTACTCGGCGGCCGTACAGGCCGCGACGAGGAGCTGGAAGGCTTTTCTCTTCGGCTCCACAGACGCGTCGAACTTCATCACAGTCGACAAGACACCGGCGAGCCTCTGGGTCATGGCGATCTCGGCGCGCGTGTTCGGCGTCAACCCGTGGAGCATCCTCGTTCCCCAAGCTCTCAGCGGTGTAGCCACCGTAGGGATGCTCTACCTGACCGTGCGGCGATGGACCTCCGCGGCGACGGGGCTGCTGGCAGCGGCGATTCTTGCAACCACTCCGGTTGCCGCCCTCATCTTTCGCTTCAACAACCCTGACGCGCTCTTGACGCTTCTTCTCGTCGCGAGCGCGTACGCGACGACGCGCGCCGTCGAGGACGGCCGCACCCGCTCGCTCGTGATCGCCGGCATGCTGCTCGGCTTCGCCTTCCTGACCAAGGAGCTGCAGGCCTTTCTGGTCTTGCCGGGGTTCGCCATCGCATATCTCCTCGCCGGCCCGCATCGACTCGCCCGACGGGTGCGCCAGCTCCTCGCCATGGGCGCAGCACTGCTCTGCTCGTCCGGGTGGTGGGTTGCGGTGATCACGCTGACACCTGCGGGGTCGCGTCCATACGTCGGGGGCTCGACCGACAACTCCTTCTGGGACGTTCTCTTCGGCTACAACGGCTTCGGGCGCCTGAGCGGCAACGAGACCGGCAGTGTCGGCGGGTCGGGGCTGCGCACCGGCTCATGGGGTGCGACCGGCGTGACGCGGATGTTCAACCGCGAGTTCGGCACCCACGCGTCGTGGCTGCTCCCGGGGGCGCTGCTCCTGCTGGCGGCGGGGATCGTGTACACGGTGAGACGTCCGCGCACCGATCGGATGCGCGCCGCGCTGGTGATCTGGGGAGGATGGTTGCTGGTCACGGGGCTGTCGTTCAGCCTCGCTCGCGGGATCATCCACCCGTACTACACCGTCGTTCTCGGACCGCCGATCGCAGCGATCGGGGCGATCGGAACGGTGACGGCGTGGGAGCACCGCGGTGCGATCTCGGCCCGCATGCTTCTAGGCGTGACGATCGCGATCACGACCTTGTGGACGCACGCGCTCATGAGCAGGTCGCCCGAGTGGTATCCGTGGCTGCGCAGCGCGGTAGTGCCTGTCGGGCTGGCGATGGCGGCCGCGGGCGTGCTCTTGCACCGGCTGCCGCGCACGTTGGTGCCGTCGTGGGCTGTGTCGGCGATCGTCGTCGTGCTCGCCGTGCCGACGGCCGCGTCCGTGACGACAGCCGCGAGCCCGCACGCAGGAGCATTGCCGCCGGTGGGGCCTGCCGTAAGCGGATCCGGGCCGGGAGGACTTGCCGGGCCGGGCCGTGCGGGTGCAGCAGCGGGGTGGCGACCACCACCGCCCGCCGCGCAGGCCTTTCCGGGTGCCAACCCGTTTGCCATGGGTGCGCGGGCGGTAGGTGGAGCGCCTCTCGGCGGGCCGGTCGCGCCGCGACCAGGTGGCGGAGGTATGGGCGGGTTGCTCGACGGCGCCGTGCCCGGCGAGAAGATCACTGCGATGCTCGAAGAAGGTGGGGGCGGGTTTCGCTGGGTCGCCGCTGCCATCGGTGCGAACCGGGCTGCGGGTTTTCAGCTGGCATCCGACGAACCGGTGATGGCGATCGGAGGGTTCAACGGCACCGACCCCACGCCGACACTCGCCGAGTTCGAGGAGCTCGTGACCGACGGCGACATCCACTACTTCGTGGCCGGTGGCGTCTTCGGCGGCTTCCCCGGTGGCCCGGGTGGCGGCGGCGGTACCGGGCCGGCATCGGAGATCGAGTCGTGGGTCCGCGACACCTTCGAGCCGCAGACGGTCGATGGCGTCACGATCTACGACCTGACTGCACTCGGGCCATGAAGGGCGCCTACCCGAGCAAGTCGGGGTGGCTCACCGGATCCCGGCGGCGGGCCGTCTTCCAGTTCACCTCGACGTGGTGCCGCCTCGGTGTTGCGCCTACTTCGGGGGCATCCTGAGTGCGGCGTCCATCCGGATCGTCTCGCCGTTGAGGTAGCCGTTGCGCACGATCTCCATCGCCAGCGAGGCGTAGTCGTCGGGGCGCCCGAGGCGCTTCGGGAACGGCACGCCTGCGGCGAGAGCGGCGCGAGCCTCCTCGGGGAGCGTTCCCAGTAGAGGTGTGTCGACGAGTCCAGGTGCGATAGTGCAGACGCGGATCCCGACGGGGGAGAGGTCGCGTGCTGTAGCGAGGGTGAGTGCGACGACGCCGCCCTTCGATGCGGCGTACGCGGCCTGGCCGATCTGGCCGTCGAAGGCGGCGACGGAGGCGGTGTTGATGATCACCCCGCGCTCGCCCTGTTCGAGAGGATCGTTTCGGCTCATGGCCGCCGCGGCGACGCGCAGCACGTTGTAGGTGCCGACGAGGTTGACCCCGATCACCTTGCGGAACGCGTCGAGGCTTGCCGGGTCACCGTGGCGGTTGACGGTGCGCTCGGCCCAGCCGATCCCCGCGCAGTTTACCGTCACCCGGAGCGGCCCTACCTCGGCCGCCGCGGCGACTGCAGCGGTGACGTCGTCGGATGACGTCACGTCGGCGGCGGCGAAGATGCCCCCGATCTCCTCGGCTACCTCACGGCCGAGGTCGGCATTGCGGTCGACGATCGTGACGCGGGAGCCGGCGGCGGCGAGGTGGTGGGCGACGGCGGCCCCGATGCCCGAAGCGCCGCCGGTCACCAGTGCTGAGGTGTTGGAGATCTCCATGACGCCGCAGGATATCCGCGTGCTGATGCTGATCGGCCGGTGTGGGGGACCGGAGTGCTCCACCGGGTGCTACCGCAGGCGTTGCGAGAAGGGCGGGTAGCGCATAGCGTGAGCGAGATCCGGTGTGGAGCGCGAGTCTGTTGGCGGTCGAACCGTGTGATCGAGGGGAGTCGAGATGAACGCTCGGGTTGTCGTGTCGAAGCTGTTCACAGGCCGTGGCACTCGGCCGGCGCGCCGGCTCGCGCTGGCCGCTGCAGTGGCGCTGGTTGCCAATGGTGCGATCGCCGGCGCTGCCACCCTCGAGTCCTCGGATGGGAACGGGCTTGCCGTGCGGCGGTCGCTCTCCGGAGGCGATGCCGCTCGTGTGAACGGCGCGAAGTCGCCCACCAGCCGGCTGGCGCGCACTGATCCGAAGCTCCTGAAGCTGCACAGCGCCGATCCGGTGAACGTGGTCGTGAAGCTCGACTACGACGCAATTGCGACGTACTCCGGCGGGGTCGCCGGTCTCGCCGCGACGAGCCCGGAGGCGACGGGTAGACAGCTGAACGCGAAGAACCACGACGTGCGCCGATACGCGACTTATGTGCGCAGCATCGAAGACGCCTTCGTCTCCGATCTTGCGGAGTCGGTGCCCGCGGCGATCGTGGGTAACCGTCTCCGCACCGTCTACGGAGGCGTCGCCTTGCGGATGCCGGGCAACCAGGTCAGGAGCGTCCTCCGCCTGCACAACGTGGTAGCTGTCCAGCGTGATTCGCTGAGCCATCCCCTGACGGATTCCAGCCCGGCGTTCATCGGCGCCGGCAAGATCTACGACGACCTCGGCTCCGACGCGACGGCGGGCTCCGGAGTGATTGTCGGAGTGCTCGACACCGGAGCGTGGCCGGAGCACCCGTCGTACGCGGACGATTCCCTGCTACCTGCTCCCCCGCCGAAGGCCGACGCAACTCCGCGTGTCTGCGACTTCGGCGACAACCCGTTGACGGTCGAAGTCGACGTGTTCGCCTGCAACAAGAAGCTCATCTCGGGTGAGCCGTTCCTCACCACCTACAACGCCGCCTATCCCGGGACGGAGGTGTATCCCGACTCTGCACGTGACTCCGACGGCCACGGCACGCACACATCGACCACCGCTGCCGGCGGGCCGGTGGGCGTGGCGTCGCTGTACGGCATCGATCGCGGCCCGATCCATGGCATCGCACCCGGCGCGCACGTCGCCGTGTACAAGGTCTGCGGTGCGCTGGGCTGCATGGATTCGGACTCGGCGGAAGCCGTCGGCCAGGCGATCCTCGACGGTGTAGATGTCATCAACTTCTCGATCTCGGGTGGTACGAGGCCGTTCACAGATCCCGTCGAGCTCGCGTTCCTGGATGCCTACGCGGCGGGCGTGTTCGTCGCAGCGTCGGCAGGCAATGACGGTCCTGCGGCGTCCACAACGAACCACCTCGCGCCTTGGGTCACCACCGTCGCGGCGTCCACCCAGACGCGCTCGTTCACCTCGACGCTCACGTTGGTCGACGGCCCTGACTCCGTCGACCTGGTCGGCGCCTCGATGACCGACGGCATCTCGGTGAACACGCCCGTGGTGCTCGCCGAGACGGCGGCGGGGTACACAGACGCCCTGTGCACCGCTCCAGCTGCCCCGGCGACGTTCACGGGCAAGATCGTCGTGTGCGAGCGCGGCGCGAACGCCCGTGTGGAGAAGGGATACAACGTCCTGCAGGGCGGCGCCGCGGGGATGATCCTCTACAACCCGTCGGTCGCCGACGTCGAGACCGACAACCACTGGCTCCCGGCGGTGCACCTCGACGGTCCCGAGGGCGCGACGCTGCTCGCGTTCCTGACAGCACACCCGAGCGCAACCGCAACCTTCACCGACAGTGCGAAGACGGCGGCCTCCGGTGACGTCATGGCGGCGTTCTCGTCGCGCGGTCCGGCCGGCGACTGGATCAAGCCCGACGTCACCGCGCCGGGTGTGCAGATCCTCGCCGGCAACACCCCGACCCCCGACCCTGCCGACGTGGCGCTAGGCCCGGCAGGTAGCTACTTCCAGGCGATCGCCGGCACGTCGATGTCGTCGCCGCACACAGCAGGCGCTGCAGCGCTGGTCAAAGCGCTGCATCCGACCTGGACGCCGGGACAGATCAAGTCCGCGCTCATGACGACTGCGCGCACCGACGTGGTCAAGGAAGACGGTGTTACACCGGCCGACCCGTTCGACTTCGGCTCGGGCCGGATCAACCTGCGTCGTGCGGGCAATCCAGGGCTCGTGCTCAACGAGACAGCGACCCACTACGCAGCCGCGGCCCTCGACGCGGTTCACATAGTCGACCTCAACGTGCCGTCGATCAACGTGCCCACGATGCCGGGAAGCCTCGTGACGACGCGCAGGTTCCGCAACGTCAGCGGTCATGACCTCTCCTACGTGTCGCACGCCACTTCGCCGGCAGGCACGTCGATCACGGTGACTCCCGGCGCCTTCCACATAGCGGCCGGACGCTCGATCGTGCTGTCAATTCAGATCAGCGCGGTGTCGGCGCCCCCGACCCAGGCTTTCGGGAGCATCCTCCTCGATGAGATCCACACGAGTCGCGACGTTCGCCTTCCGGTTGCGTTCGTGCATCGGCAGGGTGACGTGAGGATGCGGCTCAGGTGCACGAAGGACACGATCACGCTGCGAACCGAGAACGTGGGGTGCACGACCACGGCGGCGAACCGGTCGTTCGCCGACGTCGTGGTCAGCATGAACACCCAGGTTGCCCGGCGCCTCGTCATCAACGGGATCGTGGGTGCTCACGGCGGCGGACCGCGCTCGGTGCACGTCTCGAGAAGGCTGGCCGGGAAGCAACCGGGTACTCCTTCGATAGCTCCCGGATCGCTCACCGGATTCGACTCGCTCGCGGGCTATGCGATCCCGGCCGACCCGATCGGCGACGAAGAGGCAATCAACTACGACCTCCCCTCGTCCGTCAAGTTCGCAGGGGAGAGCTACAGCACCGTCGGCGTGGTCTCGAACGGCTACGTCGTGCTCGGTGGGGCCGACGTGACCGACATCTCGTTCATTCCGCAGTCCCTTCCCGACCCTACGGCTCCGAACAATCTCCTGGCGCCGTTCTGGTCGGATCTCGACGGCAGCGCCACGGCCGGTGTGCGTGTTGCGGAGGTCTGCGATCTCACCCCGGATTGCTGGATCGTCGTCGAGTGGGAGGTGAACGTGTGGGGCGGCGATGCCTCCGATCCGCGGATCTTCCAGCTCTGGATGGGTGAGAACGGCACGGAGGACAACACCTTCGCGTACGACCCGTTGAACCTGCCGGCCGATTCGCCGTGGGGCCAGACAGTCGGCGCAGAGAACTCCAACGGCACGGGCGGCGCCCAGATCACGGGGTCGGTCACGACCGACTACCGGGTGACCAGTACGGCGACCGTTCCCGGAGGGTCGTACTCCTACAGGATCCGGGCAAAGGGCGTCGCTCCGGGAGCCGGAAGGGGGGTTACGTCGACCATGACGTCGCCGTCGGTGGTCGGTACGGCGGTCAGCACCGCGACGATCCGGGTGGTGCACTAGGTAGTACGCGGATCCACCTCCGCCCTTCGGGGCGGAGGTGGATGGCCGGCGGTGGCACACGGGGCCTCTATGGTCAGGGGATGGCCGCTGCCACTCCCGCCAAGCCGCCCCGAGGTGCGGCGCGCACCGGGTACGACGCCGAGCAGATCCAGGTCCTCGAGGGCCTCGACCCGGTCCGCAAGCGCCCCGGCATGTACATAGGGTCCACCGGCCCCACCGGCCTCCACCACCTCGTGTGGGAGGTCGTCGACAACGCGATCGACGAAGCGATGGCGGGCCACGCCACGCTCGTAGAGGTCAAGCTCCTGGCGGACGGCGGGTGCCGGGTGGCCGACGACGGACGCGGCATCCCCGTCGACGAGCACCCTCGCTACAAGGGGAAGTCCGCGGCGGAGGTTGTCATGACGACCCTCCACGCGGGCGGCAAGTTCGGCGGCGGCGGCTACAAGGTCTCGGGCGGCCTTCACGGCGTCGGCGTCTCGGTCGTCAACGCCCTCTCCACGCGCGTGGTGCTCGAAGTCGATCGTGGCGGCACGCGTTGGCGCCAGGAGTACGCGGTCGAGCACAAGCGCGGGGGAGGTGTGCGCCCGGGAGCTCCGCAGGGACCCTTGAAGGCAGTCGGCAAGTCTCCGAGGGGTCGTACGGGTACGACGGTGACGTTCTGGCCCGACCCCGACATCTTCGAAGAGGTCGAGTTCCGCGCGGCGACGGTCGCGGAGCGCCTCCAGCAGATGGCGTTCCTGAACGGTGGCCTCACCGTCACCCTCCACGACGAGCGCCCCAGTCACGAGAACGCCCAGACGTTCCGGTTCGACGGGGGCATCGTCGATTTCGTCAGGCACCTCAACGCATCGAAGGAGCCGCTCTTCAAGGATGTCGGCCACTTCGCGGCTGCGGGGCCGGAGGGCGAGGTCGAGGTCGCGTGGCAGTGGAGTGCCGGCTACTACGAGGGTCTGCACACCTATGCCAACGGCATCTCGACCATCGACGGGGGGATGCATGCCGAGGGCTTCAAGCGAGCGCTGACGCAGGCCGTCAACCGCTACGCGAAGGACCGGTCACTGCGAAAGGCGAAGGACCCTGCTTTCCAGGGCGACGACGTCCGCGAGGGGATGACGGCGATCGTCTCCGTGCGGTTGGCCGATCCCCAGTTCGAAGGTCAGACGAAGGCGAAGCTCGGCAACACCGAGATCCGCACGCTCGTCGAGAGAACCACCAATGAGCACTTCGGACGCTGGCTCGAGGAGCATCCTCACCAGGCGAAGGCGATCGTCGCGAAGGCCGTCGGAGCGTCGAAGGCGCGCAGCGCAGCAAGGCAGGCGCGCGACCTGACCCGCCGCAAGTCGGCGCTCGACGGCGTCGGCATGCCGGACAAGCTCGCCGACTGCTCGTCGCGCAGCTCCGACGACACCGAGCTCTTCATCGTAGAGGGAAACTCCGCGGGTGGCTCAGCCCGCGACGCCCGCGACCCGAAGACGCAGGCGATCCTCCCGCTTCGCGGCAAGATCCTCAACGTCGAGCGTGCGTCCATGGACAAGATCGTCGCGAACACCGAGATCCAATCGCTGGTGGCCGCCATCGGCGGAGGTCTCGGGAACGACTTCGATCTGGCGAAGGTTCGTTACCGGCGAGTGTGCATCCTCGCCGACGCCGACGTAGACGGCGGGCACATCCGCACCCTGCTCATTACGTTCTTCTACAGGCAGATGACACCGCTAGTGGAGGCAGGCCGTCTCTACGTGGCTCAGCCGCCCCTGTACTCGGTCGAGGTCGGCGGGCAGAAGGTGTATGTCTGCGACGAAGCCGCCCGGCAGCAGATCATCGACGACAACCCTCGTAAAGACCTTCACTTCGTCCGCTTCAAGGGCCTCGGTGAGATGGACCCGCACGAATTGAGAGAGACGGCTATGCAGCCCAGTACCCGAAACCTTGTGCAGATCGACGTAGATCAGGCCGCGATAGCCGACGACGTCCTCTCTGTTCTGATGGGTGACGACGTCGAGGCGCGAAAGCGCTTCATCCAGCAGAACGCGAAGGATGTGCGGTTCATCGACATCTGAGCGTTCGCGCTCGGTAGACAAGTAGCCGCATCCGACAAGCAGTCGTAGAGGTGATGCAGAGTGGCCCGCAAGAAGCAGGCGAGCGCGCAGCTCGTGTTGGAGGCGCCGGTAGTGACACGGACTCTGTCCGAGGAGGTCGAGTCGGCCTTCCTCGAGTACTCGATGAGTGTCATCGTCAGCCGTGCTCTGCCCGATGTGCGCGATGGACTGAAGCCGGTCCACCGCCGGATCCTCTGGGCGATGCACGACAGCGGGCTGCGGCCCGACCGCCAGTTCGTCAAGTGCGCTCGCGTCGTAGGTGACGTCATGGGGCGCTTCCATCCACACGGCGATGCAGCGATCTACGACGCCCTGGTTCGACTCGGTCAGGACTTCTCACTTCCGGTGCCACTGATCGACAAGCACGGGAACTTCGGTTCGCCGGCCGATCCGCCGGCAGCGCCGAGGTACACGGAGTGCCGGCTGAGTCCCGCAGCGATGGAGCTGCTCGCCGGCATCGACGAGGGGACAGTCGACCTCCAGCCCAACTACGACGGTTCCGACGAGGAGCCGGTCGTGCTGCCGTCACGTTTCCCGAACCTGCTCGTCAATGGTGCCCAGGGGATAGCGGTCGGACTCGCGACGAACATCCCGCCACACAACCTCGGCGAGATCGTCGACGCGACGTTGTTCCTCATGGAGAAGCCGGAGGCGTCACTCGCGCAGCTTCTCCGCAAAGTACACGGCCCCGACTTTCCGACGGGCGCACTCATCATGGGAGGCGATGGGATCGAGGAGGCCTACAGGACGGGGCGCGGCTCGTTGCGCCTCAGGGCAGTTACCGAGCTGGAGGAGAGTCGTCGTGGGGCGGCGATCGTCGTGACAGCGGTCCCGTACCAGACAAGTGTCGATGCCATCGCAGGCAAGCTCGCCGATGCTGTCGAGACGGGCAAGGTGGGAGATGTGCGCGACATTCGTAACGAGTCGGGCCAGGGCAAGACGCGCCTCGTCATAGAGCTGCGTGCGGGAGCCGATCCCGACATCGTCCGCAACAACCTCTTCAAGCACACGCCTGCTCAGACCACCTTCGGCGTGAACATGGTCGCCCTGGTCGATGGAGTTCCGCGAACCATCGGACTGCTGGAGATCCTCCGGCACTGGATCGATCACCAGGTCATCGTCGTGACACGACGTACACGATTCCGTCTCGGCAAGGCCGAGGCGCGTCTTCACGTCGTCGAGGGTCTGGTGAAGGCCGTCGAGATGATCGACGCGATCGTGAAGGCGATCCGAGCCTCCAACGACCGCGGAGCGGCGCGCGCGACGCTCATGAGCGAGCCCTTCGGGTTCTCGGAGATACAGGCGACCTATATCCTCGACCTCACGCTCGGTCGCCTCACCAAGCTGGGTCGCGACGAGCTCCTGCAAGAGCGGAAGGAGCTCCTGTCGGCGATCCGCGACCTTCGGAAGGTCCTCGCCGATCGCAAGGTGCTGATGGGTGTCATACGCGCGGAGCTGATCGCTATTCGTGGCGCTCTCGCTACACCGCGCAGAACTCAGGTCGTGACCGACGACATGGGCGCGCTCGACGTCGATGCGCTCGTGGCCGACGAGCCCCTCGTCGTGACCGTCACCGCGCGCGGCTACGTGCGCGCGATCTCGACGCGTTCTCGAGGTGCGAAGGTAGCTGCCCCGGGGCCGGCCGACGCTCTCGCACAGGTGATCGAGACGACCGCTCGGCAAGGGCTCCTGGTCCTCACAGATCGCGGCCGTGCATACAGGGCAGCCTGTCACGACCTGCCCAAGGAGCGCCTGACAGCAGCGCAGAACCTCTTCCACTTCGGCGACGGTGAACGGGCCGTAGCTGTTATCGACGCGCGCCTCGCCGAGGAGCACGAGCACCTGGTGTTCGCCACGGCACTCGGCGGTGTGAAGCGCACACCATTCGCGGAGTTTGCCGAGGCGAGCGGCCGGCGTGATGGCATCGTCGCCATGAAGGTCGCCGACGGCGATCGTGTCGTGGCGGTGTTTCCCGGCTGGGACGACTACGACCTCCTGATGGTGACGGCGAGCGGGCAGGGAATTCGTTTCGCGGAGAGCGAAGTGCGCCCCGTCGGGCGCGGAGCGGGGACGGTCCGAGGCATTCGGCTGAAAGGGCCCGACCGCGTGGTCGGTGCCTGCGCCATCGCCTCGGACGAGACCGTGGTCGTCGGGCAGTCCGCGGGATTCTTGAAGAGGCTGAGAGCAGACGATGTGCCTTCTCAGTGCAGGGGGGGTGCGGGTCTGCGGGTCTGTCGCCTGGATCGGGGCAGGGGCGACGTGGTCGCGATCGCTCCGGCCGTGGGGCGAGTAACCCTCCTCACCACCGAGGGAGCGGTGACCGTCGACG
>Ga0172375_10005444_pt1 | contig 18376 bp, 11 predicted proteins | sample LakKiv1m_FD_114537 | JGI IMG/M metagenome (GOLD analysis project Ga0172375, IMG submission 114537) | Freshwater microbial communities from Kabuno Bay, South-Kivu, Congo - kab_092012_11.1m | ecosystem: Environmental > Aquatic > Freshwater > Lake | place: Democratic Republic of the Congo...
CCGACAATTCACCGGCATTGAACTTGAGACAATGATAACCTTCAGTTTGTAGATTATCAACCAGAGTGGCTATTTCATTACCAATCATATTATAAACCTTTACAGTGACCTGACATGGTTCAGAAAGCGTATAACTTATCATTGTCGAGGCATTAAACGGGTTGGGATAATTCTGATTTAATGAGTATAATTGCGCTGAAGTTTTCTTGGTTTCTTTTTCTACTGCCGAACCTTCCCAGACCGGTTCACAATCCGAAATGGCGACGTCATCAATATAAATATGACTGTTCAGACTGGTATTTAAAGCTATACAGAGTCTGAAATTGTAAACCTTTTTACTATTAAAAACTTCTTCAGCTCCCTGTGAAAATTCCGACAGTGGCAGTTTATAACTGATCCAATTACTGTCAGTTCCGGATACGAAAAGGTTATACATCTGTTGAGCCGGATAGTCATTAAAACAAATATAATACATTTTATTGTCCAAACTTGGCGGTACCAGCATTTTAAAATACAGGGTATCATTCTCCATATCCAGAATGTCGTCAAAATCGGTCGTATCGGTAAAATTAAACCGCATGTCGGGATAGGTGTCGGCTTCACCATACGGTGTCCAATCGACGGCCGAATTTCCGGTAGGGCCAACGCTGGCCGTGATTGTAACGGCATTAGAATCGTTTTCAGATCCGCCGGTGACAGACAGCGAATTAACATTTTCGCAAAAACCATTATGAAACATGTCGAACTTAATTTCTTCTTGAGCAATGCCTAATCCGGCCATAACGATCATGACAACACAAATTACTTTTACAAAATTTTCAAACCACATCTCTTTTCCCTTTCATTTTTATTGTAATTAAGTTGTAACCGAAATTATTGGTTTTGTTTATCCATATTTTACCAAGAAACTTCATTTCAGGTAGATCACTTTTGATGCACAATTGAATCCGTTTTCATTCGAAAAAACGATGAAATAACATCCGGAAGTCAAATTGACGGGTCGATAGTTCAAATAATGATTTCCGCTGATATGATACCCCTCTTTCAGGCAAACGATTTTCCGGCCTAGTAAATTGAGTAAATCTATTCTGACGTTCATAGGTTCAGAGATTTTATATCTTATCTTTACATCGCAGTTAAAAGGATTTGGGAAAACACCAATAATATTGATTTTTTCCGGCAGGATTGCATTAGACAGTATTTCGTTTGAATTTGAAGATACCGATAGCAATTTGGTACCGATCAGGGTTAATAATGGCTGTTCATCGTCAATCTGATCCTGACCGATATGCCAGATTTTTACACCGGACAATTCCTGGGCCAGGACATATTCACATTTATTGCGTACAGAGGCCGTATCATCGAAAGTGATCAGTTGCGAATTATCAGTATTAGTTAAATATGGAACCTTGGCTACAGAGTCCCAGTGATATATCCAGCCGTTATCGATTTTTGAAATTATCTCGGAATAGTTCAAGCCTTCTCCGCCGGTGCAACTTTGATACAATCCGGCAGTAGTAAATCGTCTTCCGTAAAAAGGAATCCCCATCAGTATTTTTTTCCCCGGAAGACCCCGGGATTTCAAGTACTGAATAGCTTCATGTGCCGAACCGTCAAATTCATTAGACGGAGCATACAAGGGAGCATTATGTCCAGCATGACTTGTCCAGGTTCCGTGAAAATCGTAGGTCATGCAACCGAACCATTCCACATAATCCATCATAGCCGAAAAGTCGTAATACTGCCCGCTCCAGGCCCCTGCCGGGACTGCCATCGTAACTATCCGGGAAGAATTCGCAGCTTTCAAGGCCTGATTCAAATCTATAACAAACCGAGTGAGGTTACTTTTATCGCTATTACCGGGATATTCCCAATCCAGATCGACACCATCATAACCATTCTCATTGCAGAATGATACCAGGTTTTGGATGAAATTCAGGCGTTTGATTGAGTCGGATAGAATCGCGGAAAAATATGTGCAATTGCCCCAGCCGCCGACCGAAATCAGAATTTTCTTGCCGGCCTGATGGGTCATGTCGACCAGATCCGGATACGGAATAGTACTGTATTTATCTAATTTACCGTCCGACTTAGGCCAGATAAACGCATGAGTTATATGAGTCAGATGTTCATATTCGATTTTATCTGCCGGAAAAGTATATCGGTTCCAGGCCGGATAATAACCGACAACACGTTTAGTACCCGAGAGGATTGTTGTGTACATCCAGATTATCATCACAATTAATCCAAAGAGATACCGCCTTTTACTCACCATTTTTTCACCATCATTTTCATTATCGATTAAATAATTTCCACTCTGATTAAGGATTGTTCGAAATGATTCTCCGTTTCTGGTAATTTCCGTAGCAAATATTCATTTGACATTAAAATACTTTTCTAAAACAGGGGCGATCATAGATCGCCCCTGTTTTAAAGCCAAATTATCACTTCAGGAAAATCATTTTTTTTGTCAACACAATGTTGTCAGCCTCCAACCGATAGAGGTAAATACCTGTCGCAAATTCATCACCTACGATAAAATCGATCCGGTGATTTCCGGCACTCAAATCCCGGTCTATTAAAGTAGTTATTTCCCGACCGGTCATATCGAAAACCTTTAGACTGACGTTACCATAATTTACCAATCCGAATTCTATGACCGTATGGGGGTTGAAAGGATTTGGATAATTTTGCGATAGATGATAACCGGCCGGAATTCCATTATTACAGTCCGGATCGACTCGGTTATTCGGGGTGGTACTCCATAATTGGATCAATCCTGAACCGAAATCGATCAGATAAGCTTTGGAGCCATCAGAGTTACAGGCTACCCCTCTTATCGCAGTAAAAGGCGCCTGCTCATCACCGGCTATTGATTCATAGGTCATATTCGCTAAATCGTAAACATAAAATTTTTTAGCGCCTTCATCGTTAATCCATAAGCGGCCTAATTGATCGATGGTGGGATTTGAAGGATTGTTGGTAAATCTGCCCTGAGTCGGACCTGGTAAAGAGTCTGTCAATTCCCACAGCCCCTCATTGTTATGATAGTGTTGAATTACTCCATGCCAGAGAGAACCTACATATAAATCCAGCCCATCTGAGGTCACTGCAACTCCACGCGACCAAACTGTCATAGAATCGCAGACGACATCCATTGAATCAAGATCCGTATCGAAAATCCTGATTGGTTTCCCATACTCGGATCCAGTTACTACTCCAACATATACATTGCCGGCATTATCTACCGCAGGTTTAGTAAGAGCATAGTTATCCACTTTAACATAATCCATACCGCTTCGATCAGTGTAATTTATACGATACAGACTGGTTTTATTCATTACTGCCAGAATATTACCATTCTGATCGGTGGTCATTCCGCAGCAACCACCTTTAATATTATGAGTTACTCCCCCGATTACCAATTGTTTGATTGAATCGACGAAAGTACCGTCAGAATTTCTCACATGAATTCCACCGCTGCTGGTGTCATAACTGGCATACCAGATTTTCCCGTTGGGATCGACCGCGATACCGTGCACATTGGGAAGAGTATCCAATACAGAATTAAAATAATAACTGGCTTGCTGGGCAAGCAAAGGGATTGTTACTACCATGAAAATACAAGAAACCTTTAACATCTTTTTTCTCATCGTTTTCTCCTTTATTGATATTTAACGATCTCAAACAGTCACATGCGAAGGTCCTGGTAAAGAACCTTCGCATGGCTGTTTAGTTTTCAGTAAAAAGAAATCATCCTGAGACTAATTCAAAGATACTATTTTAAAAATGTCATCTTCTGGACTTTCCGAAACTCATTAGTCACCATATGACACAGATAGACGCCTGTACTGACTAAGCTGCCGTTATTATCTTTTCCGTCCCAAATGATACTCTGATAACCGGCCGCCTGGCGCTGATTGATCAGGGTCCGAATTTCGCGACCAACAACGTCGTAAATAATGATCTTAACATTGCTTTCTTTCGGTAAATCATAACTAATACTGGTTGTCGGATTAAACGGATTGGGATAATTCTGATAAAGAGCAAACGTTCTTGGAAGTTCGTCAGTTTCCCGAATTGCGTTCAATACTGAACTGCCTATTTGAACTTCGCTGAGAAAGGCAACCAGATCAGCCGTAAAACCTTCACCGGCCAGAAAAACCAAATTGGTAATAGCAGTGGAATCAAAAACTCCACCCGCGACCATAGTATTCAAAGGTATCTTGAAAGTATGCCAGGTACCATCCCAGCCGGCTTCTGCTTCCGTAATCGTAATATCCACCTGATTTGGCCAACCGCTGGAATTCCGCAACGCGATCGGGATGTCACCAAAACCAGTCGGAACATTGATCCGGAAAAAGAGTGTATCAGTTTCAAATTTATCTGCCAGATTCACCGGAGCATTGGTCAGGTTAAATGTCACACCCTGCCATTGTTCATAAGAAATCCACTCAACCACCGATCCGTCCAGATAATCAATATCATTGATATATTCTGCTGCCCAGGCTACCGTACTCGTGACATTGCTGCAATCAGTTCCCGGTTCTCCATCCTTATAAATCGATAAAGTAACCTGAGACAAATTGAATGTTGCAGGAATCGGATACAAAGCTGCATTGCCGATTTTAACATAATCCAGATAAGCGGTCATGCCGGCATTATATCCTTCTCCCGCGAGCAGGACGATATTTGTAATGGCGGTCGGATCGAATACTCCTCCGGTAGCCATGGAACTGAGCGGAATCTCAAAGGTTTTCCAGGTACCATCCCAACCGGCTTCTGCCTCCGTAACCGTAACATCCGCCTGGTTCGGCCAGCCGCTGGAATTACGCAGAGCGATCGGAATATCTCCAAAACCGACCGGGGCATTAATCCGGAAAAAGAATGTATCGGTCGCAAAATCATCCGCAAAATCCACCGGAGCATTTGCCAGATTAAAGGATACTCCCTGCCATTGTTCATATGAGATCCACTCCAGCAAAGCATCGCCGGCAATATTTACATAATTAACGTTCCCTGCTCCCCCTGCTACGGTCGGCCCGATCGAGTCACACAAGGCTGTCTTAGTACCATCAACAAGAAGAGAAAAGGATTTGCGAAGAACGGGAGAATCCTCTTCAGGTAAGGGCACCAAAATATCACTACCGATTTTTACATAATCAATATAGGCAATCTTATCAGCAGTATATCCTTCTCCTACTAAAAACACCAAATTGGTAATCGCCGTAGAATCAAAAACTCCCCCAGCAACCATCGAATCAATCGGTATTTCGAAAGTTTTCCAGGAACCATCCCAACCGCCAACAGCTTCAGTAATTGTAAAATCCACTTGGTTCGGCCAACCGCTGGAATTACGCAAAGCTATCGGAATATCCCCAAATCCGGCCGGGACATTTATTCTAAAAAACAGTGTATCTGTCGGGAAATCCTCTTTCAGATCGACTGGTGCATTGATCAAATCGAAAGTGACTCCCTGCCACTGCTCATATGAAACCCATTTTACCAAATTAGTTACTCCGTAAGGCATGACATATACCTTATTATCACTGGATGAAATCGTTGACCCGATCTGATCACAATCCATTCCCTTTTCCCCATCTTCGAACAAATCCAGAGTTAACTTTCGGAATGTAACCGGCGCCTCCATCGGTAGAACCGGTGGAAGTGGTGAGGGGACATCTGGAAAAGACAAATTTGCTCCGACCTGGATAAAATCAATGTAAGCGACCTTATTGGCATTATAACCTTCTCCGGCCAACAATACCAAACTATTGATCGCCGTAGTGTCGAAAACACCTCCGGCAGTCATAGACTTAAGTGCAATTTTAAATTCTTTCCAGGTACTGTCCCAGACTACCTCATTTTCCGTAATTGTGATGTCAACCTGATTTGGCCAACCGCTGGAATTTCGCAGAGCAACCGGAATATCACCAAAACCAGCCGGGACATTAATCCGGAAATAAAGCGTGTCGGTACTAAAATTTGCTTTCAGGTCGACTGGCGCATTGGCTAAATCGAAAGTAATCCCCTGCCACTGTTCATAGGAAATCCACTTAATCACGACATTGTTATCATAATTAAGTTCTTCGATTTTTCCATCACCAGTCGAAGTCGTCGGCCCGATCAGTGAGCAATCCGGACCAACGGCACTAGCTTCCAAAATCGAAAGAGTCGTATCCTGACCGAAAACATCTCCGATCAGTAATATCAACAGGCAACAAACCACACAATAATTAACACTTGTCTTCATTTTTCTCTCCTTGTTTTTTAATTATGTTACCGGTAACATTTTTACTTTCAATTTCCGTTAAACCTCCTTTCTATCCGTTATTTTTTTTATTTTGTCAGTCCCAGAGACAGAGTATGGACATTGTTAAAAATGCCAAAATCCTGGTAGGCATAGTTTAACCGTAACTTAACCAGGTTGATTTCCTTACAAACTCCCATTCCGAAGGTCAGCCCACGCTCATCGTAGTTACACATGTAACCTGTCCGGACAATCAGCAGTTCATGATAGCAATATTCGGCGCCGAATTTTACTTTTTCCTTAAAATCACGCGGATGTTCGGTTTCAAACCCAATTTCGAGATCGTGCTGTTGCGGCTCGATATTAAAAAATGTCAGTGGTCTAAATACCATACTAAAACCGACCGCAAAAGGCATTGGAAATTTATAACGTTCATATTTAATCTCCCTGGAAAAATTGCGCACTACCGCCCCAAACCGGATACCATGAGATAAAAAATCATAAGTAGTCCCGATGTCTATCGCCGGTTCTCCATGAGCGTAGTCTTTCGATTCGATCACTAAAGTACTGTCATCTACATCCGTGCCTTCGGTTCCGATCAGAGCCGTTCCGAGGTCCTGGTAGGCATATTTCAGACGTACCCCGTAAGAGAAACGATCACTGACTTTTTGACTGTACGTCATTCCAACGGCAAAGGCGCTTGGCTGGAAAGTTCCGACATCAATGTAACCAAGATCATTGGCAGCCCGACGTGTACCGTAAAATTCGCCATAGTCCATGCCCATAAAATCGATCGCAACCACTCCGAATTTACCCAGGTTAAAGGCCCCGACCATGGCGCTATAGTTAATATCGGCGATGCCCTTGGTATAATTGGCATTGAAATCGATTTTCCCGTTCAACCAGCCCAATCCGGAAGGATTCCAAAAAACCGCGTTTGAATTACGAAAACTGACGAGACCCAATCCACCACGGCCAATGGCCTCGGCTGCAATCGGATTTTGTAAAAAGCGAAATCCGACCTGTCCTTTTTTGACAATATTGGAATGTGCACTCGAAGAAAGAATAAACCCAAGCGTAAAGCATATTAATATTTTTTTAAACCACATGACTTCCTCCTATCGCACAATAATGAATTTAACAAAATTATCCGGCAGGGATTTTCCCTCGACATCCTCCGCCTCTAAAACTGCCAGAATGTAGATACCACTCATGACGTATTGATTGGCATCGGTACGCTGGTACCAGATTTCCTGATCCGTACCGGTATGCTCGATTGTCTTGATCCGGTCACCGGTTTCAGTAAATATCTGAAGTTTACATTTATAGGGTAGACTGGCAAACAGAATCTGACTTTCTTCTCCGGGAAAGCCAAGTGCACCGGCGGCGATGGTGGCCGGATTGGGCACGACGCGGACCAAATTCGAGCGATCTTTGCCCGCTTTATAGGGAATCGCCGGCAGCCCGGTGCGATTCACATAACGGGAGCTTTCCAGTCTCTGACCCGGCACCAGACCATCGGTATTCTGCGTTCCGTCATCCATTGCTGTGACGGCATAATAATAACTTACCCCGCGCGTAACATCCGTATCGATATAGTTTGTTTCATCTTTATCGAACGTTTCGAAAACCATCTCCCAGCGTTCACCACTATGACTATCGTCCGGGGAGTTTACATAGGCCGCACCCTTTTTGCGATAAACCCGCCAGGCATACCAATCATCCACTCCGGTATCTGGATCTTTAAAATAGTCAGCGTCGGGATAAGACCATTCCACGACCACCCGATCGGCGTCACTGGTAACCGTCAAATCGGGAGGCGGTGGCGGATCGGGTATATCCAGACCGCGATGCCAGGCCCAGTTAGCCCGATCCATGGCCTGAAAAAGGGAATCTTTACCGGTTAAAATACAGGCATTCTTTTCATCATCAGTGATATTTCCGGCTAACCATTCGGCGCCAACGCTATGCGCCTTTTCCCAGGAGATTGACCCGACTCCGACGGCATAAACGGCACAGATCGAATCGGCAATGTCCAACAGGTCATTCTTGGTAAGTTCATAAGGTCCGATCGTAATAAAACGCATAGGTCCCTTTTGATTGGAATTTTCACTCATCCATCCTTCCGAGACCGGATCCAGTGGAAATTTGCCGCGCGAATCATCTCCAATATAAGTATCTCTTAATCCGAAATCCCGGCGTTGCCATAAATCCGAAAGAATATCAGCGTGCGGCATCGAGTAAGGTTGAGCCGGATCATCATCATTCAGAGCGAAACTGTTTTTCGCAGAATGCAATAAGGCAAAACCCGGTATCTGTGGAGCAATCAGATGTCCGCTTATCCGATCTGGATCACCGCTATCGTCGCTGCTGCCATTATCATAAACTCGGACTCCGGGAGCTTTATAATCCCAGTAATAGGCCACTTTTAACGAATCCCGAATACCATCAGTAACCAGAGTTGTCGGACGACCAAACCAGCTGTCCAGATCATCTTCTCCTTCATAAGCATAGCTGCCGTGCGCAAAATATTCGCCGCCTTTGGAAGGTCCGAAACTAAACGATAACGGCCACCACAAACGCATCGTCTGATCTGGAAAATAATCACTGCTGTCAGGAGATTCTATAGCCCGTTTCGTCTCGCCCGTAAATCTGTAGGTCGCCTTCCAGATCAAGTAATTATCATGATTCGGGTTGCTGAAACCAATTACTTCGATATGCGTCCGGATTCCCCAAAACGGGATGATATCTTCCCAGACTGCCTTGATGTCCGACTTGAGGTTTGGATCAACCTGCCAAGTATATTCCTGATTCTGAGCTAGGCCGTCAACTGTGACATTTGGCGGACGATAGCGTCGGATTTCCCAAGAAAAGTCATTTTTCCCATTGCTGACAAAGGTTTCCGGAATGATATTATGCTGGCCTTTTTCGTTGATAAAACCATTATCATCCGGACAAACCGGATTGAAAATCTGGTAAAGCATTCGCGAATGCCATTCATCCTGCGGATACATAAAAATTTCACTTTGGACATCCCCGTCGGTCAGTCGCCAGCTGTACTGAGTCGTGAATTCGCCTTCGCCGTTGACTTTTTTCATGTCCAGCTTAATGGCATTGACGTTGATGAATAACGGTTTGCCCCGATAGTTTTTCTGGGCAACTAGGGTTTGGACTAGTAAAAATCCAATACTCAGTCCTAAAAGACCTATATAACTTAGATGTTTATTTACTTTTTTCATTTTTCTTATCCTCTTCAACATCTATTTAAAAATTAATCCGTAATCCAACCAAGACCCGTCTGGGATTCAGGAACAGCGGAGCCTTAAACCATCCGATATTAATGTGGTCTTTTTCATATTCACCCCATTTATCGTTCCCATGCTGGTCATCGCTCTCCCAAGGGAAGTGTAATGACTCTTTATAAAGGTTATACTGTGAAACACTCATTCCGTTGATATTCAATCTTTTTTGGTTAAAGGCATTGAAAACCGTCATAACAAGTTCTATATCGATATCATTAATCTTTATAATTTTTGAAAAACGCAAATCCAGATTGCTGTAATCGACGACATCTACTCTTCTCAATTCCCCGGTAACAGGATCTTCATCGATCGTGATCTTTCCGCCATCTCTCCAATCAAACATTAAGTTCAGGAAAAGCCGGCTGAAAGGTTTCAATCCTAAAATACGCCCACCCCAGTTTTGAGGGGTATGAAAATTCACATTTAAATTCCCTTTAGGGGCCGGCTCGGTCGTCGTGACATTTGGACTGCGTTGAACATCAGTCTGGATTACTTTATTCTCATAAATTGTCGAGTATCCGGTTTGTCCCCAACTTTGCAGCATATATTCATAATTAGCCCAGAAAGTCATGAAGCGGCCAATATTTTTACCAACCCGCAGCTCAGCCCCGCGGGTATCGGAGAAAGCATCCGAATAATACCGACTGATGCTATACTCCTGCCAATAATCCACATAAGTCCGCGAGAGCGGTTCATTCTTTACATCTTTATAATACAGAGACACGTTGATCAGAAAATTTTTCAGAAAACGTTGTTCGTACCCAAATTCATACGAAACGGTCTTGGCCATATCCAGATCGGTCGATGGCACCACACAATAACTATCGGTGATAATCATATTATAAAGAAATGTCACATTTGGACGCTGGTAAAAATGGCCGTAGTTGAAAAAGAGTTTGCTGTTGACTGTCACGGGAAAAGAGACTCCCAGGCGCGGGGAAAATGCAAACTGCCCGTTATATTTTTTCTTTGGCCAGCCGCTTGGATCACCGAGCATTTCCCGAAATTCCTCCCAACGTTCCCAAGAACCCCAATCGCCTGGTAAGTACTGATATACCAAATTATAAAAATCGGCATAATCCTCATCAAAAGGCAGATTGACAATATAAGCATCTTTGTTCGGTGTAAAATAATCTCCACGCAGACCCACATTGGCGATCATTCCCTGAAATTCTAATTTATCCTGAAGATAGACCCCCAGTTCAACCGGTGATACGCTCATGTATTGCCAAGTGTCGGGAGTCCACATTTTTTCAGCCTGAGCCCAGGTGCCGGAATTGATGTGCAGGTACCCGTATTTCAGATTGAAACCGGTTTCGACCTGGTGATTATGACCAATCTGGGTGGTTAGGTTATAATTGATATCAAAAGTCCAGGAATACGATGAATCCGCCTGCTGTAACCCGCCGTAAATTGTAAATTGGTTACATAAGTCTGATCCATAATTCGTCGAACTGTTTGGAGTTCCGATAGTCGGATAATTATATACCGAATAGACCGAATCAATTGCAATCCAGGTATCGGCCTTAGTGGTATCGGCCGCAAAAGAGGCTATTTCATTATCCTGATAGGCAAATTGTACCTCCAGAGTCTGAAAGGTCCGTGAGGAAATGGCATGCGTGAATTTCAATCCACCCATTAACCAGCGCTGGTCGTAATAAAGCAGGCGGCTTTTATTGTACATGTTTAAATACCCGTCCCCGCTACCTAAAATTCTGGCTTGCATATAGGTAGACTGCTCGGTACTGGACAGAAAGCCAAACCGGCTCGAATTATCGATCAGGGCTCCGCCCAGGTAAGATGGCGTGTTCGAAGAATTGGTCTCGACTTTTGCATAAAGGCCATTCAGCGAAATTTTCATCTTCGGATTCAATTGAGTCGTTATTTTCAGCTGAGTATTGTAATCCAGATAACTGTCCCGTGGTCCGATCGGGAAGGCAAATTGAGTATTTTCGTATTTTCCTGCCAGGAGAAATGTCGATTTTCCGAGAATTTTCCCCAATAAAGGAATCCAGCCTCCCGGAACCGGGCCGGTGATGGTGCCTTCAGCATAGACATCCGGCTTTTTAGCGAACCGATATTGCGGATGTTGAATAAGCCAAAGCCGCCGTTTTTCTTCCGCGGTCAGTTTGGTAGTACCCGATAATCCAATCACCGGATAATTTTTTTTACCTTCTTTGGTACTATTCCAGCCCCGGAATGTTTTTAATTCCGCCGGGAAGCCAATGGGCAGTAGAGAATCCGGAACGCCTACGACACCGTCCATTGAAAAACTGTGAAATTCACCATCTGTATCAGTGTAGCCAAAAGTTGTATCCGCATAAACTCTATAAATCCAGGAATCGCTGCTCCAGGGATTTGTACCGAAAAACTTATAACTATTCATCGGGGTGTAATCAACTTTTAATGAAACACTGTATTTATCTCTTTCACCTTCTTTCGTTACGACATTGACCAAGCCGGAACGAAAACTTCCATACTTGGCCTCGAAACCACCGGTCAATACCTGCAACTCGGCGACTGAGGTTGAATTCAGGGACAGGTAAGCATTTTCCGATCGCGGATCCCGGGTCGAGATTCCATCCACCCTTACATCCGTTTCACGAATATTTCCACCCCGGATACTCAAGCCATTCCCGTCACTCCCTGCAACCAGATCTACCCCTTTGACATTATCAATAAATTCATCCATACGCATCACCGGCGTTTCGCTCAACCTGTCAACCGTAATGATCTCCTGTGTTCCGGAAACATCCGCACGGATGATCTCACGCTCGGCAACGACTTCGACTGCGTTCATTTCAATCGCACTGGATTTTAAATTACAATTGACTGTGATCGTCCGATCCAAATTAACTTGAACCTGTGTCAGAATTAAAGGCGCGTAGCCGATCATGGAAGATTTGATATTATAGATGCCCGGTTCCACATTCAGAATGAAAAAATATCCTTCCGCATCAGCCGAGGCGCCCTGTTTATTGGTAATCTCGACCACTTTATCAAATTCCCACTTGGCCTCAATGATTATATTGGCACCCGGTAACGGTTCTCCGGTTGTCGCATCGGTTACCCGACCGCTTATCTTGCCTCCCGATGCAAATAAATGTGTCAACCAGAAACCAATTAATAAAAAAGTGGACAATCTTTTAACTCTCTGCATGTTAACCTCCATGAAACACCAAACATTTTACATTGCTAAATGACCTTCTTCACAAAAGTGAGTTGTTAAAAAAACGCACAAGCGCTCTGGATGTTATCGTTAACATCCAGACCTGTAATAAATGGTACAATCTTTCATTTTTTAACCTCTCCTTATTTCCAATTTGGTAGTATTATCGGTAACAATCAGAATCATATTTAACCAAACACTACTCATTATTTCCTAAGCCGATTCTCGTACTATAAGTTCAAGATCTAAAAGAGTTTGAATTGGCGATTGAACACTGTTCTCAATCAAGGTTATCAAGCTCTCCGCCGCCAATTTACCAATTCTCAACAAAGGTTGTCGGATCGTCGTCAGGGCCGGTCTGGTATACCTGGCCAAATCGATGTTATTAAAACCAACGACTGCGATATCATCCGGCACCTGGATTTCAATTTCAAGAAGACGTTTTATGACCGCAATTGCCATATAATCGTCCGCACAAAATATTGCATCCGGCTTGTTCCCCCCATTAACCAGTCCATCAACTGCATGATACGCTTTACCGGCGTCAAAGTCAGCTTCTATAATCCAATCAGATTTTAGAGATAAACCTAACTGACGCATGGTATTCTGGTATCCTTCCAGTCGATCAATTCCATTACTTTCTAATTGACTACCAGATATATAAGCGATCTGTCGACAACCTTTTTCATACAGATACCTTACCGCAATAGCAGATCCTTCACTGTTTTTCGAATCGATAAAATTTACTCTCGGATCATCAGTACGATGATTAATTAATATGGTTGGAAAGCCAGAGTTAAATAAAGCCTCCAAATTGGGATCATTAATCCTGGGTTTTAACATAATGAGGCCGTCCAACAGTTTACTGCGAACAATATCAAGGTAAATATTGTTGGATTTCTCGACTTCTTCAATTGGATAGATCATCAGACGATAGTTCTGTTGCTTGACTACCGTCATGACGCCACTCAACACCTGTGCTATGTAGCTATCTAAAAAGACTTGTTGTACCTTTGGAATGAGAATCCCGATAGTCATAGTTCGCTGACTGGATAATATCCGGGCGACTAAATTGGGTTTGTAATCCAGTTGTTCGATAGCGTCCTGAATTCGTTTTCGGGTCGATTCGGCAACGATACCTTTACCACTTACGACCCGAGAAACAGTCATTGCCGATACACCAGTTTTATAGGCGATATCATGTAACGTTGCTTTTTTTATTTTCTTGGAGCCTATTTTTTCTAAATTATCCATGTTGTTTGATAAACCGGAGGAGTGAAGATAAATTTTTACTCATTATCCGATATGATATTTGAATTCTCAATTTTTCTTTTGTATATTTCCATATGTTATCGTTAACATAATAAGTAGAAATTAAAATTGCAAGACTTTCGTGAATATTTTTTTTAAACTTTAAAAAAATGGAGACTTTATGACGGTTATCGCAATTGACTTAGGGGGAACGAAATCCTCAGCTGCTCTCATTTCGTCAGAAGGAGTCATATTAATTCGTGAAAAAGTCGAAATAATCCGAAAAAGCGGGACTTTTGTCAGTGAAATCCTGCAAAAGCAAATTCAAAAACTCTATTCTTTGGCTCAGAGAGACAATCATAAAATCAGTGCGATTGGAGTGTCGGTTCCGGGCATCTATTATTCGGCAACCGGTCATGTCTGGGCTCCGAATATCTCCGGGTGGAAGGATTATCCTCTTCAGGAAGAATTACAAAAGATACTTCCGGAAATTCCGGTTAAGATTGACAGTGACCGAGCGGCCTATATCCTCGGGGAAACCTGGTTAGGTTCGGCGCGTGGTTGTCAAAATGCGATTTTTATGGCGGTTGGCACCGGAATCGGCGCCGGCATCATGGTTGATGGAAAAATTCTCCGCGGACATAGTGATATTGCCGGTGCTGTTGGCTGGATGGCCCTGACTCCTCACTTCCGTACTGAATTTACCCGTTTTGGATGTTTTGAATACCATGCGTCCGGCGACGGACTTGCTCGAGTAGCCAGGGATTACATTAATGATTCTCCCAACTACTATGGACTATTACGTAATCCAATACCGGAAAATATTAATTCCTATGATGTTTTTGAGGCATTTTCGGCTAACGATAATCTCGCCGAGCAAGTTATCGATCAGGCTATTAAAATGTGGGGAATGGCCACTGCCAATCTGATAAGTATTTTTAATCCGGAAATGATCATTTTCGGCGGCGGAGTTTTCGGTCCAGCGGCACAATTCATTGATAAAATACGATTAGAATCTGAAAAATGGGCTCAGCCGATCAGTATGAAACAGGTACGTATCGCAGCCTCATCCCTGGGTAGTGATGCAGGTTTGTTTGGTGCGGCACGTTTGGGTTTTCTGACAGATTGATTATTTTTTGTTTGTCTGATAGCATCGATTTAATGAGGTTCTATGTACAATCGTAATTTAGTTTTCTGGTCAGCTTGCTTCGGAATGCTGATTTTCGGGATGGTGATGATTTCCCTCGGAACAATCAACACCTTTCTAACCGCCAAATTCACTTTGGACCAAACCCAGGTCGGATCGCTGGCAGCCCTTTTACCAATCGGAATCTTACTTGGCTCGCTGGTTTTTGGTCCGATTGTCGATCGGTTTGGTTATAAATTATTACTGGCACTGTGCACCCTTTTCGTGTTAATCGGAATCGAGATTATTCCCTTGGCCGGCAAATTATCCGCGGTCCAATTCGCCTTTTTTCTGATCGGCTTCGGCGGCGGCGTTATCAATGGCGGAACGAATGCTCTCGTTTCCGAAATCAGCGCCGAGGAAAAGGGATCGCGTCTGAGTTTTCTGGGGGTATTTTATGGAATCGGCGCCCTCGGAATGCCCAACATCGTTGGAGTGATGACAAAATATTTTCCGACGGAATCGGTCATTACAGCCATCGGCCTTTTCATTCTAATTCCGGTGATCTTCTTTTTGTCAATAAAATTTCCCGAGCCGAAGATCAAGCAGGGCTTTCCCTTAAAACAAAGCCTCGGTTTGTTAAAAAATCCAATTCTGTTACTGATCGGTTTCGTCTTGTTTTTCGAAAGCGGGATGGAAGGCATGGTCAATAACTGGTCGACTACTTACCTGACCAAACCGGTTTCGGAAGGTGCTCCCGGGCTTTCAATTGATAAAGCCCTCTTCGCTCTGTCACTCATGATGGTCAGCATCACTGTCACGCGACTCGTTCTCGGCTTTTTGCTTAAAAAGGTACGGGATTATTATGCGGTATTCGCCAGTCTGGTGATTATAATAATCGCCGCCATCATCCTTTTTAAAGGAACAAGCCTGACCGCGGCCGCCGCCGGATTGTTATTGATGGGAGTCGGATTCTCGGCCGGATTTCCGGTGCTGTACGGTTATGCCGGAACGCTTTTCAGTGAATTTGCCGGCACGGCTTTCAGTATCATTTTGGTTATTGCCCTGTCCGGTAATACCCTTCTGAATTATTTGGTTGGAATTGTTTCGAGCAATTTCGGCATTAAATATTACCTCGTAATCGTGATTGGAAGCGCCCTGTGTATGCTGGTACTTTTCTCGGCATTGGTGCGGCGGACTGCCAAAACGGTAAAAGATTAATTTTTCAAGGAGATTTCACAATGTCATTAGCCAAAGAATGGTTGCAAAACGCCTATGAAGTGATGGATAAAATTGAAAACACCCAGATGGAAAACATCCGTAAAGCTGCCGAAGTCATGGCGGATTCAATCGGTTCCGGCCACTGGGTACACACTTTCGGATGCGGTCATGCGACGATTCCAATTGAAGAAATGTATCCGCGCATCGGCGGTTTTGTCGGATTTCATCCGATGATCGAACTGCCGTTGACCTTCTTCACCAATATCGTCGGCGGCATGAATGTTCATGAATTCGTCTTCCTGGAAAGAGTTGAAGGTTATGGCCAGGAGATCATGAAAGGCTATAATTTCAATCCCAAAGACTGCATGTGGATTTTCTCGCACACCGGCATCAATGCCGTCAATATCGACGTAGCCCTCGAAGCTAAAAAGCAGGGTATGAAGCTGATCGTATTCGGTTCCGCCCACGAAGCCAAAGGCAAGCAAACGCGTCACTCCAGTGGTAAAACTATCTTCGACCTGGCTGATATTATCGTCGATACCTGTGTGCCGATTCAGGACGCCTGCGTACCGTTAAAAAATCATTTTGATAAAATCGGTCCGATCTCGACCATGGCTTTCGTCACGGCGGTCTGGATGGTGGTTACTACGGTGGCCGAAATCCTGGCCGACCGCGGCGTTAAATTGTACATTCATCCTTCGCACAATGTCCCGGGCGATACGACCGCTCGTGAACGGCTTTCCGAAGCCTTGGCCGAATATAAAAAGCGCATCGCGGGAGTCTGAGCAAGAGATGAAGAATTAATAATTAAGAATTTAAAATTATGAATTTTAAATTTAGAACAATCAATTCTCAAACCGGAGATACTATGCAATCTAGGACCCTGATTATTTTTTTGACTGTAATTTTTATTTTAGCCGGTTGCTCTCAGAAAAACGATTGGCATACGATCAATTATCCCACTGCTAAACTGCAGTTCGCGCCCGATTTCATTCCGGTTTCGACCTGGTACAGCGGCGGTAAGGCTCGCGCGCCGATGCTTTCGGAAATTAATGCAAAATCCGAAGCCGAATGGCGTCAGGATTTACAGCAGATCAAAGACCTCGGTTTCAATACGGTACGCACCTGGGTTGAATGGGCGCATTGTGAGCCGCGTCCGGGCGAATATCATTTCGAAAATCTGCAACTGCTTTGCCGGTTGGCCGATGAAGTCGGTCTGAAAGTATTCATCCAGCTGTACCTTGATTCTGCCCCGGATTGGGTCGGCCAGAAATATCCCGACAGCGAATACGAAGCCCAAAATGGCGCCAAAGTACATTCGCAGGCCGCGCCCGGTTATTGCACCGATCAGACCGGTGTACGACGAGCCGTTGAAAATTTCCTACATAAAACCGCCCAAACCGCGAACGAATATCCGAACTTCTACGGCTGGGATCTCTGGAGCGAGCCGTTGATCGTCAACTGGGCGTATATAAACTACGTCCCGGATGCTCAATTCTGTTTCTGTCCCAGCACTTTACGGATTTTCCGGCAATGGTTACAGGCCAAGTATGGTTCACTTGCGGCTTTGAACAAGGCTTGGTATCGCAATTTCGAGAACTGGGACGATGTCCAGCCACCGCGTTTTGGCACGATCCTGAGTTATACCGATTTTATCGACTGGAAGAATTTCATATACGACAAATTAGCCGGCGATCTCAAAATGCGCTACGACGCCATTCGCTATGTCGACAAAGTTCACGTGATTACATCGCATGCCGCCGTGCCATCGATCTTTTATTCACCCTATAACGGCTATGGCGCGACCGACGATTTTTACATGGCGCAACAGATCGACTATTATGGAACGTCACTTTATCCCAAGCATAACAATCCCAAATCGCACTGGGAATATTGGAAATTCATGGTCGCGGTCGATTTCACGCGCTCGGCCAACTGGCAGAATGGCGGTTTTTACGTCGGCGAAATGCAGGCCGGTAAAGGTACCATCGGACTGAATGTCGGCAATCCGATCACGCCCTCCGATCACAAAACCTGGATGTGGACGGTGATTTCGC
>Ga0172375_10005445_pt1 | contig 18376 bp, 24 predicted proteins | sample LakKiv1m_FD_114537 | JGI IMG/M metagenome (GOLD analysis project Ga0172375, IMG submission 114537) | Freshwater microbial communities from Kabuno Bay, South-Kivu, Congo - kab_092012_11.1m | ecosystem: Environmental > Aquatic > Freshwater > Lake | place: Democratic Republic of the Congo...
ACCAACACCAACACCAACACCAACACCAACACCATCTACTACTACCTCACTACGTTCGGTAGGTGCCAAGCGGCCCGATGATGTGCCGGAGGATGTTTGGCGGGACTTCCTAGCCGTGAGAAAAGCCAAACGCTCACCCCTGACACCCAAAGCCTTCGAGGGGATTGAGCGAGAAGCAAAGAAGGCCGGACTCTCGATTGCGGAAGCCCTGACCATTTGCATAGAACGCGGGTGGCAGGGCTTTCAAGCCTCATGGGACTGGAAGCGCACGGCGTCGCGCAGCCCGGCCCCTGAGAACTTCGCAGCCAAGGACTACGGGAAAGGGGGCGACCTATGAACCGCATCGACGAACTACTGCAAAACATGCCGACCCGAATCGACAAGTGCGACCGGCACGGCGAGTTCGAGGCCCGCAACTACCTCGGGCGCGTATGGTCGAAATGCCCGGCATGCGCGAAAGAGGATGATGAGCGCCGCAAGGCCGAAGAAGAAGCCGCTACACGCAAAGCGCGGCGAATCGCATGGGAAGCGAAAATCGGCGCTGCCGGTATCCCTGAGCGATTCCAAACCCGGACGCTCGACACCTTCGAAGCCGACACCCCCGGGCAGCAACACGCCCTCGATGTCGCCAAGACCTACGCGGCCAGCTTCACCGACGCGCTCAAGACCGGCCGTTGCCTGCTGTTCGTCGGCAGGCCCGGAACCGGCAAGACTCACCTCGCTGTCGGCATCGGGTTGCGAATCATGGGCGCTGAGAACCGCACCGTGCTGTTTACGACCGTAATGCGGGCCGTCCGCCGGGTGAAGGACTCATGGGCCAAGGACTCCCGGGAGACTGAAACCCAAGCCATCGCCGCCCTGACCTACCCCGACCTGCTGATTCTCGACGAAGTAGGGGTGCAGTTCGGCAGCGACTTCGAGCGCAACATGATGTTCGACGTCCTGAATGAACGGTATGAGAAGCGCCGCCCAACCATCCTGCTGTCGAATCTCAGCAAGGACGAACTGGTGGGCTTTCTCGGGGAACGGGTGTTCGACCGCATGCGCGAAGACGGCGGCAAGTTTGTCGCCTTTGATTGGGACTCTCACCGGAGCAAACGATGAGCCGCGAAAAGATTTTCCTCCGCGTGGTGAAGGGGGCGCTGGTGCCAGCCGACGACTACGCAATGAACAAGATTCGCAGCCGGGGGTTCCGCGTCGGGGACGTCTTGCAAGCCGACCTGACCAAACTCCGAAACCCGGCCTTCAATCGGCTGGTGCATCGCATCGGCGGACTGGTATCAGCCAACGTCGAAGCATTCTCAGGAATGGACGGCCATGAGGCCCTGAAACGAATCCAGCTTGAGGGCAACATCGCCTGCACTCAGCAAGTGGTTGACATGCCGGGCATTGGCCGGTGCATGGTCACAATCCCGAAAAGCTTGTCGTTCGACAACATGGATGAGGGAGAATTTCACGAAACGGCGCGGGCAATGTGTCGCTTCATCGCGGAGAAGTATTGGCCGTCGCTTACCGCCGAACAAATCGAACAGATGGCCGAAACCTTTGTAGGGGAATGACATGAGCAACGTAAACACCATCACGATAAGCGCAGAGGGCGCAAGCGCCGCCAAATTGGAGCGACCGCTACCCGACTATCGACTCGTTCGTAAAAACGGCACCTTGACCCTACAACGGGCCTACGGTTGGGTATGTGGAACTGATGGCGGCGTCGATTGGCGCGATGAGCCGACGATTGACCTCGACCAACCACCAACAGAACTATGACGGGGTGCGACAAATGCGAACGGACGAAGACTGCTCTGCTTTCGGATGGGCGGACGGTATGCACTTGGTGTCGGGATTGGATGGTGGAATGCGAGGCCCGGCATTTGCTGGCAATGCCGCTTGCCAAGCGCCGGGAGGGACTGGCCGCCCGGGAACAGAAGCGGGGGTCGGTCGAAGAACTCAAGAGGGTCATGGCCCGGATTCACTCGCAGAAGCGAACCGAATCCTCGGGGCAGCCCTCGACGGCCAGCCCGTCACCGAAGCCGAAATCCTTTGGGCGCTGAGAGAAACGGGGGACTTATGAACATCGCTGAGGCGCTGATTTTTGTGGGCGGAATGTTCGTCGGGGCCGGGGCCGTCATCGGGTTGGCCGGACTGGCCTTCGCAATATGGATTTGGAGAAGTGAATGAAAGGCACCACACCGACAAAGGCCGAAAAGGCCCTTTGGTCACGCATGGCCGCTTACGGTTGCGTGGCCTGTCGCAAAGACGGGTGGCGTAACCTCGAAGTGTCGATTCACCATATCGACGGGCGGACAAAGCCCGGGGCGCATCAAAAGGTGTTGCCATTGTGCGCGGGACATCACCAAGATGGCACGGGGTTGCCCGGCCTGATTGCGGTGCATCCTTGGAAAGCCAGGTTCGAAGCCCGGTATGGAACGCAGGCCGAATTGCTGGCCGAAGTCATGGAGGCCATTGCATGATGACGCTGGTAATGCCGTGGCCTTCGACCGACCTCAGCCCGAACGCCCGGGTGCATTGGGCCGTCCTTGCCCGGGCCAAAAAGGCATACCGGGAGGCTTGCGGCTGGCAGGCCAAAGCCCAAGGGGCGCGACGACTGGCCGCCGAACGGCTGGAAGTGACATTCACGTTCTACCCGCCGACGAAGCGCCGAATCGACCTCGACAACTGCATCGCCCGGATGAAGGCCGGGATTGACGGCATCGCGGACGTCGTGGGCGTCGATGATTCGAAGTGGCGGATGTCGTTTGAGATTGCCCCGCACGTCGGGGGAATGGTCAAGGTCACAATTCAGGAAATAAATCCAACTCCCTGTTGAAAAAGTGTCCCATTCGGGGTAACATTGGGACATGGATTACTTTGAAGAACTGACCGACGCGGACATCGCGGCCTTCATCGAGGCGAACGAATGGAAGTTCGCAAAGACGATGGCCCGCATCCCTCATGAGTATTGCCTCAAGGAACGCTGCACCGACCCGGATATGTTCGAACGGTTTGTCATGCACATCCGTCGGCATGGTTACGAAGGGCGTTTTTTCAAGCGAATCTACATCTATTTCGATGTTGGCCCTCACCAATATTGGACGATGGGCGACCCGTTGCACAAAGAAATTCTCATCAATAGGGCGATTCGGAAATGATTGCTGGCATCATCGGCGTCCCGTCGCGGGCGGACATCATTGAAGACTTGGCGGCAACCATCCGCCCGTCGGTGGACAAGCTTGAGGTGTTCATGGATTACGAACGCCGGGGGACGTGGTGGAACCAGTCAAGGGCGCTTCGCCAACTGACCGCTGAGGCAACCCCGGGGCAGCCAGTTCTTTTGATGACCGACGACGCTATTACGGTGCCGGACTGGCGCGAACGGTGGGAGCGCATACACGCTAAGGCGCAAAACGACATTTACACCCTATTCACTCGGCAGAGGTTTCTATTCAAAGAAGTAAACCTGTTCCGGGGGTATGTGACTAAATGCCAACCCCGTGGCTTTTATGACCAAGCCATGATATTCATCGACAAGCCAATCAACGACCGCATGGCCTCGACGGTGCGACACAACCGCGCCCGGGGCAAGCACTCCATTACCGGCATGGCAAGCATGGTCTTCTCGATGCTGGAAAACGGGTGGCAGGATGAGGCCATTTGCAATGAACTCGGCCTTGAGCCGGACGAACTGTTACGCCTCAAGCACGTCACGGGCTTCTCAAAGCTGTTCGAGAACGTCGAGTATCGCAAGTCGTGGGAAACCAAGAACCAAATCCAACTCCGCAAAGCCTATGAAAAGGAACACCATGAAAGTTCAGAACCTACCGCTTGACGACATCAAGCCCTACTGGCGCAATCCTCGCAAGAATGAGGGGGCCATCGCTGCCGTCAAGCAGTCGATTCAGGATTACGGCTTCAATCAGCCCCTCATCCTTGACGCCAAAAAGGTCATCATCGCGGGCCATACCCGATACAAGGCCCTCATGGAGTTGGGCTACAAGGACGCCCCTTGCGTCATTCTCGACCTACCCCCGGCCAAGGCCAAGGAATACCGCATCGCGGACAATAAGACATCCGAACTGTCCGAATGGGACATGGACGCTCTGATTCCCGAACTCCGGGAGATTGAGGGCGTCGCCTCGATGCAAGTCTTTTTCCCTGACCTCGACCTCGACGGGCTGTTGAAGGAAACCGCGACCGTGGCAGCCGTCACGACCGCCCAAATCGAGAAGCAGGCCGAAAAGATGGATAACCGCTTCGAGGAACACTCGAACGCCGTCCAAGGCCAATACGTCGAAATCCTATGCCCCCATTGCGGGGAAGCCTTTTTCCTAGACCGGGCGGAACTCAACCGCCAACCGGCTCAGGATAAGCCCGACTGATAGAGGGGAAACGCCATGACCTCAAGCCGCAAATACAACGACATCCGGGCGGAGTTCATCGCCGGGAAGATGACGCTACGCGACTTGGCCGAAAAACACGGGGTAGCCTATGACGCCCTCCGCAAAGCCGCCGCAAGGGGCGAATGGATGGATGAGAGACACAAGGTGTCCCAAAAGGTCACTTCGGACGCCGTAACGGCCAGCATCCAAACCCGGGTGTCCGAACTCAGCCAGTTCAACGCCGACGACCTCCGAATGGCAAAGGCGCTCCGGGGCATGGCGGCCCAACTCATTAATCAGTCGCAGCTACCCGGCGGCAAGAAGCTGACCATCGGGGAACTTGGGCAGATTGCCCGGCTGGCCTCCGACGCTCAGAAGATAGGCCGCTTGGCCCTCGGGGCCTCGACTGACAATCACGAACTGACCGGGGCAGGGCAAGGCCCGATTCAGGTGTCCGACGTCCCATTGGACGAATACAAGGCCGCGCTCAAGAAAGCCCTTGAGGAATACTGATGGCCGACCCTCGGGACATCGCCTTGACATTGGCCGCCCGGGACATGGCCCGCGACGACCTGTATTTCTTTTCCCGGTATATGTTCAAACTCCGCCGGGGGTATGCGTGGATTCGGGCCGACCATCACGCCGCCATTTGTGACGCCCTCATGAGGGTATTCCGGGGGGAATGCAAGCGCCTCATCATCAACGTGCCGCCCCGGTATTCCAAGACCGAACTGGCCGTCGTGAACTTCGCCGCATGGGCTATGGGCAAGGCCCCGGACTCAGAATTCATCCATACCTCATATTCCGGGACGCTGGCCGCCAACAACTCGTTTCAGGCCCGGGAACTGGTGCAGTATGACGAATACCGTCACATCTTCCCGGAGGTTGAGATTCGCGGGGACTCGAACGCCAAGAACGAATGGCGGACGACTGAGGGGGGCGTGTTCTACGCGACCGGCGCAATGGGAACCATCACGGGCTACGGCGCGGGCAAGCACCGGCCATCCTTCGGCGGGGCCATCATCATCGACGACCCACACAAGGCGGATGAGGTCAAGAGCAACGTCAAGCGCCGGAACGTCATCGAGTGGTTCAGCACGACGCTGGAAAGCCGGAAGAACTCGAAAGACACGCCAATCATCCTCATCATGCAGCGCCTTCACCAAGAGGATTTGGCCGGGTGGCTATTGAACGGTGGCAACGGGGAGAAGTGGGAACACATCATGCTGCCCGCCCTCCGGGACGACGGGACGGCCCTTTGGCCTGAGAAGCACGACGTCGAAACCCTCAAGCGCATGGAGGCTTCAAACCGATTCGTGTTCGCCGGGCAGTATCAGCAACGGCCAACGGTGCAGGGCGGCAACATCATGCGCGGGGACTGGTTCCAACTGTATGACGTCGCGCCCCGCATCAAATACCGGGCCATCTACGCCGACACGGCTCAGAAGACCGCCGAACACAACGACTACTCGGTGTTTGAGGAATGGGGCCTCGGGGAAGACGGGAAAATCTACCTGCTCGACCTCATCCGGGGGAAATGGGAAATCCCGGAATTGGAGCGACGCGCCCCGGCATTTTGGAATAAGGCCAAGGGCCGGGACATGGCCGCTATGGGCCAGCTTCGCCAAATGAAGATTGAAGATAACGCCTCGGGGACGGGGCTGATTCAGCGCATGAAACTCGACCATCGAATCCCGGTGGCCGGTATCAAACGCACCAAGGACAAATACACCCGACTGACCGATGTTGTCGGGTATATTGAATCGGGATATGTCTGCTTACCACGAAACGCTCCCTTTTTGAGCGATTTCGTTGGAGAATGTGAGGCATTCACGGCGGACGACTCGCACCCGCACGATGACCAAATCGACCCGATGATTGACGCGATTAACGACATGCTTGCCGTTGGCAACACGGCGCAACTGTGGGAAAGGATGATATGAGCAAGAGAAACCAAAGGGGACATTTCAGGGCGGCACCCCCCGTCCAAGCGCCGACGCTCGACCGGGCAACACCGACGACCGACGGCTTCCTGAATCTGGCCGCCCGAATGGGCCTCCGGGCCGATACGGTCAATGCGGACGCGACTTACATCTTCGACCTGCTGACCAAAAACCGGGTGAAGCTGGAAGCCATGTATCGCGGTTCGTGGATTGTGGGCGCGGCTATCGACTCGGTGGCCGAAGACATGACCCGGGCCGGGGTGCAGATTAAGGGCAGCGACGACCCCGACCGCATCGAGAAGATGCAATCGGCCATGAGCCGAACCGGCGTTTGGGGCGCTCTACTCGACACCATCAAATGGGCGCGGCTTTACGGCGGGGCGCTGGCCCTCATCGTGATTGACGGCCAAGACCCGGCAAGCCCCCTCGACCCGGAAACAATCACCGTCGGGCAGTTTAAGGGCCTCAAGGTGTATGACCGCTGGCAGCTACAACCCGACTTGAACAACCTCGTTTCGGGCGGCATCGACGACGGCTTGCCCATGTATTACGACGTGGTTTCCGACATCACGACCGGCCAAGTCGGCAAGGTGCGGATCCACTACACCCGCGCCGTCCGCCTGATTGGCATTCAACTCCCTGCCTATCAGGCCATCGTTGAACAGCTATGGGGCGAATCGGTCATTGAGCGCCTGTATGACCGCCTCGTTGCGTTCGACTCCGCGACGTCCGGGGCCATGAACCTGATTCAGAAAGCGCACCTCCGCACCGTCCGAATCGACAAACTCCGCGAAGTGCTGGCAGCCGGTGGGCAGGCGGAGGAAAACCTGTTGCAGATGTTCCACCACATGCGGCACCTTCAAACGAACGAGGGCATTACCCTACTCGACAAAGAGGATGAGTTCGCAACTCACCAATACGGCTTCGGCGGTATCAGCGACATGATTCTGCAATTCGGCCAACAGATTTCCGGGGCGCTTGGCATCCCGCTGGTTCGCCTGTTCGGCCAAAGCCCGGCGGGCCTGAATAGCTCGGGCGAAAGCGACCTCCGCACCTACTACGACAACATCGCAGCGCAGCAAGAATCCCGCCTCCGGGAGAGCCTTGAGCGCATCTTGCGCGTGTTGCATCGCAGCCTGTTCGGAGAGGCCCCGCCCCCGAACTTCGACTTTGACTTCACGCCGCTGTGGCAGACCTCGACCAAGGAAAAGGCGGACATCGCCGCCTCGGTGACGAACACCGTGGTTCAAGCCTTCGAGGCCGGAATCATCGACCAACCGACCGCTATGAAGGAACTCAGGGCGACCGCCGAATCGACGGCCATCTTCACCAACATCGAGGAAGCCGACATCGAGGCCGCCAAGATGGAACCGCCCCCTCCGCCCGTCGAGACTGAGGAACCCGCGCAGGATTCGCCCAAGGGCCTATCTGAGCGCCTCATGGCATGGGTGAAGGGCAATGGCTAAGTTCGAGGCCAGCCGGGCAGTCGAACGGCGCTACGGGCTAGTTTTGCGGCAAGTGGCCCGCGTCGTCGGCGCAATGGTCAATGCTCACGTCGAGGGGCCGACCCTCCGCAATCAGGCCAAGCTGCAACAGCAGCTTCAACTCTATTCGGAGTCGCTCGGGCCGTGGGCGGAGAAGGTGGCCGCCGACTTCATTCAGGCGGTGAACCGCAACAACAAAAAGGCGTGGGCGTCGCAGTCGAAAAAGCTGGCCGCCCTGCTCAAGAACGAAATGGCGAACAGTAGCGTCGGCCTCATGGCGAAGCAACTGCAAGCGCAGCAAGTGGCCCTCATCAAGTCGCTCCCCCTCGAAGCTGGCAGCCGGGCGCAAAAGCTGGCCCTTGAGGCCGCGACGGGCGGCAAGCGGGCGGATGAGGTGGCCGCCGAACTGGCCGACACCGAAGGGGTGACCGCATCCCGGGCGACGCTGATTGCCCGGACTGAGATTGCCAAGGCAAACGCAGCCATCACGCAGGCCCGTTCGGAATACGTCGGGGCGACGCATTACATTTGGCGAACGTCGGGCGACGGGGATGTTCGAGAATCGCACCGTGAGGTCGATGGCAAGATATTCGCATTCATGGCCCCGCCGACGCTATCCGACGGGATGACCGGAAACCCGGGCGAATTCCCGAATTGCCGGTGTTTCGCGGAGCCAATCATCCCGGAATAACAGATATTGCCTTCGGGCTTGACATAGTGGAGAATGTCGAATATGCAAACGACAACACCGAAACTTTCGAACATGGCACCCCTCACCGGGCGCATGGTCAATGAGGAAGACGAAATCCACAACATCGTGGATGATTACGGCCCCCTGAAAGTCGTCGGCATTGAACACACCGCCGTGCATGACGGCAAATCATTCACCTACGCGGGCGCGGCCAACGCCATCCCGGCGGGGGCTTCGGTGTATTTCCTCGGACGCACGGGCGACGTGACCGCCCACCTGTTCGAGTTTTTCATCAAGTCCGACCAAGCCCCGATGACGGTGCAGTTCTTTGAGGGCGCGACCGTGACGGCCCCGGGGACTGAGCAAACGCCGCTGAATCGCAACCGCCAACTCATGACGCCCTCGACAATGGGTGTATTCGCGGGTTCGACGGTATCGGCGGACGGCACCGAATTGATTTTGGCCCGCATCCTTGGCGACCAAAAGACCGTCACCTCGACAAACCTCGGGGGTGAGTGGTTGCTGAAAAAGAACACCGACTATGTGTTCAAAATCACGAACAACTCGAATCAAAACGCAAACATCGCCGCTGGCTTCAACTGTTTGGAGGCCGATTGATGGAACGCTACAAGGGAATCGAGATTGATACGCGCCCGACTGAGGCAATGGCCGCTGAGGCCAAAAAGGGCCTCGAATGGCGCAAGGACAATTCCGGCGGAACCGACGTGGGCGTGGCCCGCGCTCGGGACATCATGAATCGCAAGAATCTCAGCCTCGACACCGTGAAGCGCATGCACTCATTTTTCGCCCGGCACGAAGTCGATAAAAAGGCATCGGGCTTTCGCCCAGGTGGCGACGGCTTCCCAAGTGCTGGCCGCGTGGCTTGGGCGCTATGGGGTGGCGACCCCGGGCAGTCTTGGGCGCGGAACATTGTCGAACGCATGGAGGCGGCGGATAATCGCGCAAAGGACTCCGCAATGAAACGATACTACTCGACCGCACAACTGAGCGACCGAATCAGCGAGACCCCCGAGGGCTTCCTGATTTGCGAAGGCGTCCCCATTACCCGGGCGGGCGACCTGCTTTACAACCCCGGCGAAACGCCTGTCACCCCCGGACGGGGCGCGACGGTAATCAGCCGGACGGTAGAAGACATCCATGACCCCGCGACGATTGCATCGTTCGAGGGAAAGCCCGTGACCATCAATCACCCGGACGACTTCGTGACCCCGGAGAATTGGCGCGAACTGGCCGTCGGCATCGTGCAGAACGTCCGCCCCGGTGAAGGGGAAGATGACGACAAGCTGCTTGCCGACCTGCTCATCACCGACCGGGAGGCAATCGCGGCGGTTAAATCGAAAAGGCTTCGTGAAGTATCATGCGGTTACGAAGCTGAGTATGTCGAGGAAGCACCGGGCCGGGGACGGCAAGAGGGCATCATCGGCAACCATGTAGCATTGGTGACATCCGGGCGGTGCGGTTCGGAATGTGCCATTTTTGACCACGCACCACAAAAGGAGAAACATCCCATGAGTATGAAAGAGAAAATCATGGGGGTTTTCGGAAAAGCCTTGGATGAGGCCATGACCGAAGAAAACCCTCCGGCTGGTGACAAGGCTGTTGATTATGGTGCCGCACTCGACGCCATCATGAAACGTCTTGACTCCATTGAAGCCATGATGACCAAGAAAGAAGGCGATACCGAAGGCGAAATGCCCAAGGATGAGGAAGGCGAAAAGCCTGCTGATTCTGAGGGTGGCGAAGCCGAAGCCGCCGCTGCTGAGACTGACCACACGCCCGAAGAAATGACGGCGCTTGAGGCCCGTCTTGTGACCATCGAGAAGATGCTTGCCAAGCTGGCCGGTATCGAAACCGATGAGGAAAAGGCGGAGGATGAGGAAGCCGAAGCTGAGGTCGAGGTCAATGCCGATATGTGCAAAGACGCCGACACCATCGCCCGCGCTGAAATTCTCGCACCCGGCATTCGCAAGACCGCCGACGTCAAGGCCAAAGCCCTCAAGGCCGCATACGCGACCCAAGACGGCAAGACCGCCATTGACACGCTGTTGGCTGGCAAAGCTTTTGACGCCGCCGACAAAGACCTGTTGTTCGTTGGTGCATCGGAAATGCTGAAAGGCATCCGTCGCAGCAACTTGCAAACCCGCGTTTCTCTCGACTCGCTGCCCGGTATGAAAGCCGGGGAAATGACGCCTGAGAAAATCAACGAAATCAATGCCGCACGTTTCGGCAGAAAGTAAAGGAGAAAGACCATGACTAGCATTCTTTATCGTGCATCGTCTGGTGTTGCCGGTGACGTGACGCGCCCCGACGATACCGTTGTTGAATCCGGCCTGCTGAATGCAGCCAAAGCCCCGACCGCCTTTGGCGCTCCCGTCAAAATCGTATCGGGCAAGTTCGAGAAGGTGGAAGCCTCCGACGCCGCGACCGTGTTCTACGGCATCCTGTCCCGTGTTGCGCCTAGCATCGCTGGCGACCTCGTTCAAACCTATGCGGGCGGCACTCCGAACGCATCGGCTGTTCAAGGCATCGTCCGTGAGGGCTACGTCAACGTGGTTTGCACTCAAGGCACTCCCGCCCGTGGCGGCCAAGTGTTCATGCGAATCACCGCTGACACCGGCAAAGCTGTTGGCGACCTCGAAACCGCCGCTGACTCGGGCAAATGTGTCGCGCTGACCGGCGTGACTTGGGCCGTTGATGGGAAAGATTCCAGCAACGTGACTGAAATCCGCATCGCGTAAGGAGAAGCGAAAATGAAGACCAAAACCTTTGACTCTACGTTGGCGTATTTCGTCAACCAACTGGACAACCTCGACCGCAAGTTGTATGAGCCTCTCTACAACGTGACTTGGGGCCGTGACATCAACCTCCGCACCGGCATCACGATGGCGAACGAATCGACCTCGTTCATTCGCTCGAACATCGGCGGTATCGGCACTCAACGCGCCCAAGGCAAGCCTTGGATTAGCCCCAACACGACTACGCTTCCCGGCGTGAGCGTGAACGGTGAGCGCATCGTGTTGCCCCTCCGCTTGCTCGGTCAAGAAATCAGCTACACCTCGGTGGAACTCGAACGCAGCCAGTTGGTAGGCCAGCCTATCGACGCGCAGAAGTTCGACGCCATGAACATCATGTATCAGATGAACACCGACGAAATGGTGTATGTCGGTGACACCGATGTTGGCGCGACCGGCCTTGTGAACTCTAGCCTTGTGACCTCCGCTGCTGTTGCAAACGGCACCGCTGGCACTCCGGCTTGGGCTACCAAGACCCCGGACGAAATCCTCAAGGACGTGAACGATATGGTCACGGCTGCTTGGCAGGCTTCCGGCTTTGCCGCATGCCCTGACAAGGTTCTGTTGCCTCCGGCTCAGTTTGCCTACATTTCCAGCCAAAAGGTTTCGACCGCTGGCAACGTGAGCATCCTGCAATTCTTGGAAGACAACAGCATCAGCCTCCGCGTCAATGGCCGCAAGCTGGACATTCAGCCCGTCAAATGGCTGACTGGCCGTGGCGCTGCCGGTGCTGACCGCATGGTGGCTTACACCAATCAGGAAGACAAGGTTCGCTTCCCGATGGTGCCTGTCCGTCGTGAAACTCCCTACTACCTCGGCATCAAGTTCAATGCGCCCTACATTTGGGCCTTTGGCGAAGTCGAGTTCATCTACCCTGAGACTGTCGTTTACCGCGACGGTATCTAAGGGCAAAGGCGGGAGGCCCCCCGGGGCCTCCCTGCTCAACTGAGAAGGAGAGAACCATGCAAGTGCAAATCAACAAACCCGTGACTCTAGGTGCAAATACCTACGGCAAGGGCCAGCACACCCTCCCGGCGGAAGACGCCAAGGGTTGGTTTTTCGACGCGCTGGTGCAGGAAGGCTCGATTGTCGTCCTACGCGCTGAGGAAAAGCCCGCGCAAGTGACCGTGGAGGCCCAAGGCGAGGCCAAGGCGGGGCGCAAATCCAAAAAGAATACCGACGCACCGGCTGAGACTGCCGACGCGACTGAGGGCGAATAATGGACTCGGTTCAGTTCCGCAAAGACTTCCCTGAGTTCGCGGATACTGCCCGTTTCCCGAACCAGCAAATCGACTTTTGGGGCGGGATGGGCGAAAAGCTCATTTCCCAAACTCGATTCGGGACGCTCTACACCGAAGCGGTGGAACTGTTCACGGCCCACAACATCGTGTTGTCGGCCCAATCCCGTGCGGCGGCAGCGACCGGCGGCATGCCCGGCGGTAACGCTGGCCCTGTTTCCAGCAAGGCCGTCGGCTCGGTGAATGTGTCCTATGACACGGCAGGCTCGATGGAGCCAAACGCAGGCCATTGGAATCAGACGACCTACGGGCGTCAATACATCCACTTGGTTCGCATGATTGGGCAGGGGTGCTATCAGCTATGAAAACCTCGATTCGCGTCACCCGGGACGAAGTGAAGAACGTCATTACCAACATCGAAGCGATGACTGGTAAGCGCGTTCTCATTGGCATTCCCGACGCGAATGCAGGGCGCAAGGACGGCCCCATGACCAACGCCGCCCTTGGCTACATCCATGAGAACGGCAGCCCGGCCCGGAACATCCCGGCCCGCCCGTTCCTGATTCCCGGCGTCGAGGAAGCGGCACCGAAGGCCATCGAGGCCATGAAAAAGTTTGCAGCGCAGGGACTCACCGACCCCGCCGCCGTCGATAAGGGTTTGAACGCAGCTGGCTTGATTGCTCAGGCTGCCGTGAAGAACCGGATTCGCAATGGCGTCGGGTTCGCCCCGCTGTCCGAAAAGACGCTGGCCCAACGCAAGGCTCAGGGCAAGTCGGGGACGAAACCCCTGATTCGCACCGGCCAACTGTTGAACAGCATTACCTACGTCGTGAAGGAGTAAGGCATGGCCCTCATCGACGTATCCGACCTGTTGCGCGACCCGGACTTCACCAACGTGGTGACGCTGATTCGTCGCGCCGTGGCCGTGAATGGTCATGGCGAAAACGTCATGACCGAAACCCCGTGCTACATCACCGCCGTGGTGCAGGGCGACAACACCGAAACGCTCGACAAGCTGCCGGAAGGCGCTCGACTGTCGGATGTCATCACGGTGTTCTACCGTGGCACCTTGACCGCCGAACGGCCGGGCGGCTACGCCGACATCATCGTTTGGCAGGGCAAACGCTTCCAAGTGAAGGAAGTGGCGGAAGACTTTTTGAACTACGGCGCTGGTTTTACCAAGGCCCTTTGTGTATTGGAGGCCGTGAGTGTCTAACACCTCAGCAACCGGCGGATACCTCCGGCAGACAAGCGGCCCGGTCGATAACCTCGACTTCCGGCGCTTCATCGGCACGGTGCTTGTGGGCATTTCCGGCTTCGCGCCCGAACTGGTGCGCCCGGCATGGCAGCAAAACCCGGCTCCGATTCCCGGCATCGACACCGATTGGATGGCCTTCGGGCAAACGTCCCGTCGCATCGACTATGACGCATATCAAGAGGAAAAAACCGACGGCACCCTCACGACGCAAACGCGGAATGAGGAAGTCGATTTTGTCCTGACCTTCTACGGGCCTAATTGCCTTGGGCGGGCGTCCGAACTCCGCGACGCGGCGGACATCACCCAAAACCAAGAGGCCCTCTATCTCGCGGGAATGGCGATTGTCGATTTCACCGACATCACCCACGCCCCGGAACTTGTCAATGAACGGTGGTTCGACCGCTGTGATATGACTATGACCATTCGCAGAGAAATCAGGCGAGAATACCGTATCTTGAATTTCGTGGCCGCCAATGGCGTGATTCACGCGAATCGAGACATCACCACGTTGTCCCGTGAATGGGCGACCTAACTTAAGGAGAAACTGACATGACTCAAGGCTTGAATGTTGGGCGGCTCGTAAGCGTGACCGTCAATCTGGCCCCCCTCGCGGCAGCGCGTCGGGGCTTTGGAACTCTGCTTGTAGCAGGCGACTCGAACGTAATTGACGGCAGCGAACGCTTCCGCACCTACGTCGATTTGGAATCGGTGGCTGGTGACTTCGGCACCTCCGCCCCGGAGTATGAGGCCGCAAGCCTGTATTTCGGCCAATCGCCCCGCCCTCAGCAACTCATGATTGGCCGCTGGATTCGCACCGCGACCGCTGCCCTGCTGAAAGGTGGCATCCTCACGACCGCCGAACAGGCGCTTGCAAATTGGACGGCCATCACCTCCGGCTCGTTCAAAGTGACCATCGACGGCACCGAAAAGACCGTCACCGGCCTGAACTTCTCAGCCGTCACCAACCTGAATGGCGTAGCTTCGGCTATTAACGCTGAATTGACTGGTGGCACCGTGGCTTGGGACGGCTCCCGCTTCACCGTGACGTCGGCAACGACCGGCACCGCGTCGAGTGTTGGCTACGCCTCCGCCGCCGCGACCGGCACCGACATTTCGGGCTTGTTGAAGCTGACCGCCTCGACCGCGCTGGCCCCGGTTCCCGGCTACGCTGCCGAAACCCCGGTGGAAGCCGCCGCCATCTTCGCCAATCAGTCGGGCATGTGGTATGGCCTGTCGTTCGCAGCATCGACAATGCCAACCGACGACCAACTGATTGCCGTGGGTGAGTTCATCGAAGGCGCATCCATCACCCGCATCTTCGGCGTGACGGAAACAGACACCCGCGTGTTGGACGCCGCTTACACCGACGACTTGGCGACTCGATTCAAGGCGCTGAATTACAAGCGCACTTGTGTGCAGTATTCGCCCAACAAGTTCGCAATCTGCTCCCTCATGGGCCGCGCCTTCTCGGTGAACTTCGCCGCGAATCGCTCGACCATCACGCTCATGTATAAGCAAGAGCCGGGCGTCGTTGCGGAACTGCTGTCCGAGACTCAGGCGCAAACGCTCAAGTTCAAACGCTGCAACGTCTTCGTGCGCTATCAGAACGACACCGCCATCATTCAGTATGGCGTCATGTCGGGCCAAGCCTACTTCGACGAAATCCACGGCCTCGACTGGTTCGCGGACGCGCTGCAAAACGCCGAATACAACCTGCTCTATCAGAGCAAGACTAAGATTCCTCAAACCGACGCGGGCCAAAACCAACTGGTCACCGTGGCCGCCAATGTTTGCCAAGAGGCAATCAACAACGGCCTCGTCGCTCCGGGTCAATGGAATGCGGACGGGTTCGGCCAGCTTGAACGCGGCGACTTCCTGACCGAAGGCTTCTACATCTACACCCCGCCGATGGCGTCGCAAGACCAATCCATCCGCGAACAACGTATCGCTCCCCCGATTCAGATTGCCCTCAAGCTGGCTGGTGCAATCCATGAAATCGACTGCATCGTTGACGTCAACCGCTAATCCAAGGAGAACACGATGAGCACTTACTCTTTCCAAGACGTGACCGCCGCCATTGTCGGCGTCGGTGGCGCAATCAACCTAGCAAGCGGTGCGGCTGTCGCTGAGGAAGGCATCACCATCGAGGCCCCCGAAGACAAGAGCATCATGACCATTGGCGCGGACGGTTCCGGCATGCACTCGCTGGTTGCCAACGAATCCGCGAACGTGACCATCCGCCTGCTCAAGACTTCGCCGGTCAATGCCCAACTGCAGCTCATGTATAACCTGCAAACCAAGTCGTCCCTGACTCACGGCAAGAACGTGATTACGGTGCGCGACGTGGTGCGCGGTGACGCGATTGTGCTGACCAATGCGGCGTTCAAGAAGCGCCCGACCGTGACGTATTCGAAAGAAGGCGGCATGATGGAATGGACATTCGACGCAACCAAGACGACTCAGATTTTGGGCGTCGGCACACCGGAGATTTAACCTATGGAATTTGAACTCAATGGGCAGACCTACCGGACGGGCAAGATTGACGCTCGTTCGCAATTCCACATCGTCCGCAGGCTTGCCCCCGTGCTTGGTGAAATCGCTCCCGCCGCTGCCGGTGGAAAAATGGGGGGCCTCGACGCCCTCCCTCCGCTGGCAAACGCGATTGCAAAACTCTCAGACGCGGACGCCGACTACTGCCTGTTCGGGCTGTTGGCCGTCGTGAGCCGGAAGCAGCCCCAAGGGACGGGTTGGGGGCCGGTAAGCACGGGCAACACGCTCATGTATGCCGACATTGACATGGTGGGCATGCTGCAACTGGCGTGGAAGGCGCTTGAGTTCAATATGTCGGGTTTTTTCGCCGCACTCCCCTCGGATTTGAAAGAAGCGGCCCAGAAAGTAAGCGTCCCGTCCAATGGGTGACGCTTCCCGACGGGGAGGATTGGTTATTGAGGCCCGTTCTACGGGGGCTTTGCAAGTATGAAAGTTTGATTGACGGAACTCTCGGCCTTGCGGATATAGCCCTCATGAACGACGCCTTAGACGTGCAAGAGGAAAACGAAATGAGATACCGCGAGGCCAACAAATGAGTGGGGCAGTAATCAAGGAGTTCCTTGTCGGCCTTGGCTTTAAGGTCGATGAAGCGGGACTCAAAAAATTCGATGAGGGCATCAAGTCCGCATCCGTAAAAGTGGCCGCCTTCGGTGCCGCATCCGTGGCCGCCGCAGGGGCCATCGTTGCTTTTGTCGGCTCGGTGGCGAACCGGCTCGACGCCATCGGTGACGCCGCCGACCGAATCGGCACGACCGCCGAAGAACTCATGCGACTGCAATACGTCGCAACCCTGTCCGGTTCCAGCGCGGAGGCTGCCGCTTCTGCAATGGAAAACCTCGGGCGCATCGCGGGCGAAGCGTCGCAGGGCATCGGGCGCGGGGCCAAGGTATTTGCCGACCTCGGACTGAGCGCCAAGGACGCATCCGGCAACCTCAAGCCGACCTCGCAACTACTCGCTGAGGTGGGCGACAAAATCAAAGACCTGTCGCGCCAAGAGCAGGTGGCCGTTCTGAGCAAACTCGGAATCGACCCCTCGATGATTGGCGCTATCACCGGGGGCATGCAAGAACTGGCCGGTGAGTTCGACGCGCTTTACAAGGCCGCCGGGGTTGATTTGAACCAAGCGGCTGAGGCCAGCGGCGCATTCAATGACGCCCTCGACCGCCTGAGCATGACCTTTGACGCGGTGAAGACGGCCGTTGCCATCAAATTCATGCCTCAGATTGCTCGGGGCATCGACACCGTGCGGCAATTCCTTGTGCAAAACCTCCCGAAAATCATCGGGGCGGTGCAGCCTATTTTCTCGCTCATCCTCCGAATCGCGGAAGCCTTCATCACGCTGGCCGCCCGTATCGGCTCGGGGATTGCAACCATCCTCGGGTGGTTCGTGAAGATGAACGACGCGACCAACGGGTGGGCGGGCTACTTGCTGGCCGCCGCCGCCGCGTGGAAGTTCTTGAACCTATCGTTCCTCAAAACGCCCCTCGGGATGTTGCTTTCGCTGGCCGCCGTGGTGGCCCTGCTGATTGACGACTTCCTGACATTCAAGGAGGGCGGGGACTCGCTGATTGATTGGGGCAGCGGCTTTGGCATCGTCATGCAAGGACTGACCGCCATCTTGGCCGGACTGCTTGCCGGGCTGGTGGCCGTGAAGGCCGCCATATTCGCAAAGGCCGCCGCCATCGCGTTCGCTCAGGGCGCAATGGCCGCATGGACGGCAGCCGTGGGCGTGTTCAACACGGTCATGGGCGTCGCAAAGGTTGTTATGGCCGCGTTTAATGCCGTCATGCTGGCAAACCCTATTGGGTTGGTCATCGCAGCCGTGGCGGCCTTGATTGCCGTCGGCTACCTACTGATTACCAACTGGGAATCTGTGAAAGAGTGGTTTGTCGGATTGTGGGACTGGTTCTCTGACAAGTTCCCGAACATCGCTGGCTTCATCACCAATACGTTTTCTGTCGCCAAAGACGCCGTGCTGTCCATCTTCCAAGGCGTCAAAGACTGGTTCTCTGACAAGTTCCCG
>Ga0172375_10005447_pt1 | contig 18372 bp, 15 predicted proteins | sample LakKiv1m_FD_114537 | JGI IMG/M metagenome (GOLD analysis project Ga0172375, IMG submission 114537) | Freshwater microbial communities from Kabuno Bay, South-Kivu, Congo - kab_092012_11.1m | ecosystem: Environmental > Aquatic > Freshwater > Lake | place: Democratic Republic of the Congo...
CTGCCCTTTCATCTGGCAGTATTTCGTGATCGCTGCCGTCAATGTCGTCTTCCCGTGGTCAATATGTCCCATCGTCCCGACATTCATATGTGGCTTAGTGCGCTCAAATTTTTTCTTTGCCATATGATATATTCTCCTTAATTATTCAGCGAATACTAATTCCTATAACGAGAGCCCTCAATGGGATTTGAACCCATGACCCCGTTCTTACCAAGAACGTGCTCTACCATCTGAGCTATGAGGGCCTTTCGTTACACGACTATACGCTGACAGGGATTTCTTTCTCCTGTCAGCGATTTCGTGAGGTGGGCGGTGAAGGATTCGAACCTCCGAAGGCGTTCGCCAACTGATTTACAGTCAGTCCCCGTTGGCCACTTGGGTAACCGCCCGCATACCAAATTTTTTCGAGCCCTCTTCCGTTTTTTGCTCGAGATCAATGCAGATTTTCTCTGCATTGATCGCCAACCTTCAACGGAAGCCGACGACGGGAATCGAACCCGTAACCTACCACTTACAAGGCGGTTGCTCTGCCGTTTGAGCTACGTCGGCGATACCGACATTATTCAACATAATTATTGCGAAAGGCATTATACCAGAGTGAACTTTATACGGCAAGGTTTTTTCAACCGTCGGGGGTGAAGCATATCAGGTTTCTGCTTTATCGTCAATACTTGCACGTCAATTTATTGAGAAAATTTATTCTTATATACTCTAGAATGCCAGGCAAAATATAAGGCGATTGATCCAGCAACAGAAGCATTGAGCGAATCGATATTTCCCCGCATAGGAATGTTCATGAGTAGATCACAAGAATCTCGCACTAATGGGCGTAATCCCTGACCCTCGTTTCCGACTACCAATGCCAGGTTTCCATCTAGACGAATGTCATTAATATTTTGAACTTGTGGACTACCTTCTAACCCGATTACCCATATGTCGTTTTGTTTTAATTGTCTGATCGCTTGAACTAAATTCGTTTGTGTGATTTTTAAGTATTCACTCGCGCCAGATGATGCGCTGACAACTGATGGTGTAATGGTAGCTGTTTTTCTTTTTGGTAAGATCACACCATGGATTCCTACTACTTCAGCGGTCCTTAATAAGGTACCCATGTTTTGTGGGTCCTGAAGGGTGTCTAATATTAAAATGAAATGATCTTCAGATCGCTGTTTTGCTTCCTTGATAATGTCATCTAGATCACAATAGTGATAAGGTTCGGTTTCTAGCGCTATACCTTGATGATTACTTCCCAGTTGGTCTAAAAAGTCTCTATCTGTGTATTCGGGTGAGATACTCTTTTGCCTGCATAAATGAATGATTTCATCTAATTTTCCCTTTTCTTTAGTACCCTTAGCAATGATTAAACGAAAAGGTCGCCTTTTACCCGATCTGAGGACTTCATAAACGGGATTGCGACCTCGAATCCACTCGTACATGCTAATATTTCCTAAGTTTTTCACTCGTTGAAATAAAAAGGAAGGTTATGTTGTTGGGCATATCTCATTTCCATCGCCAGGTAGTACCTTCTTTGTTATCTTCCAGAAGGATATCCATTTCATTTAGACGATCGCGGATGAGATCTGTTAGATCCCATAACTTCCGTGATCTGAGTTCATTTCGAACTTCGATCAACAATTCGACCAATTGAGATGATTCTGTTTTTCCTTTATCTTGGATTTGTAAGCGAAGACCCAACGTCCCTGTTAGTTCTAGCAATAAGTCTTGTGCAGATTCTAAACTAGCTTGATCAACTCCGTCAGCGCGTGCTTGGTTTATCACCCTTACAAGATCAAAAAGATTTCCTAAAGCCCCAGCGCTGTTGAAATCATCATCCATGGTTTTCAGGAAACCTTCCTTTGTAACTTGCATTTGTTTTTTAAGATTTTTATTTGCTTCTTGCATGGATGGTTGTGATGGATCTGGTTGAGCTGGTCGTAGGGCAGACCTTAGTCTTTCAAGCGCTCGTCTGGATTGAGTAACGACTTCATCGTTGTATGTCAAAGGATTTCGATAACTTGAGTTCAGTATCATCATCCGTAAGATATCGCTCTCGTATTTGGATAGAAATTCACTGATTGTGATTAAGTTACCGATTGACTTGGACATTTTCTCGCCAGACAGCTGCAACATACCATTATGGACCCAATACCGAGCAAATGGCTTTTTGGTCAAACTCTCTGTTTGCGCAATTTCATTTTCGTGATGAGGAAAGATGAGGTCATTTCCACCACCGTGAATGTCGATTTGTTCTCCGAGGTGAGTCAGATTCATAGCAGAGCATTCTATATGCCAACCCGGACGTCCTTTTCCCCAAGGACTTTCCCAAGCAGGTTCGCCTGGTTTGGCAGCTTTCCATAAAGCGAAATCCATAGGGTTCTCTTTCCGGTTGTCGATTTCAATTCGAGCTCCAGCTTTCATATCTTCTAGGTTTCGATGTGAGAGTTTGCCATAATCTTCATCTTTGCTGACTCTAAAGTATACATCCCCTTGTGCTTGATAAGCATACCCTTCATCTATTAAGTCTGAAACCATTTGGATGATTTGGCCCATCTCTTCAGTTGCGCGTGGATTCACGGAGGCTTGCAGGATGTTGAGGTCATCTAAGTGATCCCGGAATTCCTCGATATATCTTTCTGCTAGAGCAATTGGTTCAATGCCTTCCTCGTTAGCGCGCTGAATGATCTTGTCTTCAACATCGGTGTAATTCATGACATGGATAACATTGTAGCCTCTATATTCAAGATATCGACGGATGATATCGAAAACTAATGCCGACATGGCATGACCGATATGTGCTGGCGCGTAGACAGTAGGTCCACAAACATACATCCTAACTTCATTAGGATTAATGGTCTCAAAATCCTCTTTCTTACGGGTAAGTGTATTGAAAACTCTTATGGTCATGTCAGTACCTCAATCATTTGGAAAAAACTTAGGAATGTTCTTATTCTTCTTCTCGATGCTCACCAATACGGGCAAAGATCATTCTACCTGCTGCAGTCTGTAATACTTTGGTTACATGTACATTCGACTGTGCGTTAATTCGATCACGTCCATCTTCAACTACAACCATCGTACCATCATCCAGATAGGCAATTCCTTGACCAGGTTCGCGACCTTCTTGGATAATATTAACGAAAATTGTCTCGCCTGGCAAGAAGACGGATTTTACAGCATTTGCTAATTCATTTACATTTAAAACAGAAACCCCTTGTAATTCAGCTACTCGATTTAGATTATAGTCATTGGTTACGATCGGACAGCGAAGTTGACGAGCAAGAATGATTAACTTTTCGTCAGCTTCCTGTACTCCTTCTACATCTATATCACTGATTCGGACAGGACTGGTTGTTTCTTTTTGCAATTTCGATAACACTTCCATTCCTCGTCTACCGCGTTGTCTCCGAAGAGAATCGGGTGAATCAGCAATATATTGTAATTCATTTAAAATAAAGCGTGGAATCAAGAAGGTTCCGATTAAAAATCCAGTATTCGCAATGTCAGATATTCTTCCATCAATGATTACGCTAGTATCGAGGAGGATATTTCGTCCGTTCGCACCTTGAGAAAGAGATCCGTTCTCTACACTGGACTTGAGATCCTGTTCACCTTGCCGAAAACTTAAACGGGAAGAAAAGAGCTCGAAGATATCCTTTTTTCGCATGACAAAAATCATTACACCGAGATATCCAAATAATAAAACTCCCACAAAAGGAAGTATTTGACTGAAAGGTTTTGGTAGAAGGGATAATGGAAAAGCCAGCAATGCGGCAACGAGTAACCCGACCATCAAACCGATCATCCCCGCGGCTAATGTGTTCGAAGATATTTCTGACAAAGCCGATAATAAATACCGAGCTGGTCTTGTTGTAAAAAACGGTGTAATGATCAATCCTATTAAAGCGCCTAGTAATGAAAGTACAATTGCATATAATGGTTCTGCTTCTCCTAGGAGTCTACCTATATCATCACCCCACATGCCACCTAAGATTGCTAAGATAATCATCCCAATTAATCGAAAAATAAATTCTAAGCCGACCATCATTTATCTCCAAAATAAAAAAAAGCGCAGAATCTGCGCTCACACGATAAAAAGCCATACTTCATAGGCGGAAGAATCTCCTAAGGACGATTTTTTGCAAACTTGTCCATAAAATAAGCAATAATGGCAGGAGAGCCATGCCTGTTATTCGGGCTCATGTGAGCGGAAAAAATAATTATAATGAACCGCTCTTCTAATAATAGCATCTACATTATATTACAGAATCTACTTCTATAATATTTGAAATTTCTAAAATAATGTTCTTTACCATAATTTAATGACTTGTTATTAAACTCACTGTTCTTTATGTGTAATTCACTACTATAATTAGGTTTGGTTTATTCGATTGAGCATAATTATCAAAGGGTTTTTATCTGAATAGGAGCAGATCATGACAATAGCGACACCAACCTACACAAACGATGTTTCACAAAAGGAATACAAACGCCGAATTTGGGCATGGACAATGTATGACTGGGCAAATTCCGCTTTTGCGACGACCATAATGGCAGCCGTCTTACCCGTCTATTTTAGTCAAGTGGCTGGTGCAACTTTACCTAGCGCTACAGTTGCAACAGCGTATTGGAGTACAGGATTAAGCTTTTCTATACTTATTGTAGCGATCTTGTCTCCAATTTTAGGCACCATTTCGGATATTAAGCGTGGTAAAAAAAGATTCCTCTCCGTCTTTGCTGGAATGGGGATTGTGGCAGTCGCATTATTAATCTTAGTTGATACAGGCGATTGGGTATTAGCAGGAATCCTTGCAATTATTGGTAGGATTGGATTTAGTGGAGCGAATGTCTTCTACGATTCTCTATTGCCTCATGTTGCCCGAGAAGAGGAACAGGATCGTGTATCCACAAGAGGATATGCAATGGGCTATCTTGGAGGGGGACTTTTGTTGGCGATTAATGTTGTGATGATCCAATTTTTACCTGGTACTTGGGGCCCACGTCTTTCTTTCTTAAGTGTTGCAATTTGGTGGGCTGTTTTTTCTATCCCTCTCTTTCGGTTTGTCCCAGAACCACCAGCTGCTACCATGCAGCTTGATGCAGGTAAGCGAGTTGTTGTTGCCAGTTTTAACCGCCTCAAGAATACATTCTTGGATATTAAGCGATATAGCGAACTGTTTAAACTCCTGCTGGCTTTCTTTATTTATAATGATGGTATTGGAACGATTATTGGCGTGGCAGCGATATATGGGGCGGAACTAGGGTTTGGCTCAATAGAACTTATACTAGCCTTGTTATTAGTTCAATTTGTTGGTATTCCTTATAGTCTAGTCTTTGGAAGATTACCAAGTAAAACAGAGACGAGGCGGTCTTTCTACTTAGCTTTTATTCTATTCAATATGATTGCTCTTCCCCTAGTTGGGATCACAGGCGCCCATGTCCTATCTCCTGAGTTGAGTGGAGCTCCACCAGCACCATTTTTAGACACCGACACAGCGCTTGGGGAAGGGGTTTATTCCTCGGATAATACAAAAGTACAATATTCTGGAAATTGGCAAACCACGACGGTATCAGCAGATGTGATTGGCGCAAATGAAGATGCCTTGCTGACTGTTTCGGAAGAACCTGGCGCGTTTGTTGATATACCTTTCAATGGTCAGAAGATGAAGTTGAATTATCAATCCGGTTCGGAACATGGTATATGGCAGGTCTATTTAGATGGAGAGCCCTACGTGGATCAGTCTACAAATCAGCCTGTTCTTGTCGACGCATATAATCCAACCATGCGTTATATGGAATCGGTTACCCTGGAAGCTGATTCTCCTGGAGAGCATATTCTACGACTAGTAAATACCGATCAAAAAAATCTCGAAAGTCAAGGTTTTCTTATGACTTTGATTTCCTTTGAAGTACTCCCTGGGGTTCGCCAAAGTAATCTTGGGATAGTGATTGGATTGATATTGATCGTTGAATTAATTGGTTTATTGTTTTCATTCTTTATTGGAGCGAGACTATTAAAGAATATTGCAGATTTATTTGATACAAAGCGTAGTATTCTATTGGCATTATCTGTTTACGCGGTGGTTGCTGTTTGGGGTTTTATTCTGAATAGTGTGGTAGAGTTCTGGTTTTTGGCTTGGATGGTCGCAGTAGTTCAAGGTGGCAGTCAAGCGCTTTCCCGTAGCCTTTATTCTGTGATGTCCCCGAAAGCTAAAAGCGGAGAATTTTTTGGTCTGTTTGGTATCATGGAGAAGTTCTCTGCTGTAATTGGTCCGCTATTGTTTGCTGCAGCGGGTGTTATATTTGGGAGCAGTCGACCAGCAGTTTTAAGCTTAATCATCATTTTCATTATCGGAGGTTTTCTACTCACTCGAGTGGATGTGGAAGAAGGAAAACGAGTTGCCCGTTTGGAGGATGCTGAGTATTTAGAAAATCATAGTTGATCAAAAGTATTCAATAGTTGAAGAATATTATTTTCTTTATAGACAGGAGGTTTGTTTGGCGTATTTAAATGGCGAGGAGCGGTCTAGTTACGTACAAAATATGTTTTCTAATATATCCAATAATTATGATTTCATGAATCGAATCATGACTGTTGGACAAGACATGCGATGGCGGCGAGAGGTCATTCGCCGAGCTGGTCTAAATTCATCTAGTTGTTTGTTGGATTTAGGTACTGGTACAGGTGATTTAGCTAGATTAGCGGCTCAGAAATATCCTTGGCTTCAAATTTCAGCGGCTGATTTTACGTTAGAGATGATGAAGATTGGAAAGAGTCGCGCAGATTCAAACACGGGTTGGTTAGCAGCTGATGCTCTTCAATTGCCATTTAAGGACAATACTTTTGATGCGATCGTATCTGGATTTTTACTCAGGAACCTTGCGGATATTGATCAAAGTTTGTCGGATCAATACCGCGTCTTGATACCTGGTGGCAGGATTGTGACATTGGACACCACACCACCACCAGCGAACATTCTGAGACCATTTATCCGCTTTTACTTTCATAAGATTATCCCCATACTTGGGAGTTTAATCATTCACCAACCAGAGGCTTACCACTATCTACCCGATTCTACGGAGCATTTTCTCCAACCGGAAAAATTGGCAGATCGGTTTCGTTCTGCTGGATTTGCCCAAGTAGGTTTTCGACGTTTGATGTTTGGAACCGTTGCGATTCATTGGGGAGAAAAACCAATCAATGAATGATCCTTCTGCTCTTATTATTAAACCACGTCAAAGGCTTGTGGTTGGTATTAGCGGCGCTTCAGGTGTTCGGATTGCAATTCGGCTTTTGCAATACTTACATTCTACATCCATAGAAACGCATCTTGTTATCTCAGAGGCGGCTGAACAAACAATTTTACAGGAAACAGATCTGACTGTTACCCAAGTCCTGGAATTAGCTGATTTAAGCTATGATCGCAAAAATATTGGCGCGCAAATTGCTTCTGGTTCATTTCCAACAGATGGTATGGTGATCATTCCTTGCTCGATTAAGACCCTTTCTGCTGTGGCTAATGCATATTCCAATGATCTGCTTGCTCGAGCAGCGGATGTTACTTTAAAAGAGGGGCGCCCATTATTATTAGTGGTTCGAGAAGCTCCGCTTCATAAAGGGCATATTCGTTTGATGGGATTGGCTGCAGATGCAGGAGCGATTATCTTCCCACCAGTACCTGCTTTTTACACCTATCCAAAATCGTTGGATGATCTGATCGATGAAATTATTGGACGTGTTCTATATCGTATAGGTATTGATAATGAATTGTATAGTCAATGGACTAGCTGATGAGGAAAGATTGATTTATCTATTTAATTCATTCCCACCTAATTTGAAAGGATGATTCAAGCAAGTATGTCGGAAAAAAGAAATCTAGACAAAGCAGCTCTTTGTGGTGAGCCTTCTTACGTTTGGCGCGCTGGTCAGCAAAGGCGTCTCGATATGATCTTTAATGCTGCTGGTGACCGAGTAAATGGTCTGATTTTAGAGAATGGCTGTGGGGTTGGAATGTATGTTGATCATTTGGCGCCGGTAGCAGGGAAAGTTTATGGTCTGGAATATGATTTTGAACGTGCTGTCGCGGCGCAAGAAATTGCTCAACAGTTGGAGAATGCATTTATCCTCGGCGCTGCTGGTGAATTTTTACCTTTCCCTGATCATCGCTTTGATTTGATCATTAGTCATGAAGTATTAGAGCATGTCCAGGATGATCGTTTAGCGGTTCAAGAGATGGTAAGAACTTTGAAAAAGAAGGGGCGTATCATTCTCTTTGTTCCGAATCGAGGTTATCCATATGAGACGCATGGGATATATTGGCAGCGTCGCTATCACTTTGGAAATATTCCTTTGGTAAATTATCTGCCTCGTTATTGGCGTAACCAATTAGCGCCACATGTACGCGTATATAGTTCATCTGATTTGAACCGGTTATTTAATGGATTGTCAGTAAAAATTATTTCTCGAACAGTGATATTTGGGGCTTATGATAATATTATTGCGCGTTTTCCTAAGTTGGGAGAAGGGTTGCGAATGTTTTTACATTCGCTTGAAAAGACCCCATTGCGCATCTTTGGATTATCCCATTTATGGGTTGTGGAGAAAATCTAAATTCACAATAATATCTTTATATCAGTGGTTCTCGAAAATCATATATCCCATCCCGGATCGACCAATTTCGGGAGCACGAAGCGCATATAATTCTATTCTCAGTTTCTTCGAACTGAGAGCCTCCACATACTGGACAGCGGAATATCCCATCATAATTTTCGCTGGTCGGTCCCTTTTTGCTCGTAGATCGAATAAACACACTAGGGGAATATTGCCATAGATTTCCGGTTAATTGCGCTAAGGAATCCATTTTAATCAAGATGGGTAGAGGGATGATACGTTTTAGAATTTCTATTCGAAAGTGTGAAACTGTTAATTGTCGTTCTATCTCGAAATGATTATCTTGTAGCCATCGAACAATTGAACGTGGATGAAAATCAAAATTTAATTCAGAAAATTCAATCGGCTCTTGATTAAATGGATTCCATTTTTGTAAGTGTGTAAAATATCTGAGAATGGCTTTGATATTGCGTTTGTTTGCATATTCCAGGATGAATATTGAATCGGGCGCCATTGCTTTTTGTACTTGTTGCAATGCCGAGTTTGGTTTTGCCATATGGTGTAAGGTGCGTATCATCGTGGCAGTGTCGAAGATAGGGGCAAAGGGGAGTTTATAGATATTTGCAGCAACAAATATATAGCGTTCGCTGTTGCCTAGCTTTTCTTTTGCTAACTGTAATTGAGAGGTGGAGTAGTCTACTAAGACGATTTGTTGAAATCCACTATAACGTGGTGTATTCCGACCAGCCCCAGCTCCTAATTCCAATAATCTTTTACCAGATTTTGGTAGTAATCGTTGTAATGCGATTGCTTCAACCTGGTCTTCATATTCGCGTTCCCCGCGATCCCAAAAAGAAGCTTGGTAATCAGAACCCTCATAGTCGATAACAGGAGGTTCAATCTGCATGGTTTTCACTTATGCTTTTTCGCTCTCTTCTCTGCAAATATTTAAGAATTGGAGCCTCGTCCCATTGAACGATATTGGAAGCCAATTTTTTTCAAGGATCCAGGATCATAGATATTCCGTCCATCGAAAATAAAAGGCTGTTTCATCAATCCTTTTATACGGTCAAAGTCAAGATGTTTGAATTCATTCCATTCGGTATTGATCATTAGGGCATCACAACCCTCTGTCATCGTGTATACATCATTATACATTTTCACCTGAGGGAGAAGGGGTTGCGCTACATTCATTGCAACGGGGTCATAGGCGCGTACAACTGCGCCATACGCTAATAAACCATTTGCAATATCGATGGATGGAGCGTCACGCATGTCATCTGTGTTTGGTTTGAATGATAAGCCTAATAGTCCGATCGTTTTTCCGCGCAAATCCCCAAGCATTTCTTTTACTCGTTTAAACGCCATTGGTCGACGATCATCATTGATGTCCATAACTGCATGTAGCAATTGTGGATGTCTACCTTTTTCGGCTGCCATATAGGCTAAGGCTTTGACGTCTTTAGGAAAACAGGATCCGCCATATCCCAAACCGGCATCTAAGAAAGAAGGTCCGATGCGATTGTCGTACCCCATTCCTACCGCGACTTCCTTTACATCAGCCCCTAAGGCTTCGCAAATATTGGCGATTTCATTGATGAAGGATATCTTGGTTGCCAGAAAGGCATTTGAGGCATATTTAATCATTTCAGCGGTTCTCAGGTCGGTAATAATAATTGGCGACCTGAGAGGAAGATGTAATTGGGCTACTTTTTCTGCAGCATCCGGATCCAATGAACCTAGAACGGTTCGATGAGGATTCATAAAATCGCTGATGGCTGATCCTTCACGCAAGAACTCTGGACATGATACCACCGAGAAGGATATTTCTTCTTTTTGATATTCTTTCACGATGTCTGCTACCCAGTCTCCAGTACCTACGGGAACGGTGGATTTATTAACAAGGATCAAAGGCTCTTTCATATTTTCAGCGACTGTTTGCGCTGCTTTGGCGACATATTGTAGATCAGCTTCTCCATCAACTCCGGAGGGTGTACCTACAGCAATGAAGACAAATTCTGTTCCATCTAATCCTTCTTCGTAAGAAGTAGTGAACGAAAGTCTTCCTGCGTTTACATTTCTTTCTACCAGTTCTTTCAAACCCGGTTCATATATAGGCATTTCCCCTTGTTTTAGACCAGAAATTCTTTCTTCGGAAATATCCAAAGCAATCACTCGATTTCCAAGATCAGCAAAGCATGCTGCTGATACTAGACCTACATATCCGACCCCAATAACACAGATTTGTTTCATTGATTATTACTCCCAAAAAAAGATCATTAATGAAGGATGATTATCTATAACACACTCAATTATAGCGAAATCTCGTACCTTCTTAATTTTGTCAATCTTACCATAACACGGGAAAGTATAGCTCTTTGCTAATTATTTTTTTACCTTTTGTGATTAGATTTACTTGTAAGAAAATATTATTCGAAAAATTAAATCAGTCTCTTGCGAATTGGTTAAATTCAGTCTAAAATATAATGATAATCGTAATTATTATCAATTGTAGCTTACAAAAAGGGAGCTTTAACTATGCAAATTACTCGACAAGCGGATTATGCTGTGCGAGCGGTTCTATATTTAGTTCAATTGGGACCTAAACGGCGCGCTTCAACTAGCTCTATTGCAAAAGAACAGCAAATCCCAACCTCATTCCTAGCGAAAATCGTCTCCCAATTATCAGTAGCCGGCATATTGCAGACATCGCGTGGCGCTCGTGGTGGTGTCTCCTTAGCTTGTCTCCCAGAAGATATAACTTTATTGGAGGTCGTAGAAGCGATCGATGGTCCGATATTATTAAATGAATGTGTTTCTGGAGCAGGGGTATGTCCCTTTGGTGAAACATGCCCAATTCGACCGGTATGGTGTGATGCTCAAGTCGAACTTGTTGAGCGATTAAAAAAAACAAATTTCGGTAGTCTTGTAAGGAATTCTTAACCCAGCAATCAAGAAGACAACCTTGGTAGAGTTACTTTTTCATGAAGAGTAAGGTGGGAAAATACGCCAGCCACGCTCTTCAGCGGTAATCTGCAATTCTTTGTCAGGGTAAACGGCTACTGGATTGGCAACCATTTCTAAAAGAGCTAAATCAGTGATCGAATCCGCATAAGCTGAGCTCTTGGATGGGTCGAATGTTAATTGTTTCTCTTTCAGATATTTCTTTGTATAATGGACTTTGTGAATATCGTTGCAAACAGGCTTGAGGCTGTGACCTGTATACCATCCATTTTGAGTCATTAGTATTGTGCCTACCGCATGATCAACACCGAATTCTTGGGCGAAGCGCTTGACTAATGGCAAAGGCGCAGATGAGACTAAACATACGATATCCCCAGCTTGTTGATGTTCCTTTAAAATAGCGATAACGTCTTGGTGAAAATATGGTTTCAGATATTGTACTGACCAATCCCATAAAGGTTCTAGGTTCTCAGGAGTCTCATTGCGTACAAACCAAGCGAGATCGGCAGCCCAAAGTCCCCGAAACGTTCGCGCCGAGACTATACCCAGACGATAAAGGAAGTAGAGAGCGTAGTGTAAACTAACGAATCGCACATAGGTGAGTTTATGAGTTCCTTTTTGTCTAAAGTAATCCATGAACCCTTTCCAAGTACGTTCGCTGGTCAGCGTTCCATCAATATCGAAAAAAGCAGCGTGTAATCCTGATGAATTTTCTGTGTTCATAAGATTTCCTTGAGTTTTTCATTATGATTTACTTTGATAAGCCAATACTATTGGCAATATCTTTGATTGCTTGAATATGTTTCATTGGACTATCTAATCCAAAATTCATGGTATTAAAGGAGACATGAGTAGCGCCTATATCATTCCAAGTTTGCATGATTTTAATCCAATCGCCTTTATGATTACTTTTTGTCCCAGTTTTGTAATGAATGCGAGCCTCTAGCCCAATTTTTGAGTTATTGCGCCCATTTTTCTCGGCTGTTTCTCTAATCAAATCCCAAGAGGGTTTCGCTTGTACAGCTTCACGGTAGTTTGGCATCCATCCATCACCTATCCTGCCGGTCCTCTCCAAGACTGGTTTGGCATGTCCCCCGAACCAAATCGGAACAGGTCTCTGTATAGGGAGTGGATTTAAACCTGCATCTAGAATCGATTCCCATTTCCCAAAAAAGTTGATTAATGGTTTTTGCCATAGTAAACGTAGGATTTGAACTTGTTCTTCGATTCTCCGACCACGGTTATGAAAGTCTTTATTTAGCGCTTGGTATTCGATCTTGTTCCATCCGATACCTATTCCTAAACGTAATCGACCAGAACAAAGCTGATCTAATGTCGCTGCTTGTTTGGCAAATAATGCCGTTTGTCGTTGGGGTAGGATGATTATCCCGGTAGCAAATTCAATTGTCTCTGTGATAGCTGACATATAGCTAAATAATAATAGAGGGCTAAGGAAGGAATCTAAAAAGGTGTAGGGACCATTTAATTCTTCTGTTCGATTTGGATTCGCGCCCAATACATGGTCGTAAGCAAGGATGTGCGAAAACCCCAATCCTTCTGCGGTTTGGGCGTAATCTTTGATTTCAATAGGATTACTTCCAAATTCTGTTTGTGGGAAAACTAGACCGATTTTCATTCGCATACCTCCTTGGTTCAATTATATCTAATAAATTTAATTTCGATAGTTGAAAGATGAACATTTTTTATCCCCAAAAAAAAGCCGTGAATGAGCGAGATCAAACACGGCATAGTGATTCTTTTCCATTACTCGTTTAAGAAATTAGAGATCTGCTTGGAGAGTCTCTAATTGGGCGTGTATTTTATGGGCAGTTTCCTGATATGATTTTAGCTTTTCGCGCTCATTCGAAACAACATCTTCAGGCGCTTTGCTTGCAAAAGGACCAGCTAAAAGGTTTTCGAGGCGGGAAATCTGTGCTTCAGTTTGTTCGAGGTCTTTTTGTAATCGTAATCGTTCTTCTGTGAGATTAACAAGACCAGACAGAGGTAAAAATATTTCCACCGCGCCGACCACTAGCGCAATATGCCCTTCTGGTTTTTTATCCAGATGGGTTTTTATAAATGTATTTTGTGGATCTAATCCACTCAGGGCGATAATGGTCTGAATTTGTGATTCTAGGGATTCATAATCACTTTTAGAAACCAATATTGCTGGGATATGTTTACTCGGTTCAACGTTTTTCTCAGCGCGTATATTTCGGATAGAGCGTATAATATCCTGCACTAATTTGAATTGGGCTACTTTTGTAGATTCCCAGTTTTCAATTAGACGCGGCTCAGGATACCGAGCAATAATGAGCGCCTCCGACCAATTTGCGATCAGATGGTCAAAGGGACCTTCTGCGATTGCTCGCTTTAGATGCCCCCATAATTCCTCAGTGACGAACGGAGTGAAGGGGTGTAGAAGGCGTAAACTGTTATCCAAAACCCTGATCAACGTCTCTCCTGTTAAATAAGCTTGTGTGTGATCAATTTTTAATTGCAGTTTGGCAATTTCGATATACCAATCCGCGAAATCACTCCAAAAGAACTCATAGATCTGACGTCCCGCCTCGCCATATTGGAAGTTTTGGAAGAGGCGATCGACATCCCGTATCAAAGTCTGAAGTCGTGCCCAAATCCATGAATCGGCTAATGTCCAATTGGATTGAATGGATTGAGGCTTTTCTTTTATCTCGGATAGATTACTGATGATAAAACGAGTTACATTCCAAATTTTATTTGCAAAGTTGCGATTGGCTTCTACACGTTTTATGCTCAGATTGGTATCTTTACCAGGCGTAGATCCAACCAGTAATGTATATCTTAAGGCATCGGTGCCAAGTTCATTCATCACCTCAAGCGGATCGATGACGTTACCGGTTGTTTTACTCATCTTTCGCCCTTGACCGTCACGGATCAATCCATGCAGGTAAACGGTATGAAAGGGTACTTGTCTGGTATATTCTAAGCCTGACATGATCATTCGAGCTACCCAGAAGAAGAGGATATCGTATCCCGTTTCCATATAAGAAGTTGGATAGAAATATTCCAAGTCTGGTGTTTGGTCAGGCCAACCTAAGGTTGAGAAAGGCCATAAGCTAGAGGAGAACCAGGTGTCAAGCACATCAGGATCTTGTTCTAGGTTTGTGCTCCCACATTTGCTACAACTTGTTGGAACTTGAGCGGAGACATTCATTTCGCCACAATCCTGGCAATACCAAACCGGGATGCGGTGTCCCCACCAGAGCTGACGCGAGATGCACCAATCTTGGATGTTTTCCAACCAGTTGTAATATACTTTTGTGAAGTGCTCGGGAATGATTTTTATACGCCCATCGCGAACTGCTTCCAATGCGGCTGCAGCCATCGAATCCATCTTAATGAACCATTGAGTTGAGACCATAGGTTCAATGATTTCTCCACCCCGTTGAGATCGAGGAACGTTAAGGGTATAATCTTCTTCTTTGATCACCAAGCCTGCATTGCGCATATCTTCCCAAAGATTTTTTCGTGCTTCGAAACGATCCTGTCCTTCATATAGTCCACCATGCTCATTGATCCTAGCAGATGTATCCAAGATTGAAATAACTTTAAGATTGTGTCGTTCGCCAATTTCAAAGTCATGTGGATCATGTCCTGGGGTGACCTTTAACGCTCCCGTTCCAAATTCACGCTCAACATACTCATCTGCAATCACAGGTATTTTTCGTCCTAGGACAGGGACAACAACCTCCCGTCCGATATATTCTTGATAACGATCATCTTCCGGGTGAACAGCTACGGCTGTGTCCCCCAAGATAGTCTCAGGGCGCGTGGTAGCGACTGGGATATAGTCATCTTCAGTATCAGACAATTTGTATTTGAAGTAATAAAGCGTTCCGGGCTCTTCGGAATATTCAACTTCAAGATCTGATATGGCTGTTTTTAAACCTGGTGACCAGTTGATCAACCTAGGACCTCGATAGATCAACCCATTTTTATATAAATGTACGAATGCTTCGCGAACCGCACGCGATAAACCTTCGTCGAGGGTAAAACGTTGTCGATCCCAGTCGCAGGATGCGCCTAACCTGCGGATTTGCTGTGTGATGATATCGCCATATTTTCTCTTCCAAGCCCAGGCACGTCGTTCAAATTCCTCTCGGCCGATCTCTTCGCGGTTTGTTCCTTCCTTGGCAAGGGCTTTCTCAATTTGAAGCTGTGTAGCGATGCCAGCATGATCTGAGCCTGGTACCCATAAAGTGGGGATACCTTTCATGCGATGATATTGAATCATGAGATCTTCCATCGATACAAACATAGCGTGACCTAAATGTAACTCACCTGTGATATTGGGTGGTGGGATGGATATCACAAATGGTTTAATATTTGGATCGAAATCAGGTTCGTTGGGATCATTAGAAGGCTTAAAAAACCCATTCTCTTCCCACCACTTATATATATTTTGTTCAGTTTTTCGGAAATCGTAAGTTTTCGGTAATTTGTATTCGCTCATATCGCCTCTTGTTTGTAAATATGACTAGATTCAATAATTCATTGTTTGGATATCTCTGGTTCCAGAATTCATTTGTTCTTCGTTTGTTTATTAAAATGAAAATCTTTCGTCTACAGAGGACGAAAGACTAGCTTCCGCGGTACCACCTCGTTTCACTGGAATATATTCCAGCACTCTCAAACCCAGATTGGTTTAGGGAAGCGCCCAATCTAGGTTTCGCTATATCGGGCTCACCCGTGCCGTTCTACTAAGCCATTATCGATATCAAAAGCCGTTCTTCGGCAGATCAACCCAGGCGACCTTCAGTAGTGAGATTCTGTGGGAGCTTACAGCCTATGGCAATCCCTTCTCTTTGCAGTTCCTCTTCTACTTACTCCTCCGGGAATATTTATTGTATGAAGTTTGATAGCTAGATATATTTAGCTATTGAATTATTTGATCATTATACTTGTATCTTCTTAAAATAACAATATAAATTATTAAGAAAAGGTTAAGTGTGCTTGCTTTATCATTCAGTTTGTGCTATGTTAAAACGCATATTATATTTATAGAGTATCTCCCCGAAAGAGCATTTCTATATAAAATTTCCGGAAGGTTTTATGGTACAAAGAGAGCGAATAGCGGATAGTGTTTTTTCTTTTCAAAGCGAGGTATATGCGCAAGTTAATGCTGGTGCAGTTATTGGGCCAAACTGGGCAGTCTTAATAGACACTTTGGCTTTACCAGAAGAAACGCTTGTGATTCGAGATTTTATTGAACAAGAAATCAATGTTCCGGTTCGTTATGTTATCAATACCCATAGTCATGCAGATCATGCATGGGGAAATTGTTATTTTCCAGGCGCTACAATTATTGCTCACCCTTTGTGTAGACAGTACTTAGATACAACAGGTAAGGAGCACTTAAAAAATGCTCAAAAGGATAATATTTCCTTTCGTAATGTAAAGATTGTCTTACCACATATGACCTTCGATTGTGGTGAACTGAATTTGCGGGTGGGAAAGAAAAATTTAAGAATGATTCGTTTACCGGGTCATAGCTCGGATAATATTGGTGTTATCGTTGAGGAAGATCGGATTTTATTCGCTGGTGATGCGGCTATGCCACTTCCTTATATTGTCGATGGGGATATTGACGATTTGACTCAATCCCTTAAATACATGAGCAATATGGGTCTAGAAAATATTGTCCAAGGACATGGAGATATCATTTTAAGGGGAGAGATAGATGGTTTCATCAAAGATAATTTAACGTATCTTTCAAATATTCGCCGTGTCGTACGAAAATCATCTCGGCGTAAATATCCTCAAGATGTATTGGACACAACCAGCGTTGAAGAATGTGGGAAAAGCCGTGTGCTTATCGGTGGTTTAGCCGCGGAGTTACACCGTCGAAATTTACGGGCTTTGTATCGCCAATTATATGGGGAAATACCGGTTGAGCCGGATTATGAATATTATTATGATGATGAAGAAGAATAGAACAATCGATCATTTCTCTATTTAGTAATACCATGGATGGTATGTTCTTTTTAATGACGAGCGCGCCATCCTATCAGGCGTTCATTTCCTTTGATCAACCGTTGGATATTTGGACGTAAAGACCATAAGAGAATGACTAATGTAAGTGCGCCATAAAGAATATATTGCCAAGGACAGATACCGATCTTTGCGAGAATTGAAAAAAGAATCAGCGAAAGAAGCGCTGATGATAATGTGGCAAGGGATGCGTAACCAATTCCGAACCAGATCAAAAGAGTGAGTGGTAGGATGGTCAATAGCGAATAATGCCAAAGACCTATAGCGCCTCCGACGGTAGTTGCTCCGCCAGCGCCTCCCCTGAAGCGAAATCCTCCGGCAGTTTTTTTTTCGAGAAGAAATAAAGAATAATTATGTCCTATCACAGCTACAACTGGAGAAAGGACTTCGAGCCAAGTGTTTCCAGGCGCGAGCCATCTTGCTAACCATACCATAGCTGCAGACTTTATTCCATCGAGGATAACCGTGAATATTCCTACAGGTAAACCGGCTGCTCGCATAGCGTTTGTCCCACCTGTACGACCGCTTTCTATCTCGCGGATATCTTTGCCAGTTTTGATTTTTACGATCAATAAACCAAAGGGGATTGAACCGATAAAATAGGAAATGATTATAACAATAATTGGGATCTGTAAATCCATTTTGAAAAGACCTTTCAATTACTTCATATTTAGACATCCGCAAGCTTCTTGGACAAAACCAAATCATAAATACAATTATTCTACTGCACAAGATGATACTATAAAAATCGATAACGCTTGCGAACA
>Ga0172375_10005448_pt1 | contig 18368 bp, 21 predicted proteins | sample LakKiv1m_FD_114537 | JGI IMG/M metagenome (GOLD analysis project Ga0172375, IMG submission 114537) | Freshwater microbial communities from Kabuno Bay, South-Kivu, Congo - kab_092012_11.1m | ecosystem: Environmental > Aquatic > Freshwater > Lake | place: Democratic Republic of the Congo...
CTTTGTCCGCTGATTATGCTGACTGAAGCCGGTCAGCTTTGTCGCGATTCCATAGTGCCGGCAGAGATTCTTCGTGTGCTCCACGGTCTCAGCGGCAATCAGGTCCGCCTCTTTCAGGACCCTGAGAGCCCTCAGGGTGATGTCCTCCAGATTTCCAAGGGGCGTGGAGACAACGTACAGGGTTCCGGGCTCTGCTTCGGTTTTCATCCTTAAGCGGTGGTGCCTTCCCCCTCCCCTAGCCCCTCCCGCCAAGGGAGGGGAATCTTGGTTCATGCTCCCACCAAGGGAGAGGAGTTTTACTGTTTACTATTCACAGCTTACTATTTGCTTCTTTAGATCACGGGTAGGCCAAGTCAAAGGCATTGCGGATCACCTCGATCTCTCTGTCCAGGCCCTTCTGGTGGATCACCACCACATCAAACCTTGCCTTCACGTCTTCACACCCGTGTTTTTTCATGTACGCCAGGGCCACCTTGGATATCTGCCGCTGCTTTCTCGCGTGCACCGCCTCTTTGGCGTAATCGAGGGATTTGCCTTTTCTGGTTTTGATCTCGATGAAAACCAGTGTTTCGCCGTCCCGGGCCACCAGATCCAGCTCTCCCAGAGAGCAGCGGTAGTTTCGTGCAACGCACTTGTAGCCGAGGCTTTCGACCTTCTTGAGGGCGAGATCTTCTCCCTCTTTTCCAAGCTCCAGCCTTTGTTTCGTCAACTCACCTCACCCCTCTGAAGGTCATGCGGTGAATGGGGCAGGCCCCTTGTTCCCTAAGCGCGGCCAAATGCTGCGCCGTGCCGTATCCTTTGTTTTCCAAGAACCCGTACGCGGGAAACCGCTCATGAAAGCAGCCCATGATTCTGTCCCGGTACACCTTGGCCACAATGGAGGCCGCGGAAATGCTGTGGCTGCGGCGATCCCCCTTTTTCAGGCACCGAAAGGGAATCGGCACCGGCACAGGATGGATGCCGTCCACCAGGCAGAACTCAGGCCTCGGATCCAGCGAAAGGATCGCCTGCTTCATGGCCTGCAAAGAGGCCTGAAGAATATTGATCCTGTCAATTTCCTCCGCCGAAACAACTCCCACACCGACGGACAGGGCTTTTTCGTGGATGAGGGAAAAGGCTTTTTCCCGGCCCTTCTCCGTCATCTCCTTGGAATCCCGGACTCCCTCCAGCACCACGCCTTCGGGCAGCATGACCGCTGCCGCCACCACCGGGCCTGCCAGGGGGCCCCGGCCGGCCTCATCCACGCCTGCGATCAAACGGTAACCGGCTTTTCGAACAAGGGATTCGTAGAAGAGCGTGTCAAGATCACGAGAAAAAACGCTCTCGGGGAAAAGAGCGAGGTTTTCTTCTGAAACCATCAAGCGACCCTGCCAAAGAAAGAGTCACCCTTTCAGAGGCGTTCCGTCTGAAAGGGTGGATGCCGGCACAAGGGAGACTGAAACGCTTATGCTCTCTTCTCTTTGATGCGCGCCGCCTTGCCCTTGAGTCCGCGCATGTAGTAGAGGCGTCCTCTCCTGACCTTGCCCCTGGAAATGATTTCGACCTTGTCAATACTGGGAGAATGAAGGGGAAAAATCCGCTCCACCCCGATCCCGTAAGAGACCTTGCGTACCGTAAAGGTGGCCCCCATTTTCCCTCTTCTCTTTCGGATGACCACACCCTGGAAAACCTGGATTCTCTCCTTGTCCCCTTCCTTGATCTTGGCGTGCACTTTGACCGTGTCGCCCGACCGGAAGTCGGGCATGTCCAACCGCATCTGTTCTCTTTCGAGCGCTTCAATAACGTCCATAACTCCTCCTCAAGATTCCAACCAATCTATTTCTAGGTCATGTGTCGGCTTTTTGAAGCAATGTCCGAGGCCATGGGGGTCTCTCCAAAAACTGAAAACGAAGAGGATCCCAGACCCCATGCCCTTTCTTCGCGACTATTTCAAAAAGCCGAAATGCTATCTTCCGGCCAGCCTGTCCAGGATGATGGCCGCTGCCGACCTCACAGAGAGGTGATTGTAGTTGGTAGGGCCTTCAACCGGGTCCAGCAGGTAATCCGCTTTCTCAAACACTTCTTTCACAAGGCCCCACGCTGTCCCGAAAAGAAGAAGGATAGCCCTGTCCGCCCTAACCATGGCCTTTGCCTGGTCGTAGGTCAGGCCCGGCGACTTCTTCCTTGCCGCATCCGTCGCAATGAGAACAGGCCTTTCCGCTTCCCGGTTCGTGATCTCCTCGATGCACGCTTCCAGGGAAGGAGAAACGGCCATCAGCTCCAGAGCTTCTTTCCGGGTCCAGTTGTACTCTGCACCGTACCCGACGGTCCAATGGCTGAGAACGCGCCGCGCCAGCTCCTGCTGATCTTCCAACGGAGTGATCACAAAAAACGTCTTCACCCCGTATGTCTTGGCCAGCCTCGAGCAGTCATGAAGATCAAAGGTCGTGATCGCCGAGGCAATGGTGTCGAAGTTCTTGTTGTAGACAGGGTAATGAAGCAACCCCACGTAGAGGCGCATAAGAACGGCTGCCTCACTCTCTCCTACTTCAGACATCAGCTTCCGTTACGTTGCCGAGCCTGTCGCCGGCTTGATTATCGAATGTCGAACAAGGAATTTCGAATGATGAAGTTTGAGGACTTAGCTCCGTCCTTCGGTGTTCGATATTCTGCGGTTCTCTTTTGAACTTGCCTGCAAATTGGACACCCGATGAACCGCAAAATCTACTTGTTCGACTTGACTCCAAGCTTGGCGAGGATGCGCTTGTCCTCCTCGCTCAGTTTCGCCTTTTCCAGAAGATCCGGCCGTCTTTCAAGGGTTCGTTTCAGAGACTCGGTCCTTCGCCAAACCCGGATCTTCTCGTGGTCGCCGGAAAGCAGGAGCGCAGGCACCTCCTGGTTCCTGAACACCCTCGGCCGCGTGTACTGGGGGTATTCCAGGAGCCCCTCTTCAAAGGAATCCTGCTGCGCGGACTTCTCTCCGCCCAGCACCCCTGGAACCAAGCGGCTTACCGCATCCATGACGACCATGGCTGCAATCTCCCCCCCGCTCAGCACAAAATCGCCGATGGAGAGTTCCATGTCGACGCAGCCCGTGCGAATTCTCTCGTCCACACCTTCATAACGCCCGCAAATGAGGATGAGTTGCTCCATGCGGGACAGGTCCCAGGCCAGAGGCTGATCAAACGTCCTGCCCTGGGGGGTGAGCAGAATCACGAGGGATCGATCCTTTGTTCTGTCCACCGAGTCCAGGGCCCCGGAGATGGGCCCGGGTTTCATGACCATACCCTGGCCCCCTCCGAAGGGCGTGTCATCGGTGACGAGGTGCCGGCCCTTGGCAAAGGACCGGATGTTGATCAGGTGGATGTCCACCAGGCCGGCCTTCACCGCGCGGCCCAGAATCGTCTCCTTCAAGAAAGATGAAAACAACTCAGGAAAAAGAGTGAGAACATCAAACCTCATTCAGATCAAGAAGCCCTTCCACTTCAAAGATGATCATTGTCCCCTTCTCCAGATCGATCGTCTTGACCACGTCCTGGATGGCGGGGATGAGGAACTCCTCTCTTCCTTCCCGGACCACGTAAATGTCATTGGCCGCAGTTTCTAGAATGTCCTTCACCGTACCCAGGTAGCGGCCTGTCTCCAGATAAACCCTGAGACCGATGAGCTCGCGCCAGAAATACTCATCCTCCTCGCGGCTCACCGCGGCTTTGGGGATAAGGATTTCCGCGCCGCGATAGGATTCGGCCTGATCTCTGGAATCCAAGCCTTCCACTCGAATCAGCACCCCTCCCTTGTGGGGTATGGCGGAAAGGATCTCGCATTCTGAGATTTCTCCGAGGCTCTGCCTCAGAAAAATCCTCCCCGCTGTGAGCAGGGAGACCTCTGAACGGGCATAGGATTCGATCTTCAGAAGGCCTCTCACCCCGTGCGGTCCGATAACCCTTCCGATCAGGAGCAGCGCTTCAGGAAAGACCTTAGCCAACCTTACTCGATGATCTCCAGGACCGATCTCTTGTTGATCTTCGTGGAGGCTGCGCTGAGAATCGTTCTCATGGCCCGGGCCGTCCTGCCCTGCTTGCCGATCACTTTTCCCAGATCTTCCTTGGCCACTTTCAGTTCGATCACCGAGGTTTGCTCCCCTTCGATCTCTGTTACGACCACCTCTTCCGGCTTGTCAACCAGTGCTTTGGCGATGTACGTGATCAGATCCTTCATCTCCATACCCCCTCCTTCCAGAGTGCAACAAGTCCGTTAGGTGTGATGTCTCCGCTCTAGGAACTCTTAAGCAACCCTTCCTTCTTCAAAATGGACCTCGCGGATTCTGAAAGCGTGGCTCCTTTCTCCAGCCAGTGACTCACCTTTTCTTTGTGAAGTCTGATAAGGGCCGGGTTCTTGGTCGGGTCATAGGACCCGAGAATTTCCAGAAACTTTCCATCCCGTGGCGACTCCGAGTTTGCGGCAACCAAACGATAGTAGGGCTTCTTTCTTGCCCCCAACCTGGTCAGCCTAATCCTTACAGCCATTTCCTTTACCACCCCCTTTTCCAGTCAAAGCGCGGAGATCAATGAAACAAGGATGGGATCCCCTGCATCCCCTTGCGGGTCAGGTTCTCCATCATTTTCTTTGTCTGCGCGAAGTTCTTCAAAAGCCGATTCACATCCTGTGTGGTTGTTCCACTGCCGAGGGCTATTCGCCTTCTTCGGCTGCCATTGATGATCTTGTAGTTCCCCCTCTCCTCCCGGGTCATGGAATGGATGATGGCCTCGACCCTGGCCAGTTCCTTTTCGTCAGGCTTCATGGTCTTGAGTTGCTTGAGCTGACCCAGGCCGGGAATCATGCTCATGATCTGCTCCAGGGAGCCGAGTTTCTTGATCTGCCTGAGCTGACCCAGGAAGTCCTCAAGATCGAACTCCCGTTTCTTCAGCTTCGTGGCAAGCTTCAGGGCCTCTTTTTCGTCGAACTCCTCCTGGGCCTTTTCGATGAGGGACAGCATATCCCCCATGCCCAGGATCCGGGAGGCCAGCCGGTCAGGGAAAAAGGGCTCCAGGGCATCAAGCTTTTCTCCCACCCCTATGAACTTGATGGGTTTGTCCGTAACCGCTTTGACCGAGAGCGCGGCGCCTCCTCTTGCATCGCCCTCCATCTTGGTCAGGATGACCCCTGTAATATCCAGGAGCTCATTAAAATGCTTGGCCACGTTCACCGCGTCCTGGCCGGTCATGGCGTCAGCCACCAGAAGGATTTCCGTGGGGTTGACCCTCTCCTTGATCCGCACCAGCTCCGCCATCAACTCGTCGTCAATGTGAAGGCGGCCGGCGGTATCCATGATCAGAATGTCCGAGCCCGCTGCCCCGGCCTTGGCCAGAGCCTCCTGGCAGATCTCTTCGGGCTTCAGGTTCTTGTTCGTGTCGTGGACCGGAATCCCCAACTGGCTTCCCAGCTTCTTGAGCTGCTCGATTGCCGCAGGCCGGTAAATGTCTGCCGGAACCAGATAAGGGTTCCTTCCCTTTTTCCTCAGGTGAAGCGCGAGCTTGCCGGCAGTCGTCGTTTTCCCAGACCCCTGAAGTCCCACGAGCATCAAGCTGAAGGGGGTCCGACCTGTGAGGTTGAGCTCCTGCCTGGCGCCCCCCATGAGCCGTATCAGCTCTTCATGGACAATCTTGATGACCTGCTGCCCCGGGGTGAGGCTGTCCAGGACCTCTTGCCCCATGGCGCTCTGGCGGATGTCTTCCACAAACTTCCTGACCACCTTGTAATTGACATCCGCTTCAAGCAAGGCCATCCGGACTTCTTTGAGAGCCTCCTGGATGTTTTTTTCAGTGAGCCGCCCCTGTCCCCTCAGCTTCTTGAAGGTTCTGCTCAGCTTCTCCGATAGACTCTCAAACATGAAAAAAGGCCTGCCATCCCGGGTCGCAAACGGCCAAATTAATCGTTTTTCACTGCCTGTGTCAAGAAAAATGAGGTTCGCCCTGCATGCAGGGGATAATGGTCAAATTTACCCAAATCCTATCACAAGTTGTCAACCATTTCGAAAGACTTTTTTGAGGCTTTTCCATTGATTTTGGGGTTGCCCTGAAAGCCCATCCCTTTTAGTATTCAGACGGGCGCGAAAAAACCGCTTTGTCCTGTTCGCCCTTCGATACCTCAGGGCGAACCGAGTGCACAAGGTTTGACTGTTTGCTTTTCCGTTTATGGTGAGCGGTTCGGCACGGTTCACCGCCCTGAGCAGGTCGAAGGGGTGTCGAACCATAAACGAATTCACAGGAAAGAGAGGACCACCCTCCTTGAGCCAGGCTTTCCAGAACGACGATGCCGTGATTCAGCCCAGGAAGGGGAAAAACGATCCGCTTCTCGGGCCTGACGTGCTCATGGTCGTTATCGGTCAGGATCTGGCGAGGCTCTCTCAGTTCAAGCCCATGGACCGCTTTGATCAGGAGTTCTTCAGGATCTTCCGCGTCAAGGGGCAGAAGAGCGAGGGTATCAGCCTGGCCGGTCCGTTCCTGGGCGCACCCCAGGCCGTCATGGTTATGGAAAAGATCGTTGCCCTCGGCGCAAAGCGGATCTGCGTATTTGGCTGGTGCGGCTCGCTTCAGCCGGACCTCAGAATCGGAGACTTCGTGATTCCTCTCCGCGCCCTTGCCGAGGAAGGGACGTCCAAGCATTATCCTGTGGGCAAGAAAAAGCCGGGCACGGACCCGGGTCTCAACCAAATTCTGGAACGAGCCCTGCACCGGGGGGGACTTCCTTCCCGGAAAGGCACGGTTTGGACAACCGATGCGCCTTATCGGGAAACGGCTTCCAAGGTCACGGCGTACCGGGAAAAAGGGGTCCTGGCCGTTGACATGGAAATGTCCGCCCTCATGACCCTTGCCGCCTACCGTTCCGTGAAGGTATCGGGCCTTCTGGTCGTTTCGGATGAGCTTTTTGATCTGAAATGGCACAGGGGATTCGCGAGCCCGATCTTCAGGAAAAGATGCGAACAGGCAGGAAAACTGCTCACGGACATGTTCGGGAAAGAAACATAGCGAAAAGGCGAACCGCAGGACATCGAACAAGGAATATCGAACGCCGAAGGGGAGGAGGAAAGAAATAAACTTCAAACTTCGACATTCGATGCTCGAAATTCGACATACTTGTTGATAACAGACTGGAAGGAGCCCCTATGGCATTTGAAAAGCCGTTGATCCGGGAAATCTTCAACGAACAGGATCTCCTGGCCTTTGATAAAGAGACGCGGGAACTTCTGAAACAAACTGGCGACCTGCAATACCTGGTAGAACCCAGGATCACGGCTGTCCAGGTCGTCCTGATTTATGAACAGGGGGTACTCCACTCCGCCACTGCGCAAGCAGAGCCGGTGACCACAAGCGTCAAGACCATCCTCACTGTGCCGCTGACCTTTGTGCCCCTGCGAAAAGAAACGTCTGTTCCCGATTACCTCGAAGTCATTGCCGACATCTACATGGAAGGCGAGGCGCTTGCCCGATTGAATCAGGAAAGGGGAGGGAAGAGCCTCCCGGCTTTCTCGGTTCCGAGGGCCGCTGTGGAGGATTCTCTGCGCCAGAGAGATGCCAGGGTTTCAGCGAAGAGACCCTTGAATTACTTCTGCTCCGGCTGCGGAGAGAAGGCCGGGGTTCGGGCAGCGACCCATTACGAACTCATGATGGCTTTGCAGGAACTCGGGCTCAGGGTCAACAGGCCCCACTTGCGAGTGACCAAAGGAATCCAAGCGGCGATTGAGAACTGCCGTCGCCTGAAAACAGGGAAGGGTGATTTTCCTTACCCGGTGGAAGGGGCCCTGATCCGGGTGAATTCGCTTGAGCTTCAGGAGAGGTTGCGTCTTGGTTCAAGAAATTCGGCGGGATCCGTGCTCTTCAGGTTTTGAAGGATTGCTTTTCGCCTATGACTTGTCACTCGTCACTTGTCACTTTCTTCTTGAGGGAATGGCGATGGACACCATCAGAGTGAGACTGCTCATTGAAGGGAGAGTGCAGGGCGTGTGGTTCCGTGAAAGCACGCGCAGAGAAGCGGAGCGTCTGGGAGTTCGCGGGTGGGTCAGGAACCGCCGCGAAGGCACGGTGGAAGTGGTCGCTGAAGGCCCGGAGGATGGGGTCAGAAAGCTGGCGGCCTGGTGTCATCACGGGCCTCCCTCTGCCCGGGTCACTCGCGTGCAGGAGTTTGAAGAGGCGTACCAAGGAGAATTCGCCTCCTTTAATGTTGAGTATTCATACTGAAAATGATAGGAAGGTAATCCCAACGTTTCTGTGCGACAAACGATTCCAACATGAGAAAAAAGGCTTGAGAATGAATCACAAGGTGCAAGGTCCAAGGTGCAAGGTCCAAGGAAAAATCCCTTTGCGTTCCGTTCCCCGGCTCGGGGTTGCGACACCCTGCGGCGGTTTCATGGGCCGCGTGATGAAGGCAGTGCTGCTTCTTCTGCTTTGCCTTGCCCTGCTCGCTGCCGGCGGATGTGCGACGACCAAGAAGCTCTACAACAAAATGTCCCCCGACACCTCAGGCCTCAAGAAGCGCATCCTCGTTCTCCCTGTCTGGGATCAGGCCGGCCTGGGCGAAGAGAAACTGGAGCGGCTGACCACGGATTTTCTTTCCCTTCTCAACAAAGACGGAATGTTTCTCATTGAAAGAGGCAAGAGACCGCCGGCAGCAGCGGACAGGGTGCGATCTCCTGAGTTCGGCATTGTGACGGATCCGGAGCAGGCCAGAAGAGCCGACCGGATGGGCATGAACATCATGCTTACGGCCGTGTTCACCCCTCTGGAAACCCAGCGGATAAAGACCGGCATCTGGCCCTTTCGCAAAATTAAGGATGAGACGCAAATCGCCATGTACGTGAACGCCTTTGATGTGATCAACGGGACCCTTCTGCTCACCCGTCTCGAAAGCGTAAAGGTTCGGACTGTTCCGGAGATCATTGATGAAGAATGGGAAGAGGAAGAAAAGGCGGAACCTCAAAAAATAAAGCCTGAACTCGATGAGAAAATCCTGACCAAGTCTCTTACCGAGATCGTGGAGAACCAGGCCGCAGAGGTCAGCACCGCCCTGAGAGAAAGACCATGGCTCGGCAGGATTCTATCATCTGATGCTTCAGGGACCTTCATCAATGCCGGCAGTGACGTGGGCGTTAAGCCTGGAAGCCTGTTTGAGGTGCTGGGACCCGGTGAGACGATCGCTTCTGCCAGCGGCCGAACCCTTGTCCTCCCTGGCTCGGCAGCCGGAGAGATCAAGGTGACCGAAGTCATGAAGGATCGGGCCCTTGTCTCTTTGCCGGAAGGAGCTTCCTTCAGAGAAGGGCAGATCATTCGGTTTAAGAAGTAGAAGAACGACGGCGGACCGACGACCGCAGACCGATGACGGCTGAAAGCCGAAAGCTGATAGCTCCATCCAAAAACCAGTGATTATCGATGGCCGTCAGCCGAGCAATTCTCTCGCGTGGGCAACGGCCTTTTGGGAGATTTTCTTGCCGGCCAGGAGCCTGGCAATCTCCCTGACCCTCTCCTCGTGGTCCAGCTCTGAAATGACCGTGCGCGTCCTACCGTCAAGCACTTGTTTTTCCACCATGAAGTGGGCCTTTCCCTTGCTCGCGATCTGCGGCAGATGGGTGATGCACAGAATTTGATGGTACTCGGCCAGGGAGCGGAGTTTGTCCCCCACCACCTCTGCCGTGGCTCCTCCGATGCCTGAATCCACCTCGTCGAAAACAATGGTTTCCACTGAAGACGTTCTGGCAAGGATGCTTTTCGCGGCCAGCATAATTCTCGAAAGCTCGCCCCCCGAAGCGATTTTGGACAGGGGCTTGAGATCTTCGCCCACATTCGGAGAAAGTAGGAACTCCACCCTGTCCAGACCTTCGGCCCTGAGCCTTCTCAGCAGTTCTTCCTGCTCCGCTTTGAGGGACTCAACGGAGTCCTGGAAATGCACCTCGAACCGGGTTCCGCCCAAAGAGAGCAGGGCTAACTCCTCCTTCACGGAATCCTCGAACCGCCCTGCCGCGTGTCTCCTTTTCCGGGACAAAAGGATCGCCTTTGAGACAAGTGCCTTTTCCATCTCCTGGATGCGACTCTCCAGGTGCCCCAGTTCCTCTCTCCGCTGATCAAGGTTCTCCATCTGCTCTGCGAGCCGGTCTTTGAGCAAAAGGATCTCCTCGATGGAAGCCCCGTACTTCCTCTTCAGTTTGCGGATGAGCTGAAGTCGTTCTTCCGCTTCTTCAAGGCGGCGGGGATCGATCACAATGCCCCTCTGAAGCTCTCTCAGCTCCATGGCGGAGTCCTCGATCTCCGCCTTTGCCGAGCCCAGGGCTTTGACGATCGCCTTCAACCTCTCTTCGACCTCTGCGCCTTTTTCGAGCCTCCTTACGCTCTGGCTGAGGCTCGAAAGAACCGAGCCGTCCCGTTCATAGAGCGCTCCGTAGGCCTCCCCGATCTCCTCCATCAATTTCTCGGCATAGAGGAGTCTCTTTTTTTCAACCTCCAACGCCGTGTCTTCCCCGGGCTGAAGAGCGGCCTTCTCAATCTCTTCTCGCTGGAACCGGGCCAGGTCCTGCCGGTCCTCTTTGTCCCGGATCTCCTTTTTCAGGGCCTCCTGTTTTTCTTTGAGAGCCTGATGCTCGTCAAAGGCGTTTCGCAAGTCCTCTCTCTCCTCCACAAGGTCCGAGAAATCGTCCAGCAGCGGCAGGTGATTTTCGGGCTTGAGGAGAAGCTGGTGCTCGTGCTGGCCGGAGACGCTGATCATCATCTGGCCGAGACGAGCGAGCATTTGCAGGGTCGCCATGGTTCCGTTGATCACGATCCGGTTGCGGCCTTCCCTGGAGAGGTGCCGCTTGATCAGCAGCTCTCCCTGGAAAGGGATATCCATTTGCTCCAGCACCGGGCTCACCGGCGAAGGAAGGGGGACCTGGAACAGCGCCTCCACTCGCGCTTCTTCCGCTCCGCTGCGGATGAGTTCTGCCGAGGCACGGCCTCCCAGGATCAGGTTCACGGCATTGATGATGATCGACTTGCCGGCCCCGGTTTCCCCGGACAGGATGTTGAGGCCGGGTTTGAAGTGAATTTCAAGATGCCCGATGATGGCGAAGTTGGAGATGGTGAGTTGAATCAACATCGAGTGACAAGTGACAAGTTAAAGGAATGTGCAGTTACAATTGTTCCCAAGTGACTTTTAGCACTTCTTGGTGGGTGGTCTTCCCGTCCATGAGTTTCTTGACGGCGTTCTCTCTCAGGGTGATCATGCCCTCTTTTCGGGCCTGGTCCCGGAGCAACTCCACGTTACACTGCTCCGTGATGTGTTTTCTGATCGATTCCGTCACCGGGAGGACTTCATAGATGCCGGTGCGGCCCACGTATCCCGTTCCCCTGCACCGCATACATCCTTTTCCCCTCTGGAGATGGACAATCCCCTGTTTCCCCAGGTCCAGCCCCATGGCCACCAGCTCCGCGTGATCCATGTCGAAGGTCTCGGTACAGTAGGGGCAGATTTTTCTGACAAGACGCTGGGCCAGGATGCCCACCAGAGTTGCCTGGATTAAGAAGGAAGGAACCCCCAGGTCAAGGAGCCGCGTGATGGCCGAGGGCGCGTCATTCGTGTGGAGCGTGGAAAGCACGAGATGCCCGGTGAGAGCCGCCTGGATCGCGTTTTCAGCGGTTTCCACGTCCCGCATCTCGCCGATCATAATGATGTCCGGGTCCTGCCTCAGGATGTTTCTGAGGATCGAGGCAAAGGTGATGCCGATCACCGGCTGAACCGCGATCTGGTTGAAGTCCTCGTGGATCATTTCAATCGGGTCTTCCACGGTCGTAATGTTGATGTCGGGGGTTGAAAGGTAACGCAGCGTCGAGTAGAGGCTCGTAGACTTTCCGCTCCCTGTGGGCCCGCACACCAGGACGATCCCGTGAGGCATGCCGATCATTTGCTGGTACCGGATGAGATCCATGGAGGTGAAGCCCAGGTTTTCCAGGTTCTGGAACAGGACGTCCGGGTCCATGATCCTCATAACCAGCTTTTCACCAAAGGCGACCGGCACGGAGGAGACACGAATTTCGGACTCCACACCCTGTTTTTCCATCTTGATCCGGCCGTCCTGGGGCCTTCTCTTCTCGGCCATGTCGAGCCGAGCGAGGTTCTTGACCCGGCTCACCACTGCGGAGTGGACGTTCTTGGGGATCTCGTAGATCTGGTGGAGGGTGCCGTCGATCCTGAACCGGACGATGCTCTTGTCCCTTTTCGGCTCGATGTGAACGTCGCTGGCCCGCTGGTCAAAGGCGTAGCTGAAGAGGTGGTCCACGGCGTTGACGATGTGCTGGTCGTTGGACGGAAGCTCATCCGCCGTGCGCAGCTTCACGTACTGCTCCAGGTTCCCCAGGTCCACCAACGGGGTCCCGAACTGGTGTTCCGCAGCCACGATGGAACGTTTGAAGCCGAAAAACTCGTTGATCAGTTTGATGATATCCGACTTGGGGGTGACCACCGTCTTCACCTTGAAGTGGCTCACCTGGGAGATGTCGTGGATCACTTCCGTGTTAAAGGGATCAGGTGTTGCAACCGTCAGGGTGCCGTCTTCCAGGTGGATAGGAAGAACCAGGTGTTTCCGGGCAAAGGTGTGAGGAATCGTCGTGGTGACCAGATTGAGATCCAGTTTCAGAGGGTCGATCTTCTTATAGGAAACCTTCCAGGATTTAGCCAGGGCCTGGAAGATTGCATCCTCATCGAGACTCTTGTTCGGGTCATCGGCTCTCTCCATCTGGAGCGAACTGATCACGTCGATGATCGTCACAGGATTGCTGATTCGTGCTTTGGCGGTTGCGGAGGCCTGCCTCATGGCCCGGATCTGCTCCAGCTTGCTGGTGAGCCGGTCCTTCTTGGCCATGATCTCCTTTCTCTGGCTCTCGGAGATAAGGCCGAACTTCAGAAGGACTTTACACACGTTGTCCGGGGTCAATCGTTCGGAAGTGTTTAACATTCCTTGTTTTATGCCTCTTAAGGGTGCGCCGCTATCGTGTTGACCCGAGTTGTTTCGCCTGCCCTGTCACATGCAGGACTCTATCGTGTTGGGGGTCCATTCTGTATGCGGTATTCGGTCTTCTGCGCGATTCGTTGGCATAAATGATAATACGAGGTTGCCGCGTCTGGCAACGAAAATATCCCATGAACCCGGTGAGGGCAGAGATCCCGCCTCTTTTTTGTTCTTGCCCTATCAATCTTGAGGTGGTAAAGATCTCTCCTCACTGTATCACCAGCTCTGCAAAACCTCTTTTCATGGAAGAAACCATCTTGACTCGGAGGGAATCGCCATGAAGAGCCTTTACCGGTTTCCCGCTTTCCGTGTGGCGGGGTTCACCAAGATCGAGCTTCTGGCTGTCATCTCCATCCTCTCCATTTCCGCAAGCCTCGCAGTACCCGGATTCATAAACTGGCTGCCGAATTACCGATTGAAGGGCGCTGTCCGGGATATTTATTCTGACCTCCAGCTCGCAAAATCACGGGCCATCAGGGAAAGAGGAGAGTGCGCGGTCAAGTTCGATGCCTCCGCCAACAGCTATCAGGTCGTCAGCGGAGGCCCTGATCGCATCTACTCCACCCCTGGGGACAACTTGGTTCTTAAGGCAGTGGCTCTTCCCGACTATGGCAGTGGTTTGAGCTTCGGGCCTGGGAGTGCTGCAAGAAAGGTGGGGCAAAACGAACCGATCGCAGACAGCATTTCCTTCCCAGGCGACCGCGTGATCTTCAACTCCCTGGGCATGACCGCCGGAACGTTTGGCGGTTATGCCTATGTTCAGAACAACCAGAACAGTTGTTTCGCCGTTGGCACGTGGTCTTCTGGAATCGTTGTGCTCAGGAAGTGGAACGGGTCTGCCTGGGAATAGGAGGAGGAGTCCTGGACAGGATTAACAGGATATACAGGATAGAAGTTTGCAAAAAGAATTTCGAAGAATTTCATTGGAATGCTGATATTGTAAAATATATTTACAGATGGAAGATTAATTTACAGTTTAACGAAATCCAGCCTCTGGAAAATAGCGCAATTTTCCTTTTCTTTGTCGCTTCTCTTTGCATCTGCCGAACACATCCTCACAAGATAAACACCGCATTATCAGCAAGTTGAAACCAACACATTAAACAGGTCTTACCGTCCACGCCCAGGAAAAGGGCTAAGGAGCAAACCCTAGGCCGGATGGCACCCTTTTTGCTCACAAGGAGATAAACCTAAATAAGGATGGGGCAATGAAAAGAGAACGGGGTTTCACTCTGCTTGAATTGATGGTCACGGTCGTCATCCTTTGCATTTTGCTTGGACTCGCCATTCCCGGTTTCTCGAACTGGATTCCCAACTACAGGCTGAGGGGAGCCGTTCGCGACATCTACTCCAATTTCCAATATGCGAAGATGACCGCGGTTAAGGACAGAGCCGGATGTGGAGTGCTTTTCGACAGAGCCAGCGGCCTTTATCGAGTGGTCGGCTCAGGGCCCAATAGAACTTTCGAAAGCAATGCCGCGGGCCCTGGCGGCGACGATGTGGTGCTGAGAACAGTAAACTTCTCTGAATACGGCAGCAGAGTGGGTTACGGGCATGGTTCTGCGACGGCTGCTATAGGCGCCGACTTCGGAGACAACGTCACCTTCGATGATGACGGGGTCGTGTTTGATTCCAGGGGCATGATCCTCAAGCCCACCGGTGGCGCTTCAACAGGCGGCTACGTGTATGTGGAAAACAGCAAAAACAACACCTATGCGGCCGGCGTGTGGAGCTCCGGCGTTGTCGTCATGAGAAGATGGACAGGCACCGCCTGGCAACAGTGAGAAAGGTCTTAGCTATGCAGAAAAGCAGAATAGGAAACAACGCTGGGTTTACCCTCATTGAACTCCTGGTGGCTATTGCCCTGGGCCTGGTCATCATGGCCGGCCTCTTCAGGACCTTCAAGGTCCAGCAGGACTCTTACGTGATCCAGGACCAGGTCTCGGCCATGCAGCAGAATCTTCGGGCTGCCATGCACTTCATCACCCGTGATTTGCAGATGGCCGGGTACTATACGAATTTTGACCGGAACAGCAGGCAACTCGACTGGAACGATCTGGACGGGGACAGCAACCCTGCCAATAACACGGAAACCGGTAGGCCTTTGCTTTTTGCCGTGAACGACGCCTCTCTGGCCGGCGTCAAAGCAAACACCGACATTATCGTCATCGTCAAAGCCGGTGCCGAGGGCCGCACTTTGACGGGTGGCGAAGGAGCCTCCGCCGGGCTGATCAGTCTGGCCACGCGCGATCTTGACGGTGATGGAGCCGTGGACCTCAATAACACAGGGAAAAGCTTCGGTCTGCTGGTGAAACAAGATCTCAGCTTTGCGGACTTCTTCCAGGTGGACAGCGCCTCCGGCACTATCAACCCGCCCGGCGGCCTCACCCAGAACTATACGTCCGGTGACACGGTTTTCCGCACGGATATCATTATTTACAGGGTGGACGACACCACTCCCACTCGGCCCTGCCTTGTGAGAAAAAACCTCGGGGATGACAACGGGTACCAGGTCATTGCCGAAAACATTGACAATCTCCAGTTCCGCTACCTCCTCAACGACGGAACCCAGACCAATGACCCGGCAGGAAATCAGGCCAGGGTCAGGGCCGTCGAGGTCTTGCTGGTCGCCAGAACGGCCTTTGCTCAGAGAGGGTACAGGGATACGAGCAGTATCACCTTCGGAGGCACGACCATCCCTGCTCCAAATGACTCCTACAGAAGAAAGACGCTCAACACCATTGTGAAAACAAGAAACGTGGGGCTGTGAAAATGAGAAAGCATGTTGCACAGAACAGGAAAAGAAAGAAACAGGGTTTACCCGCCAGTCGTGTGGCGGGCTTTACCCTCATCGAAGTCCTGGTTGCCATTGTTGTCCTGACGGTCGGGCTTCTTGCGGTTGGGACCATGCAGATTTCAGCAATCCGCGGGAATTTCATGAGCGGCAATACGAGCATCGGCCTCTCCCTTGCAAGCGAGAAAATGGAAGAGCTGCTCAACTTGGATTTCAACCACGCGGATCTCAGTGCCAGCGCCACCCATCAGCAAACGATTTCCGAGGAAGGCGTCCTGGGTGCGGGCGCGTTTTATCAAAGGACCTGGACGATTCAAGATCCTCCCACGGCAGCGACCAACACCAAGAACGTGTCGGTCATCGTGTCATGGGAAAACAACAAACACCGCGTCTCGATCGCGTCTATCAAAAGACCGTAAGGTCTTGGGAGGAGTTATGTATTCGGCCATGATTCGGCTCAAGAGTGAAGAGGGGAACCTGACGATCATCGCCTTCGTCCTTCTCGTGGTTCTGACCCTGATCGGCATTTTTGCCACAAAGACAGCGCAAATCGATCTTCAGACCGCTTACAACGAAGTGCCTTACAAGCAGAACTTCTACATTGCCGAGGGCGGGGTCAACAGGGAGGCGGCTGAACTTGGTCGAGGTATGTACCCGGTGCCGAACGTCAACAGCCCGCAGTTGTTGGCCACCCATACGAGCGGGAGCCTGCCAGGGCCTGCGCACACAGTGTTGGGCAGCCCCTATGAATTCAGCATCCGGTACTTAGGTTTTTTTCCTGCTCCGGCCGGTTACTCGGCTCTTCATTTCAGCCGTTACGATTACAACGTGGACGCCAGGGCGGGAGGCACGTCATCTTCAGGCCAGGTCCGCGTCGCTTCCCGGCTTTACAAGATCGGCCCAAAGGCGGAATAGGAAAGGAGATCATCGCAATGAGCGCTACCATAAAGAAAGTCCTGACCTTCACTCTGATCGCCTTCCTGGTGATTAGTTTCGCAGGCATCGCGTCCGCCAAAAAAAGGCAGGGGCCTGTCTGGCATAAAGGCACCGTGACTAGGGCGGCATGGACGGAAGGCGGCACAAAATACATTGAAGTGGACAGCGAGAAGTACACCTTTCTGTCTCTAGACCAGGTGAAAATTACGCGACAGTACAAGGCCCCTAACGGTCAGTGGGTTTCAGAAAAACTGCCTCTGGAAAAAATATCGATCGGAACAGAGGTTCTCATTAGAGGGGAGGGGCTCGAAATTCTTCAACTTATTGTCGAAGAACCCTAAGCATGGAGAGTCTGTCAAATGAATTCCCCAAGATGCCATTTCTTGCATAAACGAATTGCTGGAAGTTTCATGAGAGGAGAAGCAACCATGATACCTAACTCTAATCAAGGGATCGTGAACAAATATAGGAAGCAAAGGAGGTGGGGCCGGCTCCCTGCTCTGATTTTCTTTGTCGCTCTGCTTGGTTCTTTGTGCCTCGGCGTAGTATCAGGTGCCTATGCCCAGTGGACGGTGAATCTGAATTCCGCCCCAGGCGGTAACACCGATCCCGTAGCAGGCGCCTACCTCGCATTAGATGGCGACCTGCTAAACGTGGTATTCAGCAATCTTAATGGTGCAGAAGCCATTCCGGATACAGGCTATCACTTCGTCGAGTGGACGATAACTTATCCCGTTTCAGGTGCTCCTGCTACCACGAGTAGCGCCAATCCCTTGAATATTCCTGTAACGGATGACATGGACATTACACCGACTTTTGTTCTTACTGAGTACGCCCTGAGTGTGACTTCTGCCGGGGGCACGGGTGGAGCCACCAACCGGGTCACTGTGGTTCCGGCTCAGGCCACGTACCACTACGGCGATGTGGTGCAGCTGACTGCCGTTCCCCAGGCCGGGGAGACTTTCGACTCATGGAGCGGGGGCCTTACTGTTACCCCCACCGGTCCTACCTCAGGCACCGTCACCATCGGTTCTGATCCGGCTCAGAACAATGTCACCGCCAATTTTGTGCTCATCGAATACAGTCTCAATGTCAGCCTGAGCGGTGCCTTTGGCTCAGGTTCAGTTACCAAATCTCCCGACAAACCGACTTATCACCTTGGAGACGTGGTCCAGCTCACTGCTACCCCAGGACCAGGAGAGCAGTTTGCAAACTGGAGCGGTGATATTAGTACTGGTACTAACCCTGTATCAATCACAATTGACACTGACAAATCCGTAACAGCCAATTTCAACTACATCGAGTACACCTTGACAATCAATGTCACGGGCACCGGTAGTGGCTCGGTAACCAAATCGCCCAATCAGCCTACTTACCACTATGGCGACATCGTTACGCTTTCCGCCACAGCTGCCGCAGGCTCAATCTTCAAGGGCTTCAACGGCGATAAGACCGGGTCAACACCTCTAGTCGTAAACACAAATTCCGATCAAACCATTAACGCTGAGTTCCGCAGGCTCTTTACCCTTACCGTCAACTGGACAGGCTCGGGCACAGGTACGGTCACTGCTTCCGCCGGCACTTTGCAGCCCGGATCTCCTTTTGCGGGCGGCTCCTCCACCGGCACCA
>Ga0172375_10005449_pt1 | contig 18368 bp, 20 predicted proteins | sample LakKiv1m_FD_114537 | JGI IMG/M metagenome (GOLD analysis project Ga0172375, IMG submission 114537) | Freshwater microbial communities from Kabuno Bay, South-Kivu, Congo - kab_092012_11.1m | ecosystem: Environmental > Aquatic > Freshwater > Lake | place: Democratic Republic of the Congo...
GAACAAAATACGGATTGGCATAAAGAGAAGCCGAAATTATGACTTATGAAGCGGTAATCGGGTTAGAGGTGCATCTTCATCTGAATACGCGGACTAAGGCCTTTTGCGGGTGTTCTACGGAGTTCGGAAAAGAGCCTAACTCGCAGACCTGCCCGGTATGTTTAGGCCTGCCCGGCTCGCTTCCGGCGATGAATAAGGTTTTCTTGGATTACGCGATTAAGGCGGCGCTTGCTTTGAATTGTCAAATTCAGGAATACACAAAATTTGACCGCAAAAATTATTTTTACCCTGACCTGCCGAAAAATTACCAGATTTCGCAATACGACCTGCCGCTGTCGCGCGAGGGTTTCTTGGATATCGACATAGACGGCGGGAAGAAACGTATCGGAATCCTGCGCGTGCATATGGAGGAGGACGCCGGAAAACTTATCCATAAAGACGATATAAGCCTTGTGGATTTTAACCGCGCCGGTGTGCCGCTGTTGGAGATAGTGACCAAACCGGATATAAATTCTCCTGATGAGGCATACGCGTATCTGACCGGATTAAAAAATATCTTGGAATATCTTGATATTTCAGACTGCGATATGGAGAAGGGGTCGCTGCGCTGTGACGCGAATATCTCCATCAGGGAAAAAGGCGCTACGGGTTTGGGTGTAAAAACGGAATTAAAGAATATGAATTCCTTTAAGGGGGTGCGGGATGCCCTTGTCTATGAAATAGAACGCCAGAGCAGGGTTTTAAATGAAGGCGGAAAAATCGTTCAGGAGACAAGGCTCTGGGACGCCAAAGAGGCAAGGACCGGCGCCATGCGCACCAAAGAGGGGGCGCAGGATTATCGTTATTTTCCCGAGCCGGACTTGCCGCCGTTTATCATTACAAAAGAAAAGATAGAAGAGGTGCGTAAAGGAATCGGCGAATTGCCGCAGGAAAAAATTAGCCGTTTTGTCAAAGAATACAATCTTTTAGAATACGATGCAGGTATTCTTGCCGCTTCAAAAAAAGACGCGGATTTTGCTGAAAAATGCATTAAGGAGTACTCGGATAAAGATAAAAAACCTATTGCAAACTGGCTGATCGGCCCATTATTATCCGAAGCCAACAACCGTAACTGCCATATCGTCGACTTAGGAGTGAGGCCGCAGGATTTAATTGAACTTATCGGTTATCTGCAGCGGCAGGAGCTCTCAAATTTATCGGCAAAAGCGGTGCTTACCGAGATGATTGACAGTAAGAAGAGCGCAGGCGACATTATTAAGGAAAAAAACCTGATTCAGGTTTCCGACACCGCCAGCCTTGATGCAATAGTTGAGGAGGTAATCAGCGAGAATAAAAAATCAGCCGGCGATTACAAGGCCGGCAAAGAAAACGCGCTGATGTTTTTGGTGGGGCAGGCGATGAAAAAAAGCAAGGGTAAGGCAAACCCGAAACTGCTGCAGGAAATTATAAAACGGAGGTTATCGTGATGCGTAGAAAATCGGTATTCGTATTATGCGTCTTAATCGCTTTAGGAGTATTTAGTTTTGTCTCCCGCGCATTTTCGGACATAGAGAAGAAGAAAAAAGAGGAGCTCTACCGTCAGGTGGAGTTATTCTCGGATTCGCTGGCGATAATCCAGGCGGATTACGTGGATGAAGTGGACTCAAAAAATTTAATCTACGGCGCGCTCAAAGGGATGCTTGCTTCTCTTGACCCGCACAGCCAGTTTCTTGATCCGGAGACGTATAATGAATTAAAGGTTGACACCGAGGGAAAATTCGGCGGCTTGGGGATTGAGATTACGCTTAAGGACGGACTTTTGACCGTAGTTACTCCGTTAGAGGATACCCCGGCATGGAAGGCAGGCATCAAGGCCAATGACCGCATTGTAAAAATAAACGAAGAGCTGACCCGGGATCTGACCCTTACCGACGCGGTAAAAAAATTAAGGGGCAAACCCGGCACCACGGTGGATATTTCGGTTCTGCGCGAGTCGGAAAATAAGATTATTGATTTTAAGCTCGTGCGCGACATGATTAAGATAAAAGATATAAAGGAGACGCGGATATTGGAGGACGGCATCGGCTATATCCGCGTAGTTGAATTCAGCGAAAATACCTCCAAGGATTTAGAGAAGGCGCTGAAAAATTTAAAAAACAGCGGGATGAAGGAACTGATATTGGACCTGCGCAATAATCCCGGTGGATTGCTGGATGTGGCGGTAAAGGTAGCGGGAAAATTCATTGAAAAGGGCAAAAGAATTGTTTACACCAAAGGACGGCAGGCAGCGCAGAATATGGAGTTTATGTCGGAGGAAGATAATCCGATACTCGATATGCCGATGGCGGTTTTGATAAATGAGGGCTCTGCTTCAGGCAGCGAGATTGTCGCCGGCTGCCTGCAGGATTATAAGCGCGCCATCATCATCGGCACGAAGTCATTCGGCAAGGGTTCGGTGCAGTCGGTCATCCCTTTGACCGACGGCTCGGCGCTGAGGCTGACTACCAGTAAATATTTTACCCCCTTGGACAAGGTGATACACGATAAGGGCGTGCAGCCGGACATCGTCGTGGAAGAGGGCAGGATTGAGATAATCCGCGACGAAGAAAAACCAAAAGAAGACAAGGACGTCTTTAAAAAGATAGAGGAAGAGAAAAAGGCGAAGGAACAGGATTACCGCTCTGACAACCAATTGATGCGCGCCGTGGATATCCTAAAGGCGTTAAAATTTTATAAAAATTCCAAATCATAGTGAGGAAAAAACGCAGGTTCACCAGGCACCGGTTAAAGCGGCCGCGCCGCAGCCTCAAACACCCCGGTTATAAGCTCGCGCTTGAGATTTTAATCATCGCCGCTTTCATAGAAGGGGCGTTTTTCTTAATCAATAGTTATAAGAAACCCAAACCTTTGGCGCCGGCGGCCAAAATTGCCAAGCCCGCAGTCGTAAAGCCTGCGGTTGCGAAAGTTAAATTGGCGCCAAAAATAGAGCCGCAAAGCACAAAAGTCAAGCCCAAGCCTGAAATAAAACCAAATTCACAGCCGCAGACGCTACCAGCGCCAGAAGAGATTAAACCTAAACCCGAGCCGGAAGATATCGTTAAAAAACCGCCTCCTCCTATCAAAAAGAAAATTATCCCCCCCGGTTCAGAAGCAAAAATCGCCATCGTCATTGACGATTGGGGTTATAGTTTAAATAATCTGCGCGTCGTGGATGAAATAAAATATCCCTTTACCGCGGCGGTGCTGCCTAATTTAAGGTACTCACAAGAGGCGGCGGCCCAGCTGCACAACCGCGGGAAAGAAGTGATATTGCATTTGCCGATGGAGTCGGAATCGAAACTCGGGATGGAGAAGGACACAATCATGGTTTCCATGGACGAAGGCCAGATAAAAAATATCGTAGAGCAGGACCTGAATAATGTCGGGTATGCCGGAGGGATAAACAACCATATGGGCTCAAAGGCAACAGGCGACCCGCGGGTAATGGAGGAAGTGTTTAAGGAGTTAAGAAAGAGGCGCCTTTATTTTCTGGATAGCGCCGTAACGCCAAAATCGGTGTGTTTGGAACTGGCAAAGAAGATGAAGGTTGCTTTTATCGAAAGGGATATTTTTTTAGATAACAGCCTCGAACCCGAATATATAAAGGGACAACTTGAGAAATTAAAGGCGATAGCCAAAAAGAACGGTTTTGCCGTTGGCATCGGCCACGACCGCAAAAACACTCTGGAAGTTTTAAAAGAAACGATGCCGCAGTTGCAGGATGAGGGGTATAAATTCGTTTTTGTTTCGGAGTTACTGAGCCATCAATAAATAATGGACACATTGGCTGGCTGCGGCGTTGCTCCTCCTCGGCGTAGCGCTAAAGACTACGCCTTCGTCGTCGCGCCTTGCATACGGTCAAAATTCGGGCTTCCAATGTGCCCATTATTTGTTGATGACTCAGTAGCAGTAGGTAAAAAATGTATGTACTGGGAATTGAGACATCTTGCGATGAGACTTCCGTTTCGGTAGTTAAAGACGGACGTATGGTGCTTTCCAACGAAATCGGCACAAGCGTTATCTTCCATAAAAAATACGGCGGCATCGTGCCGGAGATAGCCTCGCGCATGCAATTGGAAACCATTACCTATCTCGCCGATGAGGCGATAAAAAAGGCAGGGATTAGACTGGGTGATTTAGGTTTAATCAGCGTGGTAAACCGGCCCGGATTAGCCGGTTCGTTATTAGTGGGTTTATCTTTTGCCAAGGCCTTAAGCCTTGCTACAGGCGTTGCCATCATCGGTATGGACCATGTGCACAGCCATATCTACGCGAATTTCTTAGACGGCAAGGGGATTAAATTGCCTTTTGTCGCTTTAGTCGTTTCCGGCGGGCACACCAGTTTGTTTTATATAAAAGATTTTGACAAAATAGAAACATTAGGCCAGACGCAGGATGACGCCTGCGGCGAGGCGTTTGATAAGGTGGCGAAAATTTTAGGCTTGGGGTATCCCGGCGGGCCGTATATCGAGCGGCTGGCAAAAAGCGGGGATGCTAAAAAAATTAAATTCCGCTGCTGCGGCACCAAGAACCCGCTGGATTTTAGTTTCAGCGGGATTAAGACGGCGGTGTTATATTATGTTCAACGTCGTTCGTCGTTCGTCGTTCGTCGTTCGTCCAAGCGCACAACGCACAGCGCGAATATTGCAGCATCGTTTCAGGAAACAGTCATAGATACGCTGATTAGGAAATCGTTCCTGGCTTGCGAGATGAAGAAAACAAACCGGCTCGTCATCGGCGGCGGCGTGGCAGCAAATAACCGGCTAAAGGTTAAATTTTACGCCGCAGCCAAAGGCAGCGGCATTGATTGTTATTTTCCGTCAAAAGAACTTTGCACCGATAACGCGGCGATGGTGGCGGGATTTGGCTATCAACTTTTTAAGAGGGGGCATAAATCAAATCTGTATTTAAATATAGGGCTAAATTGAAGGAGGGCTGAATATGTTGACTGATTTTCAGATTATCTTTCGGCTGCTGCTTTCCGTAATCTTAAGCGGGTTAATCGGTTTTGAACGCCAGTCTCACCGCAGGCACGCGGGCCTGCGCACGCATATTTTAGTCAGCCTTGGTTCCTGTCTTATAATGTTGACATCGCTCTATGTTTTTGATATATATATGGGGAAAGCCCCGTTAGACCCTACGCGGATTGCGGCAGGGGTGATTACCGGCATCGGCTTTTTAGGCGCCGGCACGATTATCAAGGAAAGCGAAGGCGTAAAGGGCCTGACTACCGCGGCCAGCCTTTGGATGGTAGCAAGCATCGGCTTGGCAGCGGGAATAGGTTTTTATATGGCGGCGATATTTAGCACTGTCCTGACGCTGGTTGTGCTTTATTTCTTGAGGTACTGGGAAGATATTCTTTTTGCCGAGAAGAAAGAAACCGGATAAAGGGAGGTGAGCAATGGCTTTTAAAAAGAAGGTGCCGGAGGAAAAAATCCTTGATGTAGACGCCGCGATGCAGGGAACATTGAGTTTTAAGGACCCGGTAAACCTGCGCATTAACGGTAAATTTGAAGGCAACCTTGAAACGCGGGGGAACCTGACTATCGGGCAGACGGCAAGCGTTTCCGCGAATATCGTCGGGGATAACATTATCATCGGGGGAAAGATCAAGGGAAGGATTACCGCTAAGGAAAGGCTGACACTTTTACCGAGTGCGGTGGTAGAAGGAGACATTTATACTACACGTTTGAACGTGGCCGAGGGCGCGGTACTGGAAGGCAAATGTTCGATGCTCAACGATTATCTGAATTCCGAGGAATTGGCGCGTTACCTTGAGGTGGATTTGAATTCCATACTGGAATGGGCCAACTCCGGAAAGATGCCCGGCCGCAAAGAGGGAAATAATTGGAGGTTTGAAAGGAAAGAGATTGATAGTTGGGTAGCCTCGGGAAAAACAGAGGAAACCATCGCTAATAACTAATAACCAGTAACTAACGGACCAACGAACTAACTGATGGCTGAAGAAAAATTCCTGACCGTAAGAGATGTCGCGTCTATTTTAGGCGTCTCTGAAAAAGAAGTAGTTGAGCTTGTAGAAAAGGGGTCTTTGTCGGCTTACCGCATCGGAGGGGTCTACTTGCGTTTTAAAAAAGAGCAGGTGATGGAATTCAAAAAAAATTTTCAAGAGTCCAACCCCAAGATAAATAAACCGCAAGTCTATCCTTTTAGGGACAGAATCAGCGACTTTTTTTATTTTAATGATTTTTATATTCTGGCCGCAATAATCATAATTTCATTGCTCGTCATAATTTTCCGGGGATATTAGAGATAATGGCTGCTGGAAGCGGTATTTGCGAGCTTGGCTTTGCTATGCTCGATTTAGATAGAAAAAAACGCCGCGGTTTTGCGGAGGTAATTTATGCTCCCGGCAAGACCAGGCCCTGCCTTAAAAAAATCTGTGCCGGATTAATCAGGAATAAGCAGGATTTACTGCTTACCCGCCTGGAGAAAGCGGATTTTATATTTTTAAAGAAGAGTTTTTCCCGCCTCAAATATAATCCTTTGGCAAAGATCGGTTATCTTCTACAGGGTAAAAGTACACCTCTCAAAGGGCCGGTGGCAGTTGTTTCCGGCGGGACCGCGGATATCCCGGTTGCCGAAGAAGCGGCAGTTACCGCGGAGATTTTAGGGTGCAAGGTGGTAAAGCTTTATGACGTGGGCGTGGCCGGGGTGCACCGCTTAATGAGCAATATGCGCGTCATACAAGATGCAAAAGTCATCATTGTAGTCGCGGGGATGGAAGGGGCGCTGGGAAGTTTAGTTAGCGGGTTATCCAGTTGTCCGGTAATCGCAGTGCCAACCAGTTGCGGCTACGGGGCAAATTTCGCCGGGTTATCCGCGCTTCTTACTATGCTCAACAGCTGCTCGCCCGGCGTGGCAGTGGTTAATATTGATAATGGTTTCGGAGCAGGGTATTTTGCGGCGATGATTAATAAATAAGAGATGAGATTAGTCCATAGTCCATAGAAAAATGCGTAAAATAAAAAAAGACATCTCTTTAAAACAGGCGGTTGATTTTCATGGGCATTTGGGGCCGTATCTGGTCTTGGGATTATTGGCCGGAGAGTTTGCCTTAAAAAACCTGAAATGCAAAAAATATTTCGGCCTGAACATAAAGGTTTGGGGCGCCGCAGAAAAACCCAAATCCTGCCTGATTGATGGGCTGCAATTGTCTACGGGTGCCACCTACGGCAAGGGCAATATTGAAAAATTAAGCGGCCAGCAGATAGAAATTGAATTTGTAAACCGGGAAAACCAAAAGAAATTATTTTTAACATTGAAAAAAGAAATTGCCCAAGAATTGGGAAAGTTGGAAAGCCATCGCGATTCCGAGGCCTATGCAAAGAAATTATACCGCGTTACCGATTACGCTAAAATCTTTTACTATGAACTAACAACTAAACAGGAGATTGACACCCATGGCGCTATCCGGCCTTGATATCTACAAGCTTTTGCCAAAAACAAATTGTAAGGAATGCGGTTTTGCTACCTGCCTTGCCTTTGCCATGCAGCTGGCAAAGAAGGCGGTTTCAATCGATAAATGTCCGTATCTAAGCCCGGAATCAAAGGCCGCGTTAGAGGCATCAGCCCAGCCGCCGATAAAGTTAATCTCCATCGGGACCGGCGAAGAAAAACTTGAAATCGGCAACGAAACAGTGATGTTCCGCCACGAGGAAAAATTCCACCGTCCCTGCGCTATCGGCTTTATTATTGACGACTCCCTTTCGGATGTAGGAATAAAAGACCGGCTGGAGAAAATAAATAAACTTAAATTTGAGCGCGTAGGGCAAGAGCTTAATGTAAACCTTGTTGCCTTGCGGCAAAAGAGAGCGGCAAAAAGGTTTGTTGAGGCGCTAAAAGTAATTTGCGCCAATACGAAACTGGTGCTGGTATTAATGCCCGCTGACGCTGCGGCGTTAAAAGCGGCATTGGGGGCCACGAAAGGCAGGAATCCATTAGTTTATCACGCCACAAAAGAAAATTTAGCGCAGTTTGCTGCTCTTGTTGCCGAGTTTAAGGTTCCGCTGGCGGTCTCATCTGCGGATTTAGACGGGATATCTGCCCTGACTATGGAATTAAATAGCAAGGGCATTACGGATTTAGTCATTGATACGGGCAATAAAAGTATTTCGCACAAAATCTGGGACTTAACTCAAGCCCGCAGGCAGGCGCTGAAGAAATCAAACCGCGCCTTGGGGTATCCGGTGACGGCTATCGTAGAAAAAGATGACCCTTATGAGGAGGCGCTGGAGGCAGCGGCATATATCGCCAAATATGCCTCGATTGTTTTAATAAAGGGCGTAGAAAGCTGGGAGGCGCTTTCGTTGTTGACTCTGAGGCAGAATATTTATACCGATCCGCAGAAGCCTTTACAGATTGAACCCAAACTTTATTCCGTAGGCTCCGCCGATAAAAATTCTCCGGTATTGGTAACCACCAATTTTTCCCTTACCTATTATACGGTTTTAGGGGAAGTAGAGGCGAGCAAAATCCCTTCCTATATTTTAAGCGTGGATACCGAGGGGATGTCGGTTTTGACGGCGTGGGCGGCGGAGAAATTTACCCCCGCCAAGATTAGCGAATCGGTAAATAAATTTGCGGTAAAGGATGCGGTTTCGCATAACAGGTTAATTATTCCCGGTTATGTCGCGGTGCTAAGCGGCGAATTAGAAGAGGAGTCCGGCTGCAAAATCATCGTCGGCCCCAAAGAAGCCGCCGGCATACCGTCGTTCTTGAAGAATTTGGCCTAGCCGATAGATATTAAATAAAATTAATTAAATAAAATTATGGTCATCAAAATACCAAAATATTTAACACATAATAATTTTAATATTATCCTGGGGCAATATGAAAATATTCTCAAAGAAGCCAAAAACGGATTAAAAGAACTTATTTTTGATACTTCCGATACCGAATATATTTCTATATTGGGTATTCTATTAATCGAGTGGATATGCGATTCTGTTAATGAAAAATGCAAGTGCCTTATTCATTACGGAAAGCCTAAAAAAGAGTCTTTTATAGCAAGTATCATGGGGATTATGGGTGCTGTCAAGAGGGACAATAGTCAGGATATAGAGAAGTATTTAGACGATTTTAGGGTTCCTGTACAGAGGTGTTTAGATGGCAATGAAAATTTAAAGGCAGTAAACAAAGTTATCCATATTATAAAAAAAGAATTTAATCCTTCGGGCGATATTCTCCGGGCATTAAACTGGGCTTTATGGGAACTTGTTGACAATGCTGGTATGCATGGGTATCGTATTAGTGAATTTAACCAAAATTATCCAAGTCCGGTATACTTTTGTGCTTTTGATTATAAAGAGAGCGTGGAAATAGCCATACTCGATTCAGGGCAAGGCATACATCGTTCTTTTTTGTCATCCGGTAAAAAGAAATACGAAGGCATTACGAATGCGGAAGCATTGCAATTATCTATTAGGGATAAGGAAAGCGGAAATCCTGAAGGCAGCACCGGATTTGGTTTATTTGGTTGTTCTGAAATTGCAAAACAATCCGGAGGAGAATTGGTAATAATCTCCGGCAATAACAAAATAGTTGTTTCGAATAAGGGGGCAGAGGTATCACCTTATTCAAACTTTAATGGGACCATGGTATCGTTAAGCATGCCGAGAGAAGCAATAATTAATCTAAAATCAATTTTCGGAGAGAAAGGCCTTATATTTGATTCTTTAAATGATTTGTTTGGAGGGGTGGAATGAAAAAAACTGAGATTATTCAATTATCAAAGTTTGGGAATTCTATGGGGACGAGGGAATTCGGGAGAGAGCTCAGGGAGAAGTCGTTAGAATTGATAAAGAATGGCGCTGGTATTATCTTTGATTTCTCCAGCATAAATATTATTTCAAGTGCTTTTGCGGATGAGTTATTCGGAAAGCTTTTTCTTGAACTCGGAGAGGAAGCATTTAAAAATAATATCAGAATTAATAAATTTGATAATGAAGAAACAAGGAATTTAATTATTCTGATAATAAATAAGGCTGTTGATTTCAGGAAGAACAGCCCCTCTATCAACAAACCATAGGTTTATAGCAGTAGAAACTCTAAAGAATCCGCTATTTTTTAGTGTTCTTAGAAAATTTATAGTATTGGTTCTGCGTCTGTCGAGGTGTATTCCTCGTAGGGAATGATAAGTGGAAAAATTCAAGGTAAAATTTATGCCGGATAATAAGACGGCGGAAGCGGCGAAGGATGCGACGATATTGTCGGCGGCGCTTTCCTGCGGGGTCTATATCAATTCCGCCTGCGGGGGAGAGGGTGTCTGCGGCAAATGCAAAGTCATCGTCAAAAGCGGCCAAGTCATCGCTCCTCCTGAATCAGCGATTACCGCCGGGGAGAAAAAGAGAAATATTTACCTTGCTTGCTTGACCACGGTGCACAGCGATTTAGAAGTTGAAGTGCCGCCGGAATCAAAACTGGATTTTGATAATTTAACTCCGCAGGAACTGGAGTTACGGCTCAAAGGGCTGTATGCAAAATCAGAGGAGGTTGAATCGGTTACTGCCGGCGCAAAAGAAAAGTTCGCGCACTCGCCCCTGACCACAAAAATATATTTAAAGCTCCCCGTGCCGAATTTAGAGGACCGCTTAAGCGACTTAGAGAGATTATGCCGCGCAATCCGGCGGATTAAGGATATTCCCAATATCCATACGGGCCTGGTTAATGTCAAACAGTTAGGGGAGTTGTTGAGGGATTCCGACTGGAAGGTTACCGTTACCCTCGGCCTGAAGGACGGAGTTACCGAACTCATCAATATCGAGCCCGGCGATACGGCAGGGAAAAATTACGGGCTGGCATTTGACATCGGTACCACCACCATCACCGGCCAGCTCATTGATTTAAGCCATGAAAAAATCCTCGGCACCCGCGCCACTTACAACAAACAGGCGGTCTTTGGCAGCGACGTAATCAGCCGGATAATATTTTCTCAAGAGGAAAACGGCCTTGAGAAACTGCATAATACCGTAACCGATACCATCAACCAGATGAGCCGGGAGTTAATCGAAGAGCATAAAGTCGACCTCAACGACGTTACCTCTATTTTATGCACCGGCAACACCACGATGATACACCTCTTATTGGGAGTGGATCCGAAGTTTATCAGAAGAGAACCCTATGTCCCGACGCTGAACTTTGTCCCGGTATCCCGCGCTTCAGAGGCAGGCATTATCATTAATCCGCACGGATTATTATATTGCGTTCCCGGGGTTGCCAGTTACGTCGGGGGAGATACCACTTCCGGGGTTTTATCCAGCGGCATATATAGGGATAAGGAAATTTCAGTCCTCATTGACATCGGCACCAACGGAGAGATTGCCTTGGGTAATGAAGATTTTCTCCTTGCCGCAGCCGCTTCAGCCGGCCCGGCATTTGAGGGTAGCGGCGTCTCTTGCGGCATGCGTTCAAGCCGCGGGGCAATAGAGAAGGTAAAGATTAATGCGAAAACCATGGAGGTAAGTTACCAGACCATAGGCAGGGCAAGACCGCGCGGGATCTGCGGATCGGGGTATATTGATATAATTGCGGCTTTGCTGCGCGTAAAATTAATAGATAAAAACGGAAAATTTTCCTTAACCGCTGCTAAACGGCTGCGTGAGATTGATTCCGGAAAGGCATTTGTGTTGGTAGAGAAAAAAGACGCAGATTCGGCGTCGGATATAGTCATTAGCGAAGCGGATATTGAAAATCTAAAGCGGGCAAAGGCGGCAATTTATTCAGCAACCTCCTGTTTAATCAGGCATATGAACCTTGATTTCGGTGCGATTAAAAAAATCTTTATCGCCGGGGGTTTTGGCACCTGCCTTGATGTGGAAAGCGCAATTACTATAGGGCTGCTGCCGGACGTGGAAAGAAAAAAAATTATCTTTGTCGGCAATAGCGCCCTTGCCGGAGCGAGGCAGATGATTTTGTCATCTCGAGCCGCTAATACCGCGGATGAGATTGCGCGCAAAATAACTTATTTTGAATTATCGGTGGATGCGCATTATATGGATGAATATGTGGCGGCGCTTTTTTTCCCGCATACGGATTTAAATAAATTTCCCAGTATAATAAATTAATTATGGAATGAATCCTTCTCGTAATTCGTAAATCGTAAATCGTAATTCGTAATCCGTAATTTAAAAATTACCAATTACGAGTTACCAATTACGAATTACGAATTTATCAAACTATGGGCTACATAATCGCATTGGCCGGTAAGGGCGGCACAGGCAAGACCACAATTGCAGCGCTATTGGCAAGGATAATCAAAGAAAAAAAATTGGGTTCAATTTTAGCCGTGGATGCCGACCCGAATAATAACCTTGGCGAGGCGCTGGGGATGGAGGTCAAGGAGACCGCCGGACAAATCGTAGACAAGGTAGCGGCGCACCCGGATAAGATCCCTGCCGGCATGCCGAAAGATAGGTTCATTGAGTATGAATTGCAGGCCGCAATCAGCGAGGGGGAGGGAATTGACCTTTTGACTATGGGCAGGCCGGAAGGGCCGGGTTGTTATTGTTACGTAAACAATGTCCTGCGCGGTATCGTTACTAAATTGATTAATGAATACGATTATATTATTATTGATAATGAGGCAGGGTTGGAGCATCTGTCGCGGCGCACGACCCGCAGGGCAGACGCTTTTGTCGTAGTTTCCGACGCCACTGCCGTAGGCCTTAAGGCGGCAGGCAGGATTATTGATTTAGCGGGAGAATTGGGCATTGAAACGAAAAAGAATTTTCTCATCCTGAACCGTTACGACACGGTTCTTGATAAAAAAAATTTTAAGGATTTGCAATATCTGGGTTTTTTGCCTAAAGACAAAGAACTGGAAAACTTAAGTTTTAACGGTTATTCGCTGATGAAGCTGAATGCGGATGCGCCGGCGTTGGCTGCGCTGGAAAAGATAGGAGGGATGATTTGGCAACGCAATTAGTTACACAGAACTGGAGCGAAAAAGTTAATGCTTTGGCAATCGGATGCGCAAAAGAGGAGGGAGGCAGCCGCAGCCGCATAATCAATATCGGCGGCGAAGAGTCATTGCCTTTTTTATTTAGCGAAGGAGCGATACCCAATAGGCCCCGTATTGCCTTTGAGGTCTGGGATACCGCGCCTGATGACTGGCCGCAGGCGCTGAAGAAAAGTTACGGCAGCGTATTATCGAATACTTTTGCCTGGGCAGAGAAATGTGCCGGAGAGTTTAAGGCAGATGTCCTTTGTTTAAGATTGCAGGGGGCGCATCCTGATTTCGGCAATAAAACTCCCGAAGAAGAAGCAAAATTAGTTTCCCAGTTGTTAAAAAAAGTCACCCTGCCGTTAATAATCACCGGCTGCGGCGATGATAGAAAAGATAATTTAGTTTTACCGGCCTGCTCGGAGGCGGCTAAGGGTGAGCGTTGTTTGATCGGCAGCGCCGTGCAGGATAATTACAAGACGCTTACCGCTGCGGTCATGGCCGATGGCCACAGCATTATCGCCGAAAGCCCAATTGACATCAATATTGCCAAGCAGTTGAATATCTTGATTTCGGATATGGGCTTGGCCCTAGAGCGGATTGTGATTAACCCGACCATCGGAGCGCTGGGTTACGGGTTGGAATACGCCTATTCTATTATGGAGCGCGCGCGCCTTGCGGCGTTGTCCGGCGATAAGACCGTGGCCTGCCCGTTTATCTGTTTCGTCGGCCAGGAAGCATGGAGGGCAAAGGAGGCAAAGGAGTCTGCGGCAGAACAGGGGATAATCTGGGAGGCGATGACTGCCGCGGCATTAATTCAGGCAGGGGCGGATTTACTGGTAATGCGGCATCCCGAGGCGGTTAATAAAGTAGAGAAACATATTAGCAATTTAATGACAGAACAGGAAGGCTAAAGGTTTTAGGCCGTAATTCGTAAATCGTAATACGTAATCCGTAATTTAAAAATTACCAATTACGAGTTACCAATTACGAATTACGAATTCATCAAGGGAGAATAATGTTAATTATTGGCGAATTGGTAAACGGGATGTATAATAATATCGCTGCGGCGATTAAGGCAAAAGACAAGTCTGCGGTACAGAAAATCGCCTTGGCGCAGGCAGAGGCCGGGGCGGATGCGTTGGATGTAAACTGCGGCCCGGCGTCAAAAAATCCGGCAACTGATATCCAATGGCTCATCCAATGTATCAGGGAAGTCGTTGATAAGCCATTGTGTTTGGATTCCAGTAAACCGCAGGTCATTGAGGCGGGATTAAAGGCTGCTGGCAGTAATGCCATTATTAATTCTACGACTGCCGACGGGGAAAAATTAAACGCACTAATACCGCTGGCAAAAAAATATAACGCTAAACTTATCGGCCTGACCATAAGCGCTGGAGGCATCCCGCAAAACAAGGACCAGCGCCTGGAATTGGCGGCGCAGATCGTATCAGCCTGTGTTGACGCGGGGTTTCCGCCGGAAAACCTTTATCTTGACCCGATAGTTTTGCCGGTTAATGTTGCGCAGGCACAGATGTTTGATATACTGGAGTCAATAGGTGAGTTTAAAATTATCGCAGAGCCTGCGCCCAAAACAATTCTTGGCCTAAGCAATGTATCGCAGGGGGCATCCGGCAGGAACCTGATTAACCGCACATTTCTTACTATGGCTGTCGCCTTCGGATTGGACGCGGCAATCCTTGACCCTACGGACAAAGAGCTGATGGACGCCGGAATTTGCGCGGAACTGATAATGAATAAACACATCTATTGCGATTCGTATTTAAACGCCTATAGAAAAAAATAATATGGCAAAAAACGATATCTTCCGTAATGTCTTTAAGGTAGGGCGTTTCAGAGACAGCCTGAATATCGCCGTTAAGGGCATAGTATATCTATTTTTATACCACCGCAATATGCGTTTCATCTTTACCGCCGGAATAGCGGCCTTTGTTGCGGGACTATTTTTTCGGCTTGCCGGAATTGAACTGATCGCTTTGTGCATTACCATAACCCTTGTCTTCGTTGCGGAGATATTTAATACCGCCATAGAGATGATGATGGATACTATTTCCGAGAAATACCATACTAAGATAAGGATAATCAAGGATATCGCCGCAGGGGTAGTAGTGCTGGCGTGCCTAAATTCGGTTGCCGTCGGGTGTCTGCTTATATTACCAAAGGTTATTCAAAAAATAGGCAGGTGAGAAATGAAAAAAATACTGGTGGTAGACGACGAAAAAGAAATAAGGGATTTAGTCAGGGAGCGCCTGAACCAAAATAACTACGAGGTATTGGCCGCGGCAAACGGCAGGGAAGCTTTGGATATCTGTAAAAGTCAGGTTCCCGACCTGATACTGTTGGACATCGTAATGCCGGAGATGGACGGCTACACTACTTGCGAAAAATTAAGGAACGACAAGAAGACAAAAGACGTGCCTATATTATTTCTTACAGGCAAGGATTTACACCATCATGGTATAATCGAGCGCTGCAAGAATTTATATGTGCACGGATATATTTCAAAATTGACGACACTCAAGGATTTATTGAAGAAGATAGAAGAGGTTATAGGATAGGCGGCGTAACTCAGCCTGATAGAGTAGTCGGCTCATACCCGATTTGTCACTGGTTTAAATCCAGTCGCCGCCACCAAAATTATCGGTCAGTGGATTTTCCCGACGCCACATTTTAAAAGGTGAGAACAATGAAAAAAGTTTTATTTTTTACGCTGCTTCTTATCACAGCGCAAGGTATTTGTTCCGCGCAGGAAGTTCCCGTCGGCTATTCCGCAGAACAGCTGGGGCTTAATTTCAGGCAAATCGCTATATCCGAATTTGCCAATGAAAACCCCGGTCAGGATACCGCTGTATTGGGAAACCGAGTTCAGGAATATGCTACAGAGATGGCCGGGATTATGCTTAGTGGAAAGGTCAAGCCGGAGGATGCGTTGAGCATTATGAATAATTGTGCGCCATGGTATGCGGCGACATTGACGCGCATACTCAAAGGCGATGCGCTCAATATCTATATCAACGATTATATAAAACAGCTCACGGATTTATTCAGTGAATATAAACTGGACCTTAAACCCCAGTCGGATATCGTGCTTCTTACCAGCGTTCATCTGCAAAAGATGAATGACCTGCTCAACCCCAGCTTTTATAATTATCAATAATGTTTTGTAGTAATTCCTTTGTAGCGGCAGCCGCTAAGTTAGAAATATGCTTACCGATAAGGTAAAAGAGACGATTAGGCAATACGGGTTAATCAGGAAGGGTGAGAGGATTGTGCTCGGCGTATCCGGCGGGCCGGATTCGCTGGCGCTTACCTATATATTCCACCGCCTGAAAAAAGAATTTGACCTGCATTTATATATTGCGCACCTTGACCATATGCTAAGACGGGATTCTGCAGAGGATGCGGCATTTGTAAAAAAGACAGCGGATAAATTAAAGATCCCTGTTATCCTCGGCCGCGTAAATGTTAAGGCGCTGGCAAAGAAAGGTTCGCTTGAGGAGCTCGCCAGGGGCGCGCGGCTGGAGTTTTTATTTAACACGGCGAAAAAAGTAGAGGCAAAAAAAATCGCCCTCGGTCATACCCTTGACGACCAGGCAGAGACGGTGCTGATGCGTATTCTGCGCGGCAGCGGACTTTACGGATTAGCCGGTATCCTGCCGCAAAGGGATATCGCCGGCTATAAAGTCATCCGTCCGTTGGTAGAGGTAAGAAAAAAACAAATCCAATCTTACCTAAAGAGAAAAAAAGTCATTCCGTGCATTGATGAATCTAATTTCGAAGAGGTCTATTTCCGCAATAAAATCAGGAATAGCCTCCTGCCGCTCTTAGAAAAAAAATACAGCCCGAATATCGTGGAACTGCTGGCAAATATGGCGCAGAGCGCCGGCTGCGATTATGATTACCTTGCCCGCGCTGCAGAGCGTTCAATGAAAGGGGCAAAAAATAAAATTCCGCTTAACAAATTAAAAAAGATGCACCCTGCGCTGCGGCGCATAGCGATAAGAGAGATGATTTCGCGCCTTAAGGGGGATACCCGCAGGCTGACCTTCCGCCATATAAGAGAAATTGAAGGCCTGATTTTCAACCGTCCCGTCAATTCCATAGTTGACCTGCCAAAGGGCATTTCGGCTGTCAAGAGAAAAAACCGCCTGTATTTTTCCGTGAAAAAAAATTAATATCCTCTTGATTTTATTCATAGTTACATATATAATAACAAATTTAAGGAGTTAAAGATGGCAAATCATATTTTACGCAAAAATAAGAAATTCACTAACCAGAACAATATCTTCAAACGTTTCCCCTTTGGCTGGATATTCGCCTTGATTATCTTCTTTATCCTGGTGAATTCCTTTAATATATCCTTAAGCGGAGGGGTACCCAAGGAGATACCCTACAGTCAGTTCTATAATACTCTTAAGAATGAGCCGGATAAGATTAGGTCGCTGACAAAGATTGAAAACCGCCTCGAGGGCCAATATACAGATAACAGCAGATTTTTCCTCTACATACCGGAAAATGACCCGCAATTACTGGATTCTATCCGGCAAAGCCAATTGCCTTTTGAGGTTAAGCCTGCGCGCACTTTCTGGGCGGCGATGTTTTTTAATTTAGGGCCGATACTGATATTGATATTTTTCTGGTGGATGATGGCCTCGCGCGGAGAGCAGTTGGGAAACCGTATCCTGGGTTTTGGCAAGATGCAGCCCAAGATCCACAGTGAAAAAGACGGCAACAGGGCTACCTTTGAAGATGTCGCCGGAATAGACGAAGCAAAGGAGGAATTAAGCGAAGTTATAGAATTTTTAAAGGACCCGAAAAAATTTCAGAAATTAGGCGGTAAAATCCCCAAAGGCGTTTTACTGGTGGGGCCACCGGGATGCGGCAAAACTTTGATTGCCAGGGCCGTGGCAGGGCAGGCAGGTGTTCCGTTTTTCTCCATCAGCGGTTCTGATTTTGTCGAGATGTTCGTAGGTGTGGGCGCATCCCGCGTCCGTGACCTCTTCGAGCAGGGCAGGCGGGCTTCGCAGGCATCGGGCAAAGGCGCGATTATTTTTATTGACGAAATAGACGCAGTGGGCAGATTGCGTTTTTCGGGTATCGGCGGCGGTCACGACGAAAGAGAGCAGACCCTGAATGCCTTATTGGTGGAGATGGACGGGTTTTCCACTGCCGCGGGACTGATTCTCATTGCTGCCACTAACCGCCCGGATACGCTTGACCCGGCGCTACTGCGGCCGGGCAGGTTTGACCGCACCATTATCGTGCATCTTCCGGATATAAAGGGAAGGGAGGAGATACTAAAGGTGCATACGCGTAAGATTAAAGTCTCTCCCAACGTGGATTTTAAATCCCTTGCCAGCCAGACGCC
>Ga0172375_10005451_pt1 | contig 18362 bp, 17 predicted proteins | sample LakKiv1m_FD_114537 | JGI IMG/M metagenome (GOLD analysis project Ga0172375, IMG submission 114537) | Freshwater microbial communities from Kabuno Bay, South-Kivu, Congo - kab_092012_11.1m | ecosystem: Environmental > Aquatic > Freshwater > Lake | place: Democratic Republic of the Congo...
GGATAAATCTTATTCAAAAAATAGATTTGAAAAATGTAAAATTGTTGACTGAAAGTGTTGCAAAAGTCTTACTTTGATCCTACCAATTATCCGATTTTTTTAAAGTAGGCATCATTCCTTTTTTAAGACTTTTAATCATTTCTTTCATCTTATCATCTACTTGTTTTAAATAGCTATCGGCATTTGCATTATACATTGGGTCAGTTTTGTTTACCCATTTTTCCAACGGATAATACGTTCCACCTTTAAGGTTGAAATCAGTAATTGTAAAACGGTATTTACCTTCTTTTAAGTCAATATTCATAGTGTATTGAGCCAACATTCCGGTTTCAAGTTTGCTACCGTCTTTTTTGTCGTAGTTGTATAATTTAAATCGGTGCTTACATTGAATTTTTCCATTTTGTTTATCTCTGATTTTAGTTACATCTTGGGCATTCGGATAATACGCTGTTGTCCACATAATAGCTCTGTTGTATAACGAATCTTTGCTACCGTCTTGTTTAACAACCTCTGAATAAGTTATCAATTTTGTAATAGAATCAATTGGAACAATTGAAGTAGCTGTTTTTACTTGTGCAACTGCTGTTAGGTATAAGTTTGAAACAAACAGAGCGATTAGAATAGTTTTAATTTTTTTCATGTTTATTAATTGGTTTATGATTTTACAAAAATATATATTTAAAAATTGAAGTTTGCATTCAAACAATTTTTTTGCCAAAATATTTTTTGCTAAATCAATTTAAAAGCAAAATAACCAAAAACACTTAACGAAAACGGTTAACAACCTCCCTTTTCGGTTGATAAAATAATGTTTAATTAACGATTTAATAATCGTTCGAATCTTTTTTCTTATTATTTTTGCATCCCTTTGATAAAAATTATTAATTATAAAAATTAAATTACGTATTATGAAAAAAACGCTACTTTTTATACTAGGAGTAACACTTGTTCAACTGGTAAACGCACAATGTACCGATTTGTTTATTTCGGAATATGTTGAAGGTACTTACAACAATAAAGCGCTGGAAATATACAACCCAACGGCAAACACAATTTCACTTACCAACTATAGATTTATTCGTTGGTCAAATGGCTCAACCACATCAGATGCCAACCCTGCTTATGTTTTGTACCCAACCGGAACCATCGCGGCTCATGATGTTAAAGTGTTCGTGATTGACAAAAGAGATCCTTTAGCTACAGGTGTTGATACTATGATTTTTCAAGATTTACTTGCTGTTGCTGATACCTTTGTTTGTCCTGTTTACGCAACTAATAGCGTTTTATATTTCAATGGCGATGATGCTTTATCAATAGAAAAAAACGTTGGTGGCACTTGGAATAAAGTGGATATTTTTGGTGTAATCGGCGAACGGCCTACTGATGCATTTGGTGGATTTAGTGGAGGGTGGACCGACACTCCACCGTTTAATGATGGTCAAGGAATTATGCTTACCAAAGATCAAACTCTCGTTAGAAAATCAACTGTTATGGGTGGAGTAACCGTTAATCCTACTTCTTTCAATGCACTTGCAGAATGGAACAATTTTCCTGAAAACACCTTTACTAATTTAGGTACACATATTTGTGATTGTTTTGCAGGCATCGAAGAAGTTAATTCAGTAAAGGTAACTATTTACCCGAACCCAGTAATAAATCAACAAATCCATATTAATGCTGAGAAACCTGTATTACGAGCAGAAATAACTGATTTATTAGGTCAGAAAGTATTAAATGAAGTTTATGATAATCATTCAACTGAATTAACTATTCAGCTAAACAAACAAAGTAAGGGCATCTATTTTATCAAACTCTATTTTGACAAAAATGCTACTGCTGTTAAGAAAATAAGCATTCAATAAAACACAAAACTGTTGTAATAAAAGACCGGTAGAATAGTAAACCTACTGGTTTTTTTTTCGGAAAGAATAAAACACATAGTATTATGTTAAAAAAATATTTACTGACTTTGCTAATGATCACTATCTCTGCATTTTGTTTTGGACAAAAAACAGGTGTTAGAGGAATTGCAAAAGACGCAACTACAGGAGAAAGTCTAATTGGGGCTAATATTGTTTACGGTCAGGGAAAAGGAACCGTTACAGATATTGATGGCAATTATTTTATTGAACTTGTAGATGGTGACTATACTATTACAATCTCTTATGTAGGTTATCAAACCGTAACAAAAAACGTAAAAGTTCAAGGAAAAGTTGAATTGTTAAATGTTGATATGAGCACTACTACACTTACCGAAGTGCAAGTTGTATCTGACATGGCCAAAACCCGCGAAACACCTGTTGCCTTTACATCTATTCTCCCCGCAAAATTAAATGAAGACCTTGCATCACGCGATATTCCGATGGCGCTAAATTCTACTCCCGGCGTATATGCTACGCAACAAGGCGGTGGTGATGGAGATGCCCGAATTACCATTCGCGGATTCAATCAGCGGAATGTTGCAGTAATGATAGACGGGATTCCGGTTAATGATATGGAAAACGGCTGGGTGTATTGGTCAAATTGGTTTGGATTAGATCAAGTAACCCGAAGTATTCAAGTACAACGAGGACTTGGCGCTTCTAAAATTGCCATTCCTTCTATTGGTGGAACCATGAATGTTATTACAAGTGGTATTGATGCAAAGCGTGAAATAAATTTCAAGCAGGAAGTAACAGGTGATGGATTGTTCAGAACCAGCATTGGCGGGACAACCGGTAAATTAAAAAATGGTTTTGCACTAACTGCAGCCGGTTCTTTTAAAACAGGCAACGGCTATGTTGATAATACTCAATCGCAGGGGTGGTTTTATTATTTTAAACTTGATAAGGCACTTGGAAAGCATTTAATTAGTGCAACAGCCATGGGTGCACCACAATGGCATAACCAACGATCGTATAAAAATGCTATAGCAACCTACAGCCATTCGTTTGCCAGTAATCTTGGCATCCCAGATTCAATAATCAATGAATATCCCGAAAGAGGTGTGAACTATAATCCAAACTGGGGCTACATTCAACGTGTAGAAACACTTGCCGACACTGTAAATGCAGCAAAAATAAAAACAGCAGAATGTAAAAATTATTTTCATAAACCACAATTCAGTATTCGTGATTTTTGGAATGTGAATGACAAATTATATGTTTCAAATATCGTTTATATGTCTATAGGAAATGGAGGAGGCACAGGTAGTGCAGCCGGTACAAAAAATGGTGTTCCTGGAAGCTCAACCATGAACCTTGACCCTGTTGATGGACAAGCAAATTTTCAGTCTACATACGAAAGTAATATGTTCAATCCCTATAATATCAATTCAGCCATTAGTCCAACTGAACATTGGTCAGGCGGAATATTGCGCAGCAGTATTAATAATCATAAATGGATTGGATTTCTATCAACTGCTAATTATAAAATAAGTCCTGAATTCAACTTATCAGGAGGTTTGGATTTACGAACGTACAGAGGCCAACATTATCGTGAAATCTATGATTTGTTGGGTGGTGATTATTTCATGGACAACTCTAATAAAACACTTGCAGATAATGCGAGTACCAACCCTCAATCGATGGTACGTAAAGTAGGGGATAAAATTGCATACAATAATGATGGTTTAGTTAGATGGAGTGGCTTGTTTTCGCAACTTGAATGGAAACACGGTGTTATTAGTGCTTTTTTAAATCTTTCCGTTTCATATACGGGTTATCAACGCATTGATTATTTCAAAAACAAAGACATCGTTGTTGGTGATAAAGTATTTGAACAAGCGGTTGGTTATGGTGACATTTTGTTTTATGATGGGACAAACACTATGACCTATAACTCAGGCAATGATGGAAAGGATAAAATGTTTACATCGGGCGATACTACTTTTGTTGTAAACATTCACGGTCCGCAAAAAGATACTGTGTTCATGGTTAATCCGACTCAATACACTCAGGATTCTAAGGAGGCACGCTATGCTACCACTCCATGGAAATGGATTTTGGGCTACACCCTCAAAGGTGGATTAAACTATAATGTTAACGAACATCAAAATGCGTTTATCAATCTTGGTTATCTTTCGAAAGCACCTCGTTTTAATAATGTTTTTGATAATTATAACTATCTGACACGAGACATTAAAAACGAATTAGTCAAAGCAATTGAACTTGGCTATAGCTTTAATTATCCTAAAGTTGCTGTTAATGTTAATGCTTATTATACAAACTGGAAAAACAAACCTGCCGATTACTTACAATCAGTAACTATTGGAGAAGAGGTTTACAGTGTTAACATCAATGGAATGGATGCTTTACATAAAGGGTTTGAGACTGATGTTGCCTATAAAATCAATAAAAAAATGGAAGTTGAAGGGTCTGTGTCGTTAGGTGACTGGATATGGAACTCGAAAGATACCGTAAAAATATACGACGATAATCAGAATTACATTCAGTCTGTTTCCTTTGATGCTAAAGGAGTTCATGTTGGTGATGCTGCTCAAACACAATTTGCTGCCAGCTACCGTTATCAGATTACTAAAGGCTTGTACGTTAAAGTCAAAGGAACCTATTTCGGACGCCACTATGCAAACTTTGATCCACTTACTTTAACAGGTGTAAACGCCGGACATGAGTCTTGGAAAATTCCTGATTATTATATGGTTGATGCTTTAGTTGGTTATCGTTTCATAGTTGGCAAACTTAAAATGGATGCAAAAGTAAATGTGCTGAATGCATTAAACACAATTTATATTGCCGATGCAGTTAACAATGATTCATACGTTCAGGTCTACAATGACTTTGATGCCAAGTCTGCATCTGTATTTTTTGGCATGGGCAGAAGAACTTCTGCTTCTCTTAGTATTAAATTTTAAAAAAATCAATATGAAAAAATCAATTTTCTTTTTACTGTTTTCAATGGTAACAACAGTATTGTGTGCTCAAACAACATTGCCCACATCATTTAGTGATTTTTCGCAACCCTTACCTGCCGGATGGTCATACTGGGATGGCATCGGATCAGGCGTATATGCTACAGGTAGCGATGCAACTCCTGCTTGTCGGTTAGATGCTACGGGTGAATATTTAGAAATTTATTTTTCCGATGTTCCCGGTGTGTTAACCTATTATCTGAGAGGAACCGGCTCTACACCACCATTTTCAGGCAGTTTCACCGTTGAAGAATCGGTAGATGGAAACACCTGGACCACTTTGCAAAATTTCACAACGATGAACGCAACCTATACCTTATATACCAACAACCCGAATGCGGCTAGTCGATATATTCGATTTTATTACACAACCAAAGTTTCGGGTAGTAATGTTGCCTTAGATCAAATACAAATTACAAAAGCTTCATTGCCTATAGATATTAATATCAAACAAGGAGCTACAAATATTATCAATGGTAGTTCTTATTCTATTGGAAATAGCGTAAGCACTGTTTTCACAATTGAAAATCTTGGTGTTTCAGGTGCATTAAATATTACAAGTAGCCCAATAACAGGAACCGATGCAGGGATGTTTGGAATTACCGGAATGCCATCCACCGTTGCTTTTGGAAACTCATCAACTTTCACGTTGAATTTTACACCAACTGGATTAGATGGATCAAAATTCTGTACAATTACCATTAATAGCAACGATCCCAACGATCCGGCGTATGTAATAAATATATATGCAATCAAAGGAACGCTTGCAACAGAGCCCACAGCGCAAGCAACAGCACTCAACTTCACAAATATTAAATCCTATACGTTTAATGTGGGCTACACTGCAGCAAGTCCCGCACCCGAAAATTATATTGTGTTAATTAAAAGAGGAAGTGCATTTACTACCGAAGAACCCGTAGATGCTACCACTTATCACAGGGGAGATTATATATCGGGAGCCCAAGTAGCTTATATCGGGACAGGAATAAGCCTTACACCTACCTTTATTGTTGCAAACACTAATTACTATTTCAAAGTTTTTTCGTTTAACGGACCTGCCGGATATGAAAATTATTTGACAACCAATCCTTTGAGCGGAAGCACTGCAACAACTGATGGAAACATTGGAGCAGCTTACAGCGGAGTTTCCTCGTCAAGCCCAAGTTTTGTAACAACCTTACATGGCAAGGTATATCCTCACACACAAATATATTACAGTAATTATGCTCCCGCCATGATTACAAACGGATTTGAAACCAGAGACACATCCAATGAACAAAAAGTGGTTTCATGCCACTATACCGATTTCAATTATGTTTATACCGGTGTTTTTGGTTGGACAACAATGACACGTGAACATTCATATTGCTTTAGCTGGATGCCCGGTTCAATTACTGCTGATTCTATCCCCTACTCTGATTTGCACAATTTATTTCCTGTAGAATTTACACATTCAAATCAGGTAAGAAGTAATTATCCTTTAGGTGAAGTTGTGAATGTGACAAGCACCTGGATGAATGGTACTCTTGGCACCAACAGCTTAGGTCAAACAGTTTACGAACCAAAAGATTCACAAAAGGGAGATGCTGCAAGAGCGATTATGTATATGTCAATCTGTTATACAGGAATAGCAGGAAACCTTTGGGCTGTCCCATCACAACAAAGTCAGGAATTGCTTAAAAAATGGCATTTTCAGGATCCACCGGATAATTGGGAAATTGCACGCAATGATTATATAGATTGGAAACAGGGGAACCGCAATCCATTTGTTGATAGTGTAGATTTTGTGTGCCATATTGATTTTAGCAACATGACCTATATTGCAAATCCTTCGTCTCCATGTTATTCACTTGGAATCAAAGAAAGTTCTATCAATGAAATGAAAGCGGATGTGTATCCTAATCCTGCTGACAATGCAGTGAATATTGATTTTACGTCACCGGAGAAACAAAGTGTAACTATTCAACTTTCTGATTATACAGGCAGAGTGGTTTATACCAAAAACAATGCTGTTTCATTAGGAAATAATCATTTCGTTATTGAAACACAAAAGTTAACTCAAGGTGTGTATGTTCTTGACATTATTGGAGAACAGGGAACTGTGAAGAAAAAGATACTAATTTCGCATTAATAAAAAGCCGTCTCGAATAAATGTGAGACGGCTTTTTTTATTTAAACAAAATCAAAGCATTTAAGAAAAATAATTTTTGTAGGTTTGCAAATAAAAGTTCGAGATGTAGCTTCGCGTTGGCGTTATACTACGTTCGGGTTGTATTCGGGATGTAGTCCCGCTCCTTGGCGGGATACTACGTTCGGGTTGTTTTCGGGATGTAGTCCCGCTCCTTGGCGGGATACTACGTTCGGGTTGTTTTCGGAATGTAGTCCCGCTCCTTGGCGGGATACTACGTTCGGGTTGTTTTCGGGATGTAGCGCAGTTGGTAGCGTACCACGTTCGGGACGTGGGGGTCGGAAGTTCGAGTCTTCTCATCCCGACAGTATAAAATGCCTCTTTAGCTCAGTTGGTAGAGCGACGCATTCGTAATGCGTAGGTCGTCGGTTCAAGTCCGATGAGAGGCTCAAAGTTAGTAAACATTTAATAGTGAACAGTTGACTGTTTGAGTAGTGTCAGCGAGAAAGCAGAATTACTTAGATAATGTGTAGGTGGCTGATTTGTGTTGATACTAAAACGGCTTAAGTAATATTCACAATGGGCCAAACAGGGGTCAAGATAGGTTATGGAGCAATTGAGGGCGTTGGAGAAACCATTAAATTGTATCAAATTAATAAGCTAAATTTGATGTTAGAATCAAATTAAAGAAAATTAATTTTTCCCTTCAATAACAATAACTATTTCTCCTTTTATCTTTTTTTCTTTGTAGAATAAATAGATTTCGGATAATGTTCCTCGAGTGTTCTCTTCGTATATCTTTGTCAATTCTCTAGACACCGATGCTTTGCGCTCTCCACCAAAAAAATCAATTAATTGTTCCAGCGTTTTTACAAGACGAAAAGGAGATTCGTATATAACAATGGTATGTAATAGTTCTGCTAGTTCTTTTAACCTTGTTTGTCTTCCTTTTTTTAAAGGAAGAAATCCTTCAAAATAAAAACGATCGCACGGCAATCCTGAATTTATAAGTGCGGGAACAAAAGCGGTAGCGCCAGGCAAACACTCCACTTCAACACCAAACTTAAGACATTCTCTTACCAACATAAAACCGGGGTCCGAAACACCAGGCGTTCCGGCATCACTTATCAATGCAATATTTTCGCCATTTAATATGCGCTCAGCAAGCGCCTCAACTGTCTTGTGCTCGTTATGCTGATGATGAGATTGCAACTTTGTGTAAATATCGAAATGTTTTAATAGCACCGATGATGTTCGTGTGTCTTCTGCTAGCACTAGATCAACTTCCTTTAATACTCGAACTGCCCGAAGCGTAATATCTTCTAGGTTTCCTATGGGTGTCGGTATCAGATAAAGTTTTGCCATGGAAGTTTTATTACAAAATCATTTTGTTTTTACATAATCGGTTATCAGCCGAAAAAGGTTTTCGTACTTAGTAAGAGGCAGCGTTTCTGCTTTGTCATAAACATTATGATATTCCGAAATTCCTCCAAGGGTATAAATAAAAAAAGATTTTACTCCTTTTTCGTAAAACGAATGATGATCGCTATTAGCTGCAGCACCCCGTTTTGAAACTTTCAATAAATAGTTGTTTTCATTATTTATTTTCTCGAATTTTTTAAAATCATTCTCGTAAACCGCACCATTAACAATCATTATTCCATCGTCACCCGTTCCTACCATATCAAGTGTAATTTCAACAATAATATTTTTTAATGGGAAAAGCGGATGCTCAACATAATATTTGGATCCAAGTAATCCAACTTCTTCACCAGTAAAAGCCATAAACGCTATCGAAAACTCAGGTTGATTTTCGGGTTTCGAATAATAATTGGCAAGGTCAAGCATCATGGAAATTCCGCTTGCATTATCGTTAGCACCAGGAAATATGGCGTCATCGCCCATTTGACCTAAATGGTCGTAGTGTGCTGAAAAAACAACAAAACTATCGGACTTACTTTTGCCTTTTACATATCCGATTACGTTTTTTGTTTTAAAATCAGAAAAAAATTGATTTTTGAATTCCAGTTTTATTTTTTTTGACTTTTTGTTTATGCAATTTCGAGCCAGATCAAATGAGGCAAAACTTGGTGCTTCATCGGCGGGCAAAACCGAACCGGATGGCTTTGCTTCGACTATTATTGCTACAGCTTTTGCTCCGAAAACATTTACATATTTAATTGCATCAAAAAGTTCTTTTAATTTTTTGTCCTCTATCCCTTTTTTATCAACAATGATTATTTTTTTAGAGAAGTCTTCTTTTTTTAATGTAATAAGCTGCTCCTGGTTAGTGGCATTTTGTTTATCAAACCAAACTATTTTATAAGCGCCCTTCGTGCCTTTTGAAAAAGAACCAATCACGTAATCCCTGCCTGGTTTAAGTGTCTTGTTGCCAACTTTGATTAATGTTTTACCAGTAATACTATTTATAGGATATGATAAATTTTGATAATAACCCGAGTCGAAAAATGACAAATTATCCTTAATAAATTCATTTTGAATAAATTTTGCCGCTATATTGACACCGTCATCGACATAGCCACGACCGTGCATTTTAGAAGAAGTCAGAGAATCAATAATCGTTCTGGCGTAATGAATATTTTGTGAACGCAAACAAACGCCCCAAAGTAGTGCGAAAACAAAAACAATAAGTTTATTTTTCATTGAAAGCGGCGTTGAACAAGCTCTTCTATTTTTTTTACCGAATCCGAATCTGTTTTCCAATGGTACTGGTCAGCAAGAATATTAAGAAACAACACCGCTTCTTCGTATGCCGCCAACGAATTTAATTTTGAAAGGGCCGTATTAAATTCTTGGATGCTTCCATCAAACAGTTCATTGATAAAAATAAATTTTTCATTTATTCCAATAGCCGATTTTAAATCACTGATGTGTTGTTGTTTTATTTTGGATGCAAGACTATTATCCTCTTTATTTGAAGCCAATTTTTCATTCATTGACTTTGATTCACCTTTAAATTTATCGGCAATAATTGAAGGGGTATTTGCTGAAGAAAATAAATCAACTGTTGTTTTAGGAGATTTTGTAATTATTTTTTCAATTTTTGGCTCTTCAATTACTTCATTTTTAATTTCTGTTTTTGACTCCTCTTTTATCTCTTGAATGGGCTGTGCAGCAAATATTTCCGGATCTTCAGTTACAGGATTGTCCTCGGCAAAAACTTCTTCATGAAAAGTTTTTTGTTTGATGACCTCCATTTTTGGTTCTTCTAATTTTGCTTTTTGCTGATTTAATATATCAAGAGCATGAAGTTTTTTGTACAAGCCTCGAACATTCTCAAGAACGATATCAATTTCTATTTGAGGTATTTTTTTCTCATACGAACAAATTATTCCGGTTTGTTCTGTAATGGTTTCAAGATTTTTTGTTATCTGTTCAAAAATTAATTTTTTATCCATAAGTTCAAAAATGATAGAAGAAGAACAAAATTTTTTATATTTGTATAGTTTAAAAAGTGAATAAAGGTATAAAAGATTCCCGAATACAAAATAAATGTTTTTAGAAAATTCTGTTGATAGTTCAAGACAAAGAGGCTGGATAGAGGTTATTTGTGGTTCCATGTTTTCAGGCAAAACGGAAGAGTTAATTCGTCGTCTTAAGAGGGCGAAGTTTGCAAAACAAAAAGTAGAAATTTTTAAACCAGAAATAGATACTCGTTATGATGAGGAAAAAGTAGTTTCTCATGATTCAAATTTTATTTTGTCAACTCCAATTCCCTCTTCGGCAAACATACTTCTACTAGCAAACGATGTGGATGTTGTTGGTATTGATGAAGCCCAGTTTTTTGATTTGGAGTTGCCGAATGTGTGTAATCAGCTTGCCAATAGTGGTATTCGGGTTATCGTCGCAGGTTTGGATATGGATTTTATGGGTAAGCCATTTGGTCCAATGCCCGCGCTATTGGCTTCGGCTGAATATATTACAAAGGTGCACGCCATATGTGTAAAGTGCGGAAATTTAGCACAATTTTCACATCGTACAATAACTGACAATAAGCTAGTGATGCTTGGTGAAAAAGACACCTACGAGCCACTTTGCAGGCATTGCTACTCAAATAAAAAGCAATTTAATTAATTTAAGAAAATGGTTTTGTAGGCCGTTTGACCTGGTTTTAACCGAACCATACCGGTACCATATAACAGAGGATTAGAAAGCATGGTGTCGGTGTCTTTGGTTGACTCTACATCTAAAATTGCTTCTAATTTATACGTATATGTAAACTGACCGGAACCATCCGAAACTCCATTAACAGTGGGAAAATTGTCAGATGTGTGCTTTGAGTATAATTTAACCGTAGCGTCTGGGACGGTTTTGGTTGTGTCGCCTTGGTATTTAACAGTAATTACAACCTTGCAATCTTTGTCCTTTTTGCAAGTAGAAAAAAGAAAAATAACTGCAATAGAAAAAAACGCAAGAATTATAGAATTAGTAAAAAAACGTTTCATAAAATAAATAATTTTTATTATTATTGCATAATAATTGTAATAATCGTTTAACTAATAAAAAGCAAATATAAAAAATTTAACATTATGAAAACACGTAAATTATTATTAATTTTTTTTATGATCTGTCCTTTTGCTTTTTCTTCTTTTACTAATTTGTACAAAACCATGAACGAAAAAGATTTAAAAGTAGTTATCAGCACTTCATACGGAGATATGAAAATTCGTTTATATAACGAAACCCCTTTACATCGGGATAATTTTATAAAGCTTGTTAAAGAAGGGTATTATGATGGAACTTTGTTTCATAGGGTTATTAATAAATTCATGATTCAAGGCGGAGACCCTAATTCAAAAGACGCAAAACCAGATGCTATGCTTGGGAATGGCGGACCGAGTTACACAATACCGGCTGAGTTTAATGCTAAGTATTTCCATAAAAAAGGAGTGCTGGCCGCTGCTCGCGAAGGAGATAACGTCAATCCACTGAAAGCTTCATCGGGATCACAATTTTATATTGTACAAGGCAAAGTATTTACTGATGCTGAATTAGATGCAATTGCTGCAAGAACTGGTCATGTTTTTTCAAAAGAAATCAGAGATATTTATAAATCAATCGGTGGGGCACCTCACTTAGATGGCAGTTACACTGTATTTGGTGAAGTTTACGAAGGTCTTGATGTTATTGACAAAATAGCCGAAGCAAAAACAGCAATAGGTGATAGGCCTGTGCAGGATATAAAAATGACAATAAAAGTAATAGAATAAACATATAGATATTGTTTCTCTTTAAAGTCATTGCGCATCTGCAATGACTTTTTTTATACTTTTGCAAATCTGAAATTAATTTAGAATGCTCCAAAAAATTCAAAATACTATAGACGAAGTTGCTATTGCAGTTATCGATAATGCTGAACAAATTGAACAATTTAGAATTCAGTATCTGGGGAAAAAAGGAGTAATGAATAATTTATTTGAAGAGTTCAAAACTCTTTCGCCAGAAGAACGGAAAAACATTGGTCAGCCGCTTAATCAACTTAAAGAAAAGGTGCTTCAAAAGATTAAGGAAATGAAAGAGGTAATCGGAAGCAGCCATAATTCAACAACCGAACTTTTTGATTTAACAAGACCTGTTGAATTAAATTTTCATGGCTCCAGACATCCATTATCTATTGTACGAAACAAAATAATAACTATTTTTTCTCATATTGGTTTTGCTGTTTCTGAAGGTCCTGAAATTGAAGACGACTGGCACAACTTTACCGCATTGAATTTTCCGGAAAATCATCCTGCTCGCGATATGCAAGATACTTTTTTTATTGAGAAAAATCCAGATATTGCATTAAGAACACACACATCATCTGTTCAGGTTAGGGTAATGGAAAAAACAAAACCACCAATCCGAACGATTTCTCCCGGTAGGGTTTTTCGAAACGAAGCAATCTCTGCTCGTGCACACTGCATTTTTCACCAGGTAGAGGGCTTATATGTTGACAAAGGCGTATCGTTTGCTGACCTTAAGCAAACACTCCTATATTTTGCTAAAGAAATGTTTGGTCAAGAAACTAAAATCAGACTCCGTCCATCTTATTTTCCTTTTACCGAACCATCTGGCGAACTTGATGTTTCCTGTATCATTTGTGGCGGAAAAGGTTGTAATATCTGCAAACACACCGGTTGGTTAGAAATACTTGGTTGTGGAATGGTGGACCCGAATGTACTTGACAATTGCGGAATTGATAGTAAAGTTTATTCCGGCTTTGCATTTGGAATGGGCATAGAAAGAATAGCAATGTTAAAATATCAGATTCGAGACTTACGATTGTATTTCGAAAACGATATTCGCTTTCTTAAACAATTCGAAAATGCAATTTAATCATCCAAAGAATCATTCCACTTTACTTAGTTTCAGCGTGTTTGTCATGCCCTTTTTTTCAATAGGAATGCTCGCAACATTAATAACCATATTTCCTTTTTTAATATAGCAGTCCTTTTTAAGCATATTCTTTAAGTCGGTTATTGTTTGATCGGTACTTACAAATTTATTGTAATAAAACCCTCGTACACCCCAGACTAGGCTTAACGTGGTTAATAACGCTTGATTGTTTGTGAAAATAAAAATCAAGGCATCCGGTCGCTGACTGGCAATTTTAAATGCCGAATACCCGGAATAAGTCATGCTGATAATTGCAGTTGCCTTTGTTTGTTGAGCCATTACACATGCGTTATAACAGATAGAGTCGGTAATATATCTTTCCATTTTACATGGATCCGGCGAGTGTAGCTTGTAATAAATATCCTTAAACTTTTCAACATTAGCAATAATAGCATTCATGGCTTCGACCGTTTCAACAGGAAATTCGCCAACCGAGGTTTCACCACTAAGCATGAGCGCATCAGCGCCATCCAAAGTAGAATTTGCAACATCGCTGACCTCGGCTCTGGTTGGACTGATATTGGTAATCATGCTTTCGAGCATTTGTGTTGCAACAATAATTGGTTTAGAAACATGCAAACACTTTTTAATAATCATTTTTTGAACCAGTGGCACTTCCTGCATCGGAATTTCTACACCAAGATCACCGCGGGCAATCATGATAGCATCGGTTTCTTTTATAATATTATCAATATCTTTAACGGCTTCGGGCTTTTCAATTTTAGCAATAATTCGTGGACTGTTTTTCAACTTATGCTTGGCTATTATTTCTTTTATCTGAATTATATCCAAGGCAGAACGAACAAACGAAAGAGCAACCCATTGAACATTATTTTTTAAGATAAATTCCAAATCGTTCAAATCTTTTTCTGTTAACGAAGGAAGCGATACTTTTGTATTTGGTAAATTAACTCCTTTTTTTGAAGACAGTTTTCCTCCATGTACAACTTTTAATACAACCTCATCAACCTTGTTAGTTTTAACTGTTTCGAGCATCAACTTGCCATCATCAACCAAAATTATTTCACCTGGCTTTACATCTTTTGGAAATTCCTGATAGGATAGGTAAACTTTTTTTGCTGTTCCAATACATTTTTTTGTTGTAAAAATTATAGTAGAACCATTTATAAGGTCTGCTCTATTGTTTTCAACCTCACCTATTCTAATCTTCGGTCCTTGAAGGTCTGCGAGTATTGCGACAAAAGTGTTTAATTTTTTATTAACAGCGTTTATGTTTTTTATTACCGCCAAATGATCTTCGTATGAACCATGGGAAAAGTTTAAACGAAAAACATCAACTCCCGCAAGTATCATTTTCGCTAGCATTTCTTTTGACGAGCAAGCGGGCCCTACTGTTGCTATGATTTTTGTTTTTTGAAAATTATACATCTATTTTTATAATTTTGTTTTTTTTATTTTATTAATTTCCATTAAATGCATTTCAATATCTTCCATCAAATTTGAAAAAGACTTGATGGTGTTGGTGTTTATTAAAAATGCCGTTTGTACGTTTGGAATGTTTTTGATTTTGCTTAATAAATTACCCGTTGTTGCCTTAGTACCAATTATTATTAAAAAAAAATCAATTTTTTTTTGCTCTTGTAATAGTATTTCAGATTCTTGATTTCGATTTGAAATAAAATAATAAGAGATCAAATTTTCAGACTCTTCATAAACATAAAAAGAGAACTTTTTTTTTGATGCGTCGCTACAAATATCGAGGTCTTTTTGCTTGAAAAGTTTTAAAGAAAGTTCTTTGTTTAAAAACCAGGAAAGCCGATAGTCCTTCATTGTTGAAGAAATACCAATGATTACGACAGCATCATTTTCGCTGGTGTTGATTTTTATTTTTTTCATTTTTATCTATTTAAAGCAATATTAATGAATGCGTAAAAATAGGTAAAATAATTTATGCAGTTATGGACGTTGCTCGGTTTTGAATAGATTCATACGCCTTTTGTGCAGCACGTTGTTCTGCCCTTTTTATGGAAGAATCTTCACCTTTACCAATTTGAAGGTTTTCTAGCAAAAACTCAACCACATAAGTTTTTTGATAACCAGTGCCTTTTTCTTCCACAACCTTAAAAGCAAAATTCTTTTTCTCCTTCTGTGCCCAATTTATCATTTTGGTTTTAAAATCAAATTCTTTCGTTTCCAGGTCATTGGTATCAACATGATATTTGAGAATAAAATCAACAATTAATCGCTTAACAAAATTATATCCCTTGTCCACATAAACCGCACCGATAAATGCTTCGAACATGTTGCCAGGCATAAAGTAAAAGCGACTTTGAGGGTCGTTTTTGTAATTAAAAAGGTCGACAATTCCAAGTTTTAATGATAACTTATTTAACGAGCCCCTATTTACAATTTTTGATCTCATTTCTGTAAGGAATCCTTCGTCTTTAGTTGGGAATTTTTTAAATAGATAATCAGCAATCACGGCACCTAAAATAGCATCTCCTAAAAACTCCAATCGCTCATTGCAATCTTTGTGTGTGTTGTGTTTGCCGTCAAGAACAGATTTATGACGAAAGGCGAGCTTGTATAAAGAAATATTTCCGGGGAAAAACCCGAATATATTTTTAATAGAATAAAATAATTTTTTGTCCTTTGAAAAGGAAATTTTGATTGCTCGAATCAAGCTTAAAAAATTAGTTTACTGAACAAACTTTTTAAAAACAACAGAAGCGTTGTGTCCTCCAAAGCCAAAGGTGTTACTCATAGAAATATTAACTACTCTTTTTTGTGCCTTAGTAAAAGTCAAATTTAATTTCGAATCTAGTTCGGGATCGTCATTAAAGTGATTAATTGTTGGAGGGATAATATCATTTTTAGCAGCTAGAATAGCAGCAATTGATTCAATTGCTCCTGCCGCTCCAAGTAGGTGTCCTGTCATTGATTTAGTAGAACTAATATTTAGTTTATAAGCGTGTTCACCAAACACATTAAGTATTGCTTTCGTTTCACTAATATCCCCTAAAGGAGTTGAAGTTCCATGAACATTAATATAATCAATTTCGGATGTATTCAGATTAGCATCTCTCATGGCGTTTTGCATGACAAGTCTTGCACCAAGACCATCAGGGTGAGGAGCTGTCATATGGTAAGCATCGGCAGAAAGCCCTCCACCCACTATTTCTGCATAAATTTTTGCTCCACGGTTTAGGGCGTGTTCGTATTCTTCAAGAATAACAGAACCACTACCTTCTCCAAGAACAAAGCCATCACGGTCAACATCAAAAGGTCGTGATGCTGTTTTTGGATCATCATTGCGAACAGAAAGTGCTTGCATAGAATTAAAACCACCAAGACCTGCCTGATTTATTGCCGCTTCTGATCCTCCTGTTATCATGATGTCTGCAATGTTTAAACGAATATAATTGAATGCATCTATCATCGCATTAGCTGATGAAGCGCATGCTGAAGTAGTCGTAAAGTTAGGTCCCCTAAAACCATATTTAATTGAGATATGACCTGCAGCAATATCAGCAATCATTTTAGGAATAAAAAACGGGCTGAAACGAGGAATGTATCCACCTAACGTAAAATCACGAACTTCGTTATAAAAAGTATTTAATCCACCAATACCTGAACCCCAAATAACACCGGCTCTGTCAAGATTTATTTTTTCAGAATCAATACCCGAATCTTTAAATGCTTCATCAACACAAACAAGTGCATACTGGGCATATAAATCATATTTCCGTGCTTCTTTTCTGTCAAAGTGAGCACCTGCATCAAAGCCTTTAACTTCACATGCAAAATGCGTTTTGAATAAAGAAGCATCAAAATGTGTAATGACATCAGCGCCACTCACTCCATTAATTAACCCATTCCAATACTCAGGAATTGAATTACCTATTGGAGTAAGCGCACCAAGTCCGGTTACAACTACTCTCCGTAATTTCATTAAAAGATAATTTATTGATTACTTTTGGTTGTTCTCGATGTAAGAAATAGCTTCGCCAACTGTACCTATTTTTTCAGCTTGATCATCGGGAATGGCAATGTTAAATTCTTTTTCAAATTCCATGATTAATTCAACGGTGTCTAGCGAATCAGCACCTAAATCATTTGTAAAACTTGCTTCTGGTGTAACTTCTTTTTCATCTACACCTAGCTTATCAACTATGATAGCTTTTACTCTTGTTGCAATATCAGACATTTATTATATAATTTATTGGTTAAACGGGTGCAAAGGAATAAATTTATCTTGTCATTACCAACAAAATTGTGGTTTATTTTTATTTAATTTTCAACAACAATTTGATAACCAGTTTTTTATTTACAATAAATACATTTTTTTATACACCTTTGCATACTGAAAAAAATTAACTATTTTTGAGAATTAACTAATTTTTGAATGAAAAACATTGCGATACTGGCCTCAGGAAATGGATCAAATGCACAACAAATAGCTGAGCATTTCAAGGGACATGCTGAAATAAAAACAGCCCTAATTATCTCAAATAAAAAAGATGCTTACGTTTTAGAAAGAGCAAGAAAGCAGAACATCCCATCATGTACATTTAGTAATGAGCATTTTCGTAACTCTGAAATTGTATTACGGAAATTCAAGGAGTACAATATTGATTTTATTGTGTTAGCAGGTTTTATGATTAAAATATCTTCAGCAGTTATCTCTGATTTTCCCAAAAGAATAATTAACATACACCCTGCATTGCTTCCTAAATATGGCGGCAAAGGTATGTACGGCGATTTTGTTCACCAAGCGGTTATTGCGGCAAAAGAAAAGGAAAGCGGAATTACTATTCATTATGTCAACGAACAGTATGATGAAGGAGCTATTATTTTTCAAGCAAAATGTATTGTGGGAGAAAATGAAACACCCGAATCACTAGCTGAAAAAGTTCACGAGCTTGAACATCTTCATTATCCAAAAATTATTGATCAAGTGGTTAC
>Ga0172375_10005453_pt1 | contig 18354 bp, 17 predicted proteins | sample LakKiv1m_FD_114537 | JGI IMG/M metagenome (GOLD analysis project Ga0172375, IMG submission 114537) | Freshwater microbial communities from Kabuno Bay, South-Kivu, Congo - kab_092012_11.1m | ecosystem: Environmental > Aquatic > Freshwater > Lake | place: Democratic Republic of the Congo...
CCAGCATTCTCCTTCGTTCCGTCTTCCATGGTAACACTCCTTCCCGTTTCTCACCCTAAACCTCGGGAAAAGTGTTACCCTATTTCATCCCTCTTTCGGACTCATCAACTGGTCGTTAGCACATAAGGAATAACTATATTGGCGAAAAGTTATTAACAGAAATGGCAGTTTAATAAGCCCCCAGAGATCTTCACGCAATCATACAACTCGGAATCACAAACAGAACTGATTCCTCTCCCGGGCTCGCTTACGGGAGTGTGAAGGCTTTACTCCATTATCGAAGAGAGCCAGTCGCGGACCTTTCCCGCATCCGGATCTGACGGCGACAGCTCAAGGAACTTCTCATAGTGCTGCTTGGCCTTCTTCTTGTCCTTCAGATTGTCATCGTAAAGTATGGCAAGGTTGTAATGCACCCCCGCATCGTTGGCATCCACGGCCAGGGCCGCCAGGTACTCTTCTTCAGCCTTCTTGAACATCATGCTTGAACGGTAGACTGAAGCCTTGTTGTAGTGGAAAATCAGGGATTCGCGCCTGTTGGCTTCCTGTATGCGCCTGACGATGTCCTTCAGCCTTTCAATCTCCTTGTTGGCCTTGGCAAGCTCTATCTCCCGGAGCCGCAATTCAAGCCGCAGGACTTCGACATTGTTATCGGGAGCCACCACGTGCATGACCTTCTCTTCCTTCTCGGCGACCGCCGGCTTCTTCTCGTCTTTTAGCGCTGTTTTCTGGACAACGGCGGGCTTTGCAGGCGCGGGCGTTTCCTTCTTAACAGCTTTGGCCGGTTCAGTCTTTTGTTCGGCCTTAATTTCAACTTTCTTCGGGGAGGTATTCTTCTGGAGGGATTTTTCGACATTCAGCATGCTGTCTATCTCGTCTTCGGCGGCAACCAGGCAAACCGCAGACAGGATGATGCAACATGCACCAACAATCTTCGCCAATGCCATCTTTCTTAAATCAAACATAAAACCACGCGCAGCTTTCAAACCTGCCGGAATATAGCATTCCGCCGCCATTATGGAACAAAAAAATACATTCTTATGAGGCTCTAGCAAAACACCTCAGGGGTGTTTGCGAAAGAGAAGTCAGAATACAGAAGCCAGGAGTCAGAATACGGATAAGATGTTGTTCGTGAAATGGCTCTGATTCTGAATCCTGGCTTCTCAATACTGCGTTTGCAGAACCGACGAAGGAGGTTTTGCAAAGGCCTCTTAATAACAGTTTTGCATGTCTCAATGGAAAATTCCCATGCTCTGGAAAGCGCCCTTCAGCATGCCGCCTGCGGCCTCCCCAAGTATGCCTGCGGCCGCCAGGCTGCTCAAGGTGCTGTCGCCAACCTTGAATACCCTGGCCATGACAAGAAACAATACCGCGCCGATAAAGAAATCAACCGACGCCGTCACCGGAAGGATAAGGCCTATGCCTATTCCCGTCGTTGAAGGCATGTATTTCTTCAACGGACCGGCATTCTCCAGTACCGCCATCACTGCGCCGGCAGTTCCAAATATGATCATGATCCTGGTTGCATTCGCCGGCAGTTCCCCGCCGCTTAACAGCTTTGCAAAGGTCGCCCAGGCCTTGGCCACGGGGGCTGGAAGATCATTTATGTTTGTCGTGGACGAAATGAAGTGAAACACCACGACACTTACCACCGCTATAACCGGAAGGACCAGCGCCTGTAATACAGTCTGAAGGCGCGGGTTAACCCCCAGCCTCCAGCCCGTGTAAAGGTCCTGGTCAAGAATGCTCGTCTGGCTTGTGCCGCCGGCAATCATCCCGGCACCGGTCAGGTTGACCAGCTTATCCACACCGCCGGCCAGGGCGCCGACTCCCTGCAGGACAATGCCCATTGCACGCGCCGGGTTGAAAGTTGTTTCGCCTGCCGCCCTGGTCGCCACCATGTTCAGGAACATCGCGCCCACCACCAGGAAAAGAAGGCCGATATGAATCGCCACGTTGAACCAGTTCCACATAACGAAAAGAATTATCACGCCGAATATAATGCAGAGTACTGCAAGCCACTTCATCGGCATGATCGCGTGCTCGCCGCCGTCGCCACCGATGTTCTTCAGGGACCGTATTGAATCAACCATCACCTTCCATTTCATTACAAGAATCATCAGGCCGGAGGCGATAAGGAAGGCAACGCCGGGGTAGTAAAAACGATGCGGGGATTCCGGTTCACTGGTATAAGGGGCTATGAATACGAGCAGTGCGGCGCCAAGAAGAAACCCGAAACCAGTGCGCAGGCCCAGGAGACCACCCGCACCTATGAAGAACGGACTCCAGGCGATACCAATTAGCGCGAGAACACCTGCCTTCGCGCTGAAGAACAGCGTCTCCTCCGGCAGCCAAGTCCACTTCATTCCCTGGAGAAGGATCACCGCAAAAAACAGCAGCGAGAACCACAGGATGATCTTGGCATGAAAAGTATCCTTTGTCGCAACGCTGTTCTCAATGACATCTGCACAGGCCTGCCCGACAACCCACGGAAGACGCTCTTTTACAACGAACATGTAATAGAACGGTATCGCCATGAGAATACTGAACGCACTTGTGGAAAGGGAAAAAAGGATCATCTGCGTCGTCGTAAGCGTGATTCCCACCATCTGGTAGGCTGCAAAAAGGTTTGCTATGAAACCAAAACTCCCTCCGGCACTGCCCATCGTGGCGGCAATTACAGCTTCCGTGACGGTCACAGACCGCCTTAAAGAAAAGAATATTCCCGTAAAAATCAGCGCGGAGATTATTGGACCTTCTTCGATAACACCTGCCTTAAGCGTCAGGTAACTGTTGGCAGCACACATCACGACGGCCAGCACCGCGCCGGAAATCACGCTCTTCAGGGTAACACCCTTCCAAATACTCTCAGCCTGCATATGTTTATCCATCACTGTCGCCGCCCCGCGCCGTTTTCAGCATTTCACGGATGTGTTTTCCCCTTTTTGTACCCTAACCTGCTTATTTCATGAGCGCAAGTGCGCTCATTTCATAAGCACTTCTGCCGGCGATGGTTCGCCGGCAGAAGTTTCGACTTCGTGCAGGAGCACTTTGCTCAAGGTTAACCCTGAGCAAGATCGACGTAAGTCGATCGCGTCGAAGCCCGAAGGGCGGATATTTCACCTCCTTGGTGAAATATCCGGGCTAAAACCTTGATTGAACAGGAAAATATCATGTGGTTAACACTGAACTCAAGTCAGAAGAGCCAGAAGTCTGCAAGCCAGAGACGGAGTCCCCGGATGAGTGTCTTGTCTGATTCGCCCTTGAGTCGTTCTCTCGCGGCGCCGAGCAGCAGCGGGTTGGCAAAGGAGTTTAGTCGAAGGCCGTTCTTCGCAAATTGATTACTCAGATGTTTGGCCAGCAACTCGGCGTTCTGCTCGTGGGCAAGCCGGAGAAGATCAGGGTAAGTTAATTCAGTGCCCGCAGGACATTGTATTGGGACGTTGATGGAATCGCTGGCAAGTGTAACCGAAACCCCGCCTTCTTTTTCCGGCACAAGAAGGATATCATGCACGCCGAAATAGTCTCCTGCGTTAACAGGTTGTTTCCTCCTGGGGTTATAATATTGAAGGAGTGAAACATCCTTTCCCGAAATCGTGAGGTCCATTCCGGCACCGTAATCCGGAATAACAGGATTGCCCGTTGATTCTCCTGCCACGCTTTTCCCCCATCGTTCTTTGTCTGTGTCCCGGAGAAGATCAATCTCTGCCTTCACTTCAGGGCTTAAGGCTGCAAGCGGTACGACAGGCCTGAAGTCATGCCTGGGCATAGCGTGCCTGGCGGCAAATTCAAATGCCGGTGCGGCACTGAAGGAAGCAGTAGCCTTGCGCGAAACTGCTGCACGTTTCTGCCATTCGGGCATGATTCTCTTATGTTTTGACATGACCTCGCGAAGGGCCTTTCGCTCGGCAGGTGTTCGTTCCTGCGGACGTTTACCATCAAGGCAAACCTCCGCCAGTCCTCGCCAGAGCAACGAGCCAAGCGACAATGAATCGGTGCCAGTTGCTCCAAGTCCATCAGAGACCAGTTTTATGCGCTGTTCAAAATCTGCAGGTAGCTTACCGTCACAAGCCATGTTAAGATAAACGATGCCAACATCATTGCTGAAAGACGCGTCAAGATTCATGGGGCCCAGTTTCTTCTCCTCACCATCAACCCACCTGGAATACCAGCTGATAATCCGGACTCCTGTCACACTGCCTTCGGCATATGCCGGAATAGAACCTTGGATACCTGTGCCCTGGCTTTCGCCTATAAGAATACGTGATTCCTGGGCCTGAGCGCCAGCATACAGGCTGCCGGTGCAGATCATGATGCCGGCTGCTGTCTTCAGTGCGGCGGGCACCTGCCAGACGCTTTTGAAACAGCCGGTACCATGCCGCCTCATCAGCCAGCAGCCACCCTGGCACGCAGAAAGATAATCGCACGCCCGGCACCGTTTCTCAGGTGTCCAGGCCCTCAACTCTCCGAATCCGTTCTTCCAGATGTCGAGCAGCGAGCTTTCATTCAGATTTCCAGCGCTTGTGGAACGGTCAAGCGTCATGCAGGGAACAACCTCGCCGTCGGGTAGAACCACGCATTGCAGTCTGCCTGCTCCGCACATGAGCGGGGCGTTGCGCACCAGCGGTTCCCACTCGCCGCAGTAGCCGAGGTGATCAGTTATGACAACGTCAAACTGTCTGCGCTTTTCGGCTACAAATTGCATCATTCGTTTGATCTGCTGTTTTGAAAGAAACAGATCCTTGCGGGTTGCGGCACGTCCTTCGGGTACCGGCAGATGCAGGCCCCAGCAGTGGGCGCTGCTGTTCGCAACCACATGAAATAATTCTTCAAGTGAGTCAAAGTTCATCGTGGTGACCGTTGTGCCAACGCCGACTTTTATGTTGTTCAGGCTGCGATAGAAGTGAATGGCTTCCAGTACCTCATCAAACGAACCTTCATGACGGCGAAATGCATCATGAATGTCACGTGGCCCGTCGAGGCTCACGGCAACGTAGGCTGGTGTACTGGCGGAAAGGGCAGTTTGCTGATCAGGAGATGGGAGCACCGTGCTGTTGAGGCTCCATGTTATTTTCCGGTGGCCAATTAAAGCAATAATGTCCGCAATATCTTCTCGCGCCATTGGTTCGCCGCCGGCAACGAGGAACTCTCTTATACCCAGCCGTGCGATTTCGTCGATGAGCGCGGTGACTTTTTCGAAAGGCATATCCTTGCCGGGGCCGGATGAACAGGCGGCAAAGCAATGCTGGCAAGCCTGTCCACAACGAAGTGTTGAGAGCCATTGAACAACAGAAGGAACGGGCAGATAATTTCCTGTTGTATTCATAGTTTCTTTCTATCGACGCGAGAATCATACGACAGAAGATGTTTGCTGTCTGTAACGAGCTTGTAACAGCGTAACCGGGTAACCCCTGGTTACGTCTGACAAAAGACGGGCATATCGACAGACCCTTTCCCTATTTCAATAACTCGCGGATTGATGTCTGGATTTCAGGGTCGGAATCGTTCTCGTGTTCTTTAAGGAAAGGTAATGCGGGTGTCCCTATTTCCTTGAGCCTTTTCCTGGCGGCATTGCGTGACTTGGGATCGTTATCGCCGAGTTGCTTGATGAGTTTGACGATCTCTGCTGAAGTTTCCTTAGGGACATCTTCCTTCTTAACAGTTGATGGCAAGATCCATTTCTGTTTGGCCGCCTCTTTGACAAACTCAGCCTCGGTGAAGGAGCGAACGCTCCCATCAAGAAAGAGGACATCACGTTTACCGCCTGTTGCAACAGGCGAGGCCGCCACCATAAGCTCAGAGGAATCGGATGCTTTCAAGCCGTTGCGGTAAAGAAACTTTTCCTTCTTGCCTGTTGACGGATCAACCCAGACGAGTTCGCTGTTTCCAAGGTACTGTTTCAGGTCCTCAAGCTTTGCAGGTAAGGCTTCTGCGTTGTCCATTGAGTACATCACAAGTGCCTTGCCCAGCTGCATCAGCGCTGCCATGTTCTTCGGGTTACCGGCGGCGCCCGCATGCTGGCCGCGAACTCCACCTCGCCTGCTTTCTGCGCCCTCCAGGGAAGAGAAGGACCAGTTTCCCTCATTTTGAACAAGCCCGAGAATAAAGGTGATTTTCCCCTGATCTACCGCGATGGAGAGCGTGGCGGTCTGGTTAGTATCGTTGATACCCTCACTGACAACGACGAACTCGTTCGCGTCCCTGGCAAACTCCTTGAGTATCGAATGACCTTCTTCCGGCATGAAAGCCATGTCCACGGTTTCCAGCAGGCCTGCAAGCGTTCCTGATATCATCTTCTTGGCTGCCGTGAAGTCGTTTGCCGCAAGAAGGGCAAAGAATTTATTCCGGGCTTCCGTGGGACTTTCCTTCGGCCTGAGATCCTTGAGGGTGCCGCCCTGCGCGGTATATATTGCCGCGGCCTTGCTTTTCAGGGAATCGCTGCAGGAGCTCTTGAGAAGGGCCGCGGCATCTTTCATTGCATCGGCCTTGCTTCCCTTGCCCGCAAAGGCTTCAGCACGATAAAGGATGGAGAGTTCTTTTATGTCCTGCACTGCGGGCTCGGACTTAATAACCTGCGTGAATGCTGCAATCGCCTTGTCGTAGTTCTTCTTCTGGAGGTTATCCAGGCCGTCATGGAAATTCCCGGATAGACTTACAAGGGTCACAAGAGCAAGCTCAACCAGATTTGTCATATGAACCTCCCACAGACCATCAGCCAATGCACTCGCTATCCTGGCCTGCCGCAGACATGGCGCCACGTCGAATGGCCCGCCATGAGCAAGTGAGCACGGCGAACGCGTCGAATGGTGGGCAGTACAGGACTTGAACCTGTAACATCCAGCGTGTAAAGCTGGCGCTCTGCCAATTGAGCTAACTGCCCACTACAAACTCTATCACAAATTTCTACCAACCTGCCCGCAGTGCTACGCCCACCCGCAGCACTATGCGCAGCGTTGTGGGCGGGCCCAGCGTTGCAGGCGGGTTGAGCTAACTGCCCGAAAAAAGTTCCAGCAGATTATCCCATTTCTCCAGCATGTCAAGCGCCGCTGATTGTTTTACACAACCCCGACTTTACCACTCGTTCCTGCAAGCCCTGCTGACCAGGTTGAAGAAAAGCAGGTCGTTGAAAGCATTGCCGGCATCAACTGGATATGACGGGGCAAGGACAATCTTGCCCCGCCCGTAATCAATGGCCCCAAGAAGGACAAGCAGGCTGTTGGAGTCACTCTGGCCGCCTGGCCGCGCCATATACAGACCGTAGGCAGTCAGCCTGTGCCTGCTTTCAAACGGGTAGAATCCAACAGGGTCGCCCGGCGTCTGCCAATCACTTGTACCAATGGTGGTTTTCGAAGGCACTGTCTGGTTACCCACAAAGTGGTCCAGGTACCCCCAGCCGTTGCCTTTCCAGTGCCCTGTCTGCTTTCCGCCCCACTGGGTCACCGGCGCGGAGAGAATGCCCTGCTCGAAAAGGAGCTTGGCCCAGTCTTTGTCGAACTTAATGATAAGTGTTTTACCAGACCTGGCGAGGTTAAGCATCTTTACAGAATCCGCAGTCGTCGAGCCTGCTATGACAACCGCTGCAGATTCCGCAGACAGCAAACCGGTTTGAGCATCCCCCAGCGCGGTTTCCGCGGCCAGCCAGTTGACAACAGCAATCCGTCTGTTTTTCAATTCACCGGCAAATGACGGCCTGTTCCGTAACAATACCTGCTCACGGCCATCGGCCACAACCCGGCCTTTCTCGTCTTCAAGTGAGGCGCAAAGCGTGATCTGTCCAGCATGCCACCCTTGCCCGAGCAGCAACGAAACACTGCCGGCCTTTTGCGCAAAGGTATCCCCACCCTTTATTGACAAGTTCCTGGTCTCAGTATAGCCGGTGGGCATCCCGATACCATCGGTTGCGGTGAATCTCAGTCTATACTCACCTGCCGGTATACGCCCCTCATTGACCAGGCGAACCTCAAACTGCGCTGTGTCCCCTGGTTTGAAACATGTCCCGTTTGTCCTGAAGATCGCGACCTGGCATGGACGCACCCACCAGGCATAATCCCCTGCCGGCCCCTTGAGGTTGCGGCCCTCGTCCACAATCGCCGACTCCCACAGGTCTCCCGCAGCGGCAAAATATGAATGGGCAGACCAACCGTTGATCGCATACCCGTCAACATGGTTATTGGACATGATACGCTGGCTCAGCCGCCCGTCCTTGTACATGAGGCTGCGGCCGGCCTGGCGCGAGACATCTGCCGGAGACTTGATGTTGCGTGATCCGCATGATCCCAGGTTCCACCTGGAAAAAGCGCGGCCTGTCTTGTCATGGTTGATTCTGTAAGCGGAATCATCGTAACTCTCGAGAGCGCCACTTAACCCCTTCTGCGACTCCCCCTGCTGTTCGGCCACCAGCCACCAGTTTGCTGGGCCCGTGTAGCAATAAACCTCGCCATAGTAAAAAAGATCGCTGTCAGGTTCACGGGCATGACTGGTCAACGCGTATTCGTCAAACATAGCCGAACTGCCGACGGTATGATCATCCTGGAAATCAGATCTCATCTGCGCTTCATACGGCCGGAAATGGTTGTTGGGGCCGCTGGGTTGCCAGCGTGGTCCTTTTCCGTATTTGCCGCTGGTATCTCCCGATGAATTGCTTACGAACGTACTGGGGTCGAGCGAGTGAATCGTGTTCAACGCCTTTTCCCTGACCTTATCCCAGCAGTTGTCCTCGTTGCTCAGGTTGTGGATAACCAAGCTCGGGTGATTGCGGTCGCGGAGAACCATGCGGCGCACTTTCTCCTGGATAATCTTGTCGGCCAGTGTTCCTTCGATAATCGGATCATCACCCTGCCACTGGTGCAGGCCGCCAGGCTCCTCGTACAGGATAAGACCGATGCTGTCAGCAGCATCAAGCATGCGGTATTCGCCGATGTGGCGGTGGAGGTTAATGCCGTTATGTCCGATCTCACGCGCTGCAAGAACGCTGCGACGGACCATCGCCTCCGTGGCACTGAACCCGGTGTGGGCATAGAATCCCCAGTCTATCGCGGAGCGGTGGCGGAACCTTTTCCCGTTGAGATAGAAACAGCTCTTGCCTGCCCTGTCGGCACGCACCTCGAATACCCTGAACCCGAAACGCTGATCGACAGTGTCGATCGCCTGCTGCCGGTTACCAGAGAGAGCGACAGAGCAGGTATAGAGGTTTGGATGCTCCACATCCCATATCTTTGCTTCAGGTGCTGTCAGAGGAATTGCCACAACATTGTCGCCTGGTTTGATCTCAATGTCGCGGCGGGCGGCTGCGCGGGTTCCGTGAATCTTTGCCGACAGGGCATATTTCACGGCACTCGAAGTTGTGTTCCGGATTGTCACCCGCACCTCGACGTTGCGGCCGTTTGCCGGGAGCTGGTTCATGACAAACACATCGCTGATATACACCGGCGGAGTGGCAACAATTGCGACAGTATCCAGCCCGGCGAAATCCCGGCCTGACGGTAAGCCGTTTTTGTCCCAATAGACCTGTGGACAGTCATCAAACCCGCGCGAGCCGCCTGGATTGGTGAGACGGATGGCAATCTCGTTGGATTGTCCGTACTGAAGAAACCGGGAAATGTCAAATTCCACGGGCGTCTCACAGCAGAGATCATAGCCGGCCAGTTTCCTGTTTACATAAAGCTCCACCCTCAAGCGTGCCCGGGCAGCGGTCAGCCGGACAACTTTACCTTTCCACTCGACGGGTATCCTGACTGTCTTTGCGAACCAGCTTACTCCGTGGTACAGCCAGGAGGCTTCGCCGCGGGCGAACAGCTGTTCTATAGAAGCCGGAGTGGCGGCGGCAATACCAGCCTTGCCCGGCATATCCCAGCCGCCCGTAGGCTGGTTGACAGGCAGCGTATCCAGCGCCGGCACCTGGCCGGGTGCATATAGGATATCGTTCGTCCATCCGGCTTTCTCATCAAGCCAGACGCGCCAGCCGGACCCGTCAAGGGAGATTTCCCCGCGCGGTTTCGCATGATCCTGAAACAGGACTGCGCACCCGCCAAGAAAAACGGAAGCAGCCAGAAACAGGGCAATTCCGGGCACAGTTCTCCTGGAAATTCTCAACTCCATGCGGGGCATATTAGGACCTAACATGGTTAATTGTCTATGGATTATAGAGCGAAATTATTCTCTTCAAAGAAAACGCCTTGAGAATGAACAAAGAAGTGAGGAATATATTCTCTTCGGCCGTGCCGTCCGAACGTTTTACCCTTTTTCAGAAACTCAACCTTGTTCTCAACATCTGCCCGATCTCGCTGTGACCCTGGTATGTGTATGTGACAATGGCAGTGTATGTTCCGCTCTTTGCTACTTCACCGAAGTAGCCTCCTTTCCCTCCTCAGGAAGGACACATCTTGTCGACCGACACCTGGACATTCAGCACCTCTGCCCCGGCATCGTCAAAAAGACGGATAAGGCAATAGCCGCTTCTCGCAAGGTCCCATTTTCCCTTCTTACCATCCGCCGGCGGTACCCATACTGCTGCAAAGGCGGTGATACGGAATGGAACCTTCCCTTTTGACTTGTAAGCCTCACGCGCAGCAGGAGTTAATACAGGAAGCCCGAAAGAACAGCTGATAGTGGATTTCTTTTCCCCTTCCGTACTCGACCAGGAAGGCTTCAAATCCTTCAGCTTTTCGCAAAGACTGGCCAGCGCCGAAGACTGCTTGGATTCGGAGGCGACAACGGGCTCCATGTTCTTTACTTCGGGCAACTTTTCAGTCTTCACGGGCTCAACCGGTTTGACTGCTGACGGCTGGACCTGTGGAGAGCCTGGCACCCTGGTGTCCGATGTCGTCTTGCCGTTCTCAAACGAAACCTCCGTATTCCCGTACAACCAGACGCTGACCTTCCGGCTGGCTATCTTACCGTTTGGCCGTCCCAGTGCCTTTTCGACCTGTTCTTCAGTACTTCCTGCAGGAAGAAACTGGTTGGCCCGGGCCGAACTCAACAAAACAAGGCAACTGGCAGCCGCAATTGCAACTCGAACCGCCCACACGGCAAACAATCCTCTTCTCATAATTCTTGAATTTTACCTGCGGGCATCAAGAAGTTCAATTCTTTCCTCTAACATTTTCACAAATCCAGCTTTGACATTGCTTTCCCGGTTAAATCGCTATAAAAACCAACTCATGAAAACAAAACTTATCTGCAGCCTTGCCGTGATCTTAACCCTCTGTGCAGTATCGAACCTCGTTCTTTCAGCCGACGACGCAGGCTCTGGGACAGCAGCCCCGCGTGTGGCGCTGTTTGACGGCAAAAACCTGGACTCTTGGGATGTCCTGAAATGCGAAGCTGTTGTCGATAACAGTTCACTCCTGATAAAGGCCGGTAACGGTGTCGTCCAGAGCAAAAAGAAATACGGCGACTTCGTACTGGAATTCGAATGGAAAGCACTGAAGGATGACAAATGGGACAGCGGCGTCTATTTCCGTTACGAATCCATCCCACAGGACAAGCCATGGCCGGCCCGTTACCAGGCAAACATGCGCAAGGGCGATGAAGGCAACGTCGGCGGCCTCAAGGGCGCAACGAGCCAGGGACTGTTCAAGAACGGCGAATGGAACTCGTTTAAATTGACCGTGCGCGGCACGAAGGCCGAGATGGAAATCAACGGCAAGCCGGCGTGGAAAGGTGAAGGTCTCGAAGGCCCGAAGGAAGGCTACATCGCCCTGCAGTCCGAAGTCCCGGGCGGCGGACAATGCCTTTTCCGCAATATCTACATCACCGAACTGAAATAGCTTTCAGCGGGTTTTCTTGTGATCAGGACCCCAGGTTTAGATTAATTCCGGTTCAGCTTTTCCTGCCAGCCTGGCGCAGGGCCAGCACACTGGATATTTTGGTTCCGAGATCTTTCAGGTCAAAAGGCTTCGTCAGGAAGTGCTCAACGTACCGGTAATTGGCCTCGGTCCTTGCCGGTTCTGAATCCAGCCCGGTAAGCATTATGACAGGAATAAAGCATGTAGGTTCTTTTGTGCCAAGTTGTTCGAGGACCTTCAATCCGTCCATTCCCGGCATAATGATATCAAGCAGGATTAAGTCAGGTTCTTCTTCCCTGGCAAGTTTGAGGCCCTGCTTGCCGTCGAGCGCTGCAAGGACTTCGTATTCACCTGTCTTCTCAAGATACATTTTGATTGTTGTGACAACATTGGGATCATCATCTATGACAAGAATTCTTTTCATATCGCCCCCCTCGCACTAAAACCCGGGTTCCGGCATCAGCCCTGCTTCAGCCGAAATCACAACTTTCATAAAACCGTAAGATACGACCATACCAATCAGTCTTTACTAATTACATTATATACGACTGGTAGTCAATTGACCATTACATTATCTGCTTACCTGATCACTGAATACCCTGTTTCCTTGTATTTCCCCTCGCCCCCATCACCACCGTCAACACCAGCGCCAGCATGATACACGCCCCTCCGCAGGCAAGAGTCATACGCATCTTCTCCATGCCCATCCCCAGCGACCAGAGGGTGGCGAACACGGGCTCAAGGCAATACACCACGCCGGCCATCGTCGACGTCACGCGCGGCTGGTACCGGTTCATCAGGTGGAATGCCAGGGCCGAACTGAAGACTGCCGTCGACAGCAGTGCCGTCATCAGGCCCGGCTCGTGACGAATGGCCGCAAACCCCATGCCTCCCCAGAAAGATATCCCGCCGGGTATGACCAGGCTGACTACTGTGGCAACCGCTGCCACGGTTACAAACATCACCAGTGTCAACCGCTGCGGATCTGCCTTCGCACCGAACCGGTCAACGCAGAGGATCTGGACCGTAAAGAAGAGCGTGCCGCACATTGTCAGCAGTTCACCGAAAAGCCGGAAAGGCGGCTCGGCCTGGGGTGGTTCGGTTGAAGCCCCGAAAATAGACAAGCCCGCCAGGGCAAGAAACGCGGCTATCCACATTACAGCCCTTGGCGGACGCTTTAACCAGAAAGTCTGGACCAAAGGCAGGAAGATCACGGACATGGAAGTGATGAAGCCTGATACAGATGGCAGCGCGTAGCGCAAGCCTGACATCTGCAGGAAAAGCCCCCCTGCGAAAGTCAAGCCGACGGCCAGACCGCCTGCAATATCGTCCCTGGAGAACGAGTTGGACTGCCTAAGGTTAAGTCCGGCATAAAGAATTGCTGCAAGCCAGAATCTCCACGCAATAAAGGTTGAGATAACCGCAAGCAGTGTCCAGCTGGTATCGGCAATCAGCGGTATCATCGCCTTTGTCGCCACCGGCATCGCGACAAAAGACCAGCCCCAGCAGAGGCACGAAATTCCCAGCCAGAAGATCGCCGCAAGGCGTCCCCGTTCCAGTTTTGCTGTTACATTGCCCTCACCCATCTCATTCATCTCCCGTGAAGCGGTTTTCCTCTATCAGAAACATAACGGATGTCAACGGTTAAGGAAACCACTCTGTGTCTGCTTACTGACCTCTGACTTCTGATTCTTCAACCTCCCGCACCCCCGCGCTAAAGGCCCGAAGGACACAAAGTTAAGACTTCTCTTCACTGACTCCTGTCTTCCATGTCACGCCGTAGCCCCGACTCTCCAGAGGTCGGGGCGAAGGCGGATGCCCTCTGGCCTCTGTCCTCCGGCCTCTGTCCTCTGTCCTCTGTCCTCTGTCTTCTGGCCTCTGTCCTCTGTCCTCTGTCTTCTGGCCTCTGTCCTCTGTCCTCTGTCTTCTGGCCTCTGTCCTCCGGCCTCTGGCTTCTGTTCCTTTCTTCTAAAATTCTTCTCGCGTTTCCCGGCGGGATCAGCAAATCTTTGCGTTTTATCGAACTGCTGTTTCATCGCAGGAACAAATGGAGGTGAGCTATGTCCAGATTGATCAACCGGTTCTTTTCCGTCCTTCTTGTATTCTCAATGGCTCTTCCGGTACTGGCGCAGGATTCAACGCCGGTCAAGGTCGAGAAATACAAAGCGCCAATCAAGGTGTCTTGCGTGGGTGACAGCATAACCCAGGGCGTCGGCGCAGGCGGCGGAAACTCCTGGCCGGACCAGCTCCGGAAAATGCTCGGCGAAAAATGGGATGTTAAGAATTTCGGCGTCAGTGCCACGACACTCATGAAGAGCGGCGACAGCCCCTACCAGAAAAAGGACGCCTTCAAGAAGGCCAAGGACTTCAATCCGGACGTCGTGGTAATCATGCTTGGAACAAATGACACAAAACCGCAGAACTGGAAGAACTTCAAAAAAGACTTCGAGGCCGACTACATGGACATGGTCAAACAGTTCGCAGAACTTGCCAGCAAGCCCCGAATCTTTGTCTGCTACGCGCCATACATTGCCAAGGGAGGCAACTGGGGAATTAACGAGCCCAATACGGTCGAAGAAATCCCGGTTATCACCAAGGTGGCAAAGGAACTGAAACTTGGCATCATCGACGTCCACGGCGCCCTTAAGGACAAGGACAGCCTCATTCCAGACAACGTACATCCGAACGCGGAAGGCGCAACAGTAATTGCACAGACAGTATTCAAAGCCCTGACAGGAAAGCCTGCTCCAGCCGAAACAAAGAACGCGGGAAAGAAATAATCTGTTGACTGTGGACTGTATTCTGTGGGCAGGTTCCGCGCGCCTCGAGCATCCCTTCCCTCTGTAGGAGCCCCGCACCCCGCCTGCAACGCTGTAGCACTGCGGGCAGGCGCCGGGGCGAATCTTCTCACTATTCACCGCACGGCTCGTACTTCACAGAACAGCATGTACGACTCCTATACCACAAGGTCCCCATCGCTCACCGTTTCTCTTCACCCGGCTTATACCGTGAGGTAACATCAACCGCCCAGACTCCATTACCGGAAGGAGCCCAGGCAAGCGGAAACATTGCCCCGGTTTTCCTGAATGATGTGGCAAAGATCGAGTGCTCACGTGCGGACGCGTCAATCGCTTCTCCGCCGGTCTTGCCGGTAAACCACGTTTTGTCAAGTTCCCCCGGCTCCGCGGCGCCAAGGTAATGCCAACCAGAGTTCCAGACCTCGGCCCAGGAATGGTTCCCGCCATGGTTACCGTTCGCATCACCTTTCCCGTCCTTCCATGACATTATTCCAGCCATCCTTGCCGGTATCCCGCACGCACGGCAGGCATCAATAATAAGTATTGAAAGCCCTGTACAGGAAGCCACGCCGGCCTTGATGGTTTCATCCGGGCTCTGATTCGGCCTCGGCCTTGTCCTGCCGTTATACTTTACGCCGAACACTTTAAAGACCTCACTGTTAAGCATCACAGCTGCCTCGCCAGGCGTCTTGTATTTCCACGCACTTTCCGAGAACTTCTCGAACAGCATCTTACGCCAGGGATCACGGGATTCATCGATGACACAAAAGGCGAGAATATCGTTAAAGAACATTTCCTTCGGAATGGTCTTGCCCCAGGGAGCCTTCTCCCAGGCTTCATAGGCGTATTTCAGTTCTTCCAGCAGCCGCTCACCGGGAATGGATTTAAGGTCGCGCTCCTGCATGTTCTCCAGCAGGAAGACAAGGCCCTCCCGCTGGGTTGCAGGAACAGATTCAAGGGCGCTGGCAAGGCTCTGCCTGTTAGTACCGGCCAGGGCCAGGACTTTTTCCATCACAGTTGATTCCCCGGCAGAAATCACGCCCATCGAAAACACGACGAACATGCCAACAGCGGCAATTAAGCCGGTCAACCGTTTGATGAGCATAGCCATACGCGCAATCTGCAATTTCAATAGCCCGGAATGAATTTCTGGGACGGCCTGAGCTCCGACAGGAATTCGGCCAGCAGCTTCGATATATTGTCAAGGTCGTCGAGCGAAACCATTTCCACCGGCGTATGCATGTAACGGTTCGGGATGCTGACAAGTGCGGCAGCCGCACCCGCACGGTTGATCTGGAGGGCATTTGCATCCGTCCCGGTGGCACTCCCCTGCGCCGTCATTTGGAAGGCAATCCTGTGCTTCTTCGCCGAGACCTCGAGCAAACGGCCAAGCACGGGATTGATGTTAGGGCCGCGATGCAGCGTCGGCCCCTTGCCCAGCACGCATTCGCCTGTCCTCTTTGGATCAGCGCCGGGATAGTCCGAGGCAAAGCACACGTCAACCGCAATACCGACATGCGGATCAATTCCGAACGCGCTTGTCCTGGCGCCGCGCAGGCCGATCTCCTCCTGGACAGTGGTCACGCCGTAAACACCGATCTTGAGCTTGCGCCCCTTGAGGCGGCGAAGGGTCTCCACAACAATAAACGCGCCGGCGCGATCGTCAAAACCGCGGCCGACGGCAAGGTTGTTCATCATGACTTCGAAACCGACATCAACGGTAACATAATCGCCGACAGCCACCTGCTTCCTCGCCTCTTTCCCATTCGCGGCCCCGATATCAATCCACATTTCATGCATCTTCAGCGCCTTGCCGCGCTCTTCTGTTTCCAGCAGGTGAACGGGCTTGCGGCCGAACACGCCAGTAATCGAACCGTTCGCGTTGTGGATCTTCGCCCTCTGGCCGCTGATGACAGCGGTATCAACCCCGCCAACGGAGGCAAAATATAGAAAGCCCTTTTCATCAATGTGGGTGATTATGAACCCGATCTCATCACAGTGCCCGCAGATCATAACGCGGAACGGGGCTTCTGGATTGACAACCCCTATGACATTTCCATGAACGTCATGGCGCACCTCATCACACAGGGGAGTCATTTTCTTACGGAGAAAATTCTGCGCACCCCACTCAAACCCGGAGGGACTTGGCATATCAATCAATTGTTTCAAAAACTCTAACGAATTCTTCTGCATCTCATTGCTCCCTTCGTCTTTTCAGCCAGGAAAAAGTCTATTTCACCATGAACGGACATTTTTTGCAATAGCACAGGTGCAACAGCCGATACTGCATACAGCCATGATCGCAGGTGATAAGGGCAAAGTACGTCTTCACCGTCGCGCCAGTGTAAACGGTCATCGCGAGAAGATTGTCGATGCCAGGCCCCCAGGTATAAGAACGGACAAGACCACCGGTGGAGTTAAGATCGGCAATTACTTGAACGCCGGCATAGACGAAGAAATTCGTCTGGCCTGCATCCCATGACCATGCCCTTCGCCCCAACGCATCATACCCGTTCCTCTCGCACTCGACCCCGTTCGTTGCAACCGCTGTCAACTGGTACTGGCTGTTCCAAGCAAGACCTATGTTCAGGGAGTAGTTTGAACCCGTATACTGGATGTTCGTGACGCACCCTGCGGTGTTGTGCGAATTTGTACGGGAATAAAACCGACGAATCTGATCTGGTTCGAGTTCGTGCTCGACCAACACTCCGTTAGATTCTTTTCCCTGACAGACTGTCATATATACCTATTGACTCATCCATTTGCACAATCTCAATGACCTTACATAGGTCTGTTCTTATCAGAAGTTGAAGATATTTTATTATTCTTCCGTATTTTAATGGCTTCTCTGATGCGTTTGATCTCAACAACAAGACTTATTACAATCAAGAAGCCAATAGCTCCAGCTAGTATTTTGCCGTTTATGATTTGTAGACCAAATTTGGTTAGAATGGCGCCTGCCCCGAAATAAATCAATATAGAGCCCAAAAGAAATTGAGAGAGTCGCGGAAGTCTAATCCTTGCAGCATCTCTTAACCGAGGATAACCAATACATACACCTGTAATCAGAAAAGTGCCTGATACAACAAGAACAATTCCCAGACCTATGAAACTAATAAAATCGCTCATTTTCTTTCTATTTATTGAAGAAGAGATACTTGATGGCATCAATGTTGTCGGGAATAATGTTTGCTAATCGTCGTAAGTCGATGAGAATGCCTGCACTCACAGGACCACGGCCAAACCCCAAGGCAACTGTTCCGTCTGATCCTATTCCTATGTCGGCGCTACCACCCATTCTGGTTCGTACGCCCCCCTGCAAACTACCAACCATGATACCGCCAGTAGGTTTCAGCCCACAATCTTCTGAATATGAGAAACCAACGCCGATTCCAAGTCGTTGCCTTGTAATCATACCTGAAAGAAAATCATTCCGACTTGAACCTATACCAAGGCCGACCATTCCATATCCAGCCGCGCCGCTGTCAATTGTCCATGTTGCGCCAGCAGTTGCATATCCATAAATACCAGGAAACCCCCTGTTCAGCTTATTCTCGCCCCACGCTCCGACATATGCACCTCTAACTGCCCCGCGGCTCAAAAGATAATCACCTGCACCTTCAAGCGCAGCGTTGTAAACATGATCAGGGGTGTAGCGCCAACCTAATTATGAGTCCAAAATTCGGGAAAATAGGGTAACACTTTTCCATTTTGGGTCACGGTGATATGTTTACTCTCCTGTAACCAGACCTCTACTGCCATTCTCCAGGCGG
>Ga0172375_10005454_pt1 | contig 18352 bp, 15 predicted proteins | sample LakKiv1m_FD_114537 | JGI IMG/M metagenome (GOLD analysis project Ga0172375, IMG submission 114537) | Freshwater microbial communities from Kabuno Bay, South-Kivu, Congo - kab_092012_11.1m | ecosystem: Environmental > Aquatic > Freshwater > Lake | place: Democratic Republic of the Congo...
CGATCTCGCCAGTAGCGCGAGCATTGGACACAAGCGCGTCTTTGGGCATTCCGGGTATGCGAGCCTCAGGGCGATTGGTCACGTCCTGCCGCGCCTTGCGGACCGACTCAGCGGCGACGTCGCCAGTTGCCTTGGCAAGCAAGTTGAAAGGCGCAGCGATAGCTTCCTGAACAGTCGGCAAATCGCCGACGTTGCCCTGGCTGTAGCGATTGATGACCTCCGGCGGCAGAAGCGGAATCGGAGGCGCTCCGCGCTCAACGCGACCACTCGCCTCCACCTGATCCATAATCGTCGGCTTGGCAGGCTTCTTGGCTTTCGGGCGCATTGTCGCGGTCGGGGTCTTGGACATCACCGCGTCAACAGCCTTGCCGCCGTTGATAGCGTCGAAGTTGATGGCGGGGCCAGCGTTGGAGACGCCCTTGGTTTCGGCACGAAGTGCCGCAAGGTCTTGTGCCGCAGTCGTTTGACCAGTCTTCTGTTTCCGCAGTCGCGCAAGGTCTTGTGCCGCAGTAGACATTCGCTAACCCCTTACATTCTTGATGATCGACTTCCAGTTGTGCTTGCCCTTAAACTTGGCCGATGCCAAAGTGTTAATCTCTTGATCGGTCGCGCCACTTTTCACGAGGTCTCTTACGTAGCTTGCCATAGGACCCAGTTTGCCAGTTGTCGCTTTGGGTACAGGCTTGGAACCCGGCTTCGCGGGTTGCGGCTGTTGAACTACTTTCACCTTGGGAGTTGGGAACGGTATTCCACTTGCGTCAGGAAGCGCCCCTGGCGGGAGCGACACCGGCGCAGGAGCTACTTCCCCCCGCTGTCTAGCGTCCAACTCCTCGACTATTGCGCGATACTCGCCACTAAGGACAGAGAACGTCTCTTTCATGTTCTCGTCGGTCTGCATACCCTCATCGGCCAAGAGGTTTTGCAGCCGCGTCAAATCCATAACCAACTGACTGTCACTTACAGGCTTGACCTTCGCCACCATTCGTGTGCGAGCAATGTCTTCCATTGCTGTATAGTGGCTTGACAGGGCTATCTGCGCGGCACGCCGCGTCTGTGCATTCTCGCTGCCAATGGCAACCATTGCGCCGCGATAATTTCCCAGGCTCAGAAGCTTCTGTGCTTCCAGTCCAAGCTTCTCCCTGTTGAGTTTCATCGTTTCCGCAAACTGATACGCCTTGTTCTTAACCGCCTCAGTGTCGGCGTCTAGCTTGCGAATCCCCGCCTCGTCTTTACGGATGCCAACTTCAGTCTTGGCTATGCCCATCGTGGACTTCTCGCCCATCCCGGTTGTAGTGAACGTAGGCAAGGGCTGAAGCCCAACGTCAGCGCGGTCGGAGTTAATGCCCGCAAGCTGCTCATTGGCCCCATCCAGGTTGACAGTGCCGTCGTGCAGGAGTTTGTTGACTCCCGCATACTCCCGCTGAGTTGAGGACATTACGGCCCGACGGGTTATCTCGTCAGCCGACTCGTCTTTCTGCGTGTTCCACTTCTGCACAAACTGGCCGCTCGGAGCACTAAACGACTTGCCAGTTGCCGGATCGTCGTACATCTCATACTGCTTATCATCTACGCCCGTGTAGGTTCGCTTTACCGGACCCGGCGCTGTCATTCCGGCCATAGCTTTAGCTATGTCGCTGAGCGTCCCACCGTTTTGAGGCAGCGCAGCACCCAGCCTGGCCACCTGATCCGGCACAAGCCCACCGACGAACTTGTTGCCCGCATCGAGAGCATTGGTCCTTTGTGCAGCGGCCTCTTGTGTGGCTTGCTCCTCAAGTGCGTATGCGTGACGCGCTTCAAGTTGCTTCTCCTCCCAGACCTGTTGCTCGGCGTCGCGCTTAGCGGCCCGGTCGATTGCGGCAGCACGAGCGGCGGCATCACTGCGCTGGTTGGCTATCTGGAACATGCGATCTGCGAACTGTTTCAATGGAGCCATGTTGTTCTCCTAAGCCTGCGTATCTAACGGCGTAGTGGTTCCCGACAATACTCCACCACCAGACCGCAGTTTGCGTTTGTATCCCTCAAGTTTGGCGTTGTAGTCCGATACCTCATTCGCAGTAGGGTTCTGGATTGCCGTCCACACACCCACACCAGCTTCGATAGCCCCAAGCAGTCCCTCGTCCTGTGAGTATACTTGACTGAGCATCGCCGCGTTGGACTGTGTTGCCTGCAAAGGCAAGCCCTCCGCAGCCTGTGCCGCGTTCCACTCCAGGTTGCTCAGATTCGCACCGAGCGTGTTCTTCATACTGGAAAGGTTTCCGGCAACATTCAAGCCCATCCCAGCAACCCACTGATTTGCCGCCTGCTCTACCTGTAGTGCCTGGACCTCGTTGTCATACTGTAACAGCGCGGCCTTTTCAGCGCCGGTCAAGTTCATCTGGATAGCAGCTTGGTCGATGTTCAGGTTGTTCTGCGCCACCAGATTGTGTGCGTCAAGCACCTTCTGAGCAGCATCCATTAGCACGCCCTGGTATCTCGCCACGTCGTTTTGTGCAATACCCATAGCGCTTTGAACGGCACTAAGCGCCCTTACTGCGTCATCCTGCCGTGCCGCCGCATAAGCGGTTTCTTCCTGAGCCAAACCCTGCGCCGTTCCCATCCTCGCGGCAGAAGCAGCAGCTCTAGCTCGGCCAACCGCCCCAGTCTCGTTGCCCAAAGCAATTGCATTGCGCTCCTCTGCAGAGCCTGCGGCACGGATATTGTCCACATTCAACGTATGCGCGTTACGACTTGCGACTGTGCCCGTCGGGTTGCCTGATATGATTTCCTTGACTAGTCGCCATTGTTCGGGATACAACTTCTCCATTTGCTCCACGGCGGGCTTACCCGTTCGCTCTGCTGTTGGCAACACGGAGTCGCCATACTGCTTTGCGGCAGTCATTGTCGCAGTCTCAAACGGAGTCTTCAGCGCGGAGAACTTACTCGCCGCGTCAGAATAGACATCACGCGTCGCGTCAGCAGCAATCTTGCCGGATGTTCGCATTCCAGACAGGAAGCCACCAGTGTCTGTTTTGAAGTTATCGAGGTACTTGGTAGTGGTCTTTCCGTAGTCCTCAATGGCGGGTTCGGCAAAACTCTTCAGCGTTCCAGCCGCATTTGTTCCAGCAGCAAGTAGCGCGGCACGAGTCTTGTTTGCTGCCTCGGTTACTTGGTTGGCCTGCTCATTGGCCATTCTTTCTGCTCGCGCTTGCCCTGTTAATTCGCGAATAGTTCCCATACACATTACAAAGTCACCTCGTATTCGACGCTACAGGGCGTTGCCCCAAGTCTCTCAAGCAAACGCGGGCAATCTCCCGGTCGTTCAGTGAAACGCAAACTGGACGCTTCGTGTTCACGAGCGTATTGAACCGCCTCACGCAACAAACTCTGCATAGCCCCAGCAAAGCGGTGATCGGGCGCAACAAAAAGCGCATAGCACTCCAAGCGCGATCCCTGTTCCCATTGATTCGGCAGAAGCGCCACGAACAGATGCCCAACTATCACGCCGTCACACTCGCATACAAGCACAGCCTGCCGGTCGTCAGCGAATACCGACTGAATAATATCTGCACTCTCGGCAACCACTTCGTCGGTAATGGCTAACCCGTCTTCTTCGTGCAACCGTATCAAATACAAGGGCATAATTGCCGGAGCGTCGTCTATGTCAGCTCGCCGGACGGTATGGTTGGAACTGGTCAACCTGTCTAGTATTCGCTGGTTTATCACGACGGCCACCGGCCATCATCGCGGAACTCGATTGTGTCTGTCGTGGTATTGCGCCGTAGCTGTGAGCGCTTCCCGGCTTCATCTACTATCTCGTGAGCAACACCAATATTGTCTATTAGCGCCTGCAAAAACTCGCGCAACTCAGGATTAGTCACGACTCGTGGTATTTGCAATAATGGCCTTCCAAGCGTATCGACTTTCAGCATTATCGAGAACTACCTTTCGGTGGGAACGTAGCCCCAATTCCATTTATCGTCGGCGCGTCGCTGGCATTCGCAGTCACCACGCCTCGCAGCCGCACTACGCGAGCCTGTTGATTGATTGGCGTCTCGTACTGCGACTTGTCGGCAGTGAGCGATACCGACTTTGCCGCCGGGGTATTGTTGTTCTTGCCCTTGCATATTGCAGTGAGTGTCAATGTCTGGGCTGATGGAGCATCAGCGTCAAGGAGAACCTCCTTGAGCGTCGTGTCCCTGCCGGGCGTGTCCAGTGCAATGTCAGCCGTTTCCATCCAGTAGACAGGCGTTCCGGCCCCTCCGTCAGTCCACACGGTATCGCCATTGAACAGCTTGACCGCAACACCAGCGGCAGTCAGTCCATACAGGGTATTGGTCGAGGCGTCGTGTGCTATGCCCAGCAGCGTCAAATCAGTCTCTACGCCAGCCACCATTCCACTGAGCTTGCGAATAACCCAACCCGCGGTTTGCAGGTTCAGGATAAGCAGGCTAGGATGATCGTCGTAGGTGCAGTAGAAGATGTAGTGTTCGCCATCACATACCGCGTTGTGCGGTGAGCTAAGGTCGATATTGGTAACGTCTATCTTGTTGAGGCTCACGCATTCAACATCAGTGCCGTTGTAGCCATAGAACCCATCAGCGGACTGCCATATACCGATCTTGCCGTTGGTTGCATAACTTCTGTGTGACGCCCAGCCAATCGGCGCAAGGTATATAGGCCGTCTGCTTGTTGAATCAGCTGCACTGATGACGAACGTTTCGCTGTCGAATCCAAGAAGTATCTGGTCGTTGATGACACCAAAGCCCCGGCCTTCGGACGCGCGAAGCGTGAACTTATCCCACTGCTGGCCTTCGCCTGTTATCTGCGGAGCGTCAGGCCAAGCGTGCGGGGCATAACGAGTCGAACAACCCACACCGCAGGGATTCAACCACTTGCCATTGTCGTAATTCAGGCATAGACCCCAGAGCGTTCCGTTTGCGTAGGCCATATACTTCGCTATCGGAGGCGGGAGATTCTGCGTCGGCGCAAACTGTGGCAGTCCATTGGCCTCGTCGTAGGTTCCAAGTGCGCCCGTGTCGGTTATCGACCTCGACCCACCGGAGCCGCCTGCGGCCGTAACCCCGGCCTCGACATTGCCAACGATCTCGTGTAGATACGTGCTTCCGGTCAACTTGCGTCTGAACAACACTATGTGCGTGACGCCCCCGTTGAACGGTTCGACATCTAACTCCGGGTAGTCAGTAAACGCATCGACCACAAGACTCACTGCGACCGATTGGTTATCTACCGCGCCGGTCGTTGTCGTTGCCACTGCCGACGGGTTAGACAGTTCCCACTTGCCAGTCCATTGAAGATCAGGGCCAAGTACTTGCCGAGCGTAGCACGCAACATATTCCCTCAATACCATCGGGTAGGATTGCCCCAACGTCGGCTTTGTCATATCAGCGATTGACACCAACGCCACAACCTGCGCGTCGGTGGAGAATCGCAGACCATCCAGGCATATCGACTGCGAGAACGCGGCGGTTTCGTATGCCCAGTTGGCACTCGTCATTATCCCGACCGCTTGAATCCTGTGCGCTGGAGCCGTGTCGTGCGTCGTCAGGTCCCACCAGACCAGTTTGCATACGCACAGGTTCCACCCGTAAGTAAGCGCTGGAATAGATGCCCAGGCCACCAGTGTTGCCGTATCGGGTGTTGCCGGAGGCCCAGCCGTCCAAGTCTTGTAGAATCGTAAATGCAGGCCGGAATCCGTTGCGTCATCAGTCGATACTATTCCAGTACTCTGCCCGCAGTAGATTTCACAGGTAATCCACTTGTAGTCTCCGGCGTCGTCTATCGTCAAGTCAATGTCTGTAGTGGTATACAATCTATCGCCGACAGACAGTAGACCAGGCGCTGCACCATTGAAGTTGATGTATGCCGAATACGAACCTTCGATATTGGGGTCCAAAACCCGGTAGTGGCTGATGTTTGTAGCCGCCACAAATTGCCAGGTTCTCTCGCACGAGTGCGCCACAGTGCCCCCAGGGTCACTTATAGTTGTCGTGATCTCCAACTCGCTCCCGGGCGTAGGAATGCCCAGGCTAGGCCAGGTATCGGTCACGCCAGCAAACGCCCAGAACTTACCGTCAGTGCTTGGATTCGCCGACAGATGCGCTTCGGTGCATACGTAGACCCCGCGACCATTATCCGTGCTGCCACGAACCACATCACCAACAGCGTAATAGGTATCTTCCGTCCACTGTGGAGCGACCAGTTGCCCCATGTCCACAAGCATGGGTCCCGCCTTGGTAGGCACGACCACCTTGTCACTGAGTTGCACGGCCTTTGCTGTCGGATCGGCTAGGGCACGAACGTTACGAAGCTCGTTAGTAGAATACTCTCCAGACTCACACTCAAACCAGCCGAGCATCGTTGAGCCAACCGCGTTAATGGCCGAACCGCATCCGAAATACAGAGTGTCGCCACACACAGCAATAGCGGTCACTGCCGCATTGTTACTCGTTACAGCCGTCTGCCCGAGTATACCGAACGCACCCGAGGGCGATCCGTAGTACAACGATCCATTGTAGTCTGCAAGCAAACACGCACCGTCTGCAGCCTGTCCCTGCATCACAGACGACCACGCAATTCCAGAGAGTTTCCAGATGTCAGCGTTGGTTGCCGTGCCAGCATATAAGAACCCACCAGATACGCACAGTGAACTGATTGGCTCGTCTACTGCTATCCCGCTTGTGTGAGTCCAACTAGACCCGTTGAACGAAACCAGTTTAGTAGCAACCGCAGTACCCACATAAAGCGTGTTGCCGTCAACACTTGGGGACATTGCCGTGTAACTTGCAGCAGTGCCCTCCCAAGTGTCAGCAACCGCCCAAGTCCCATCCACAAAAGAGAGTGCGCCGTGATCTGTTCCGGCATACAGGTTGCCGTCGAATTCGCACAGGCAGTTAATAGCCGCCCGCGTGCTGTCGTAGTCGTAACTGACTACGTTGTGCGTGCCGTCATAAACGATAACCCGTCCACCAAGCACGGCGTCAGAGGTTCCGCAATACAGGTTGCCGTCAAATGAACACAACGCCGTAATGCTTACCTCGAAGTCGTCTACAGTCTTCCACCAAGACTCGTCCCAAACCAGCAGTGGGCCTTCGTCGGTTCCGGCGTAGAGCTTACCATCGTGCTCAGCAAGGCTAGTAATGGTCACGTCGGAATCGTTGAGCAGCCAGGAGTAGATACCGCGCACGTTGGCAAGCATATACGGCTTGCCCTGATAGCGCACCATCCCCAGCAAGGGCGTATCGGCCACCAATTCCATAGCCGTGCTGCCAATTTTCGCCACGCCAGCCATAGGAGTCATTGAGCCGGTCTTGATCCAATAGCCGTCAATCCGACTCATCAGCGGTTCGCCGGACCCTACCTTGGCTCTGGTCCTCGCAGTCACGCCTGCGCCGAAGTCTTCTATTGTTCTCGGACTGTCACTCAAAATCGCATCCTCGCAAGGGCTTGTTTGACTTTCGATTCCGCTTCCTGCCTGCGTGTCTTCGCCATCTGCACTCGCGTATATGCCTGCGTGTGCTCGGCATTGAACGGAAGATGCTCCAACACGTAGTCAGCGATAAACGCCAAGTGGCCGGTCGGCCAATATGCCAGTGGATTCGCCGCGCCAGGAGCACTTGAAAACGCAGGGAATGTCGCCTCTCGCACTATCTCAATGTGCGCCGCATCAGAAAGTGGCGGATAGAAGTAGATACTACCGCCCTCAATGAAATAGTCGTCAGGATACGAACCCGCCGAATACTCCTGCCAGCCAGGATATTGCCTGTCGAAGTAGTCTCGCGACATCGGCTTGCCCATAGGACTTCCATCGACATACACGCCCAGCACCTTTCGCGTGTCCGCAGGCAATTCCATCACACCATCAGCCACGGTTACGTCCGTACTGTCGAGCATGTCGGTATACGACCGCAGCACGGAATGCGCCACGCTTCGCACGGCGTCAGTCGCTATCTGCATACACACCGAGGACCCAATCGTGGATACGCTCGTGTTCTCTTCGGTCAGCCACATATCTATCAGTGGAACCACATCAGAGGTCCACGTCAGACTTGAAGCCACCGAGGATATAGGGGTCATTACAGTGGTCATGCTACTGTGATCTCCTTGCCGACAATGGACTGATAGTTCTCTGCACTGATAAACAGGTAGTAAGTGCCAGCCGGTCGGCGCACAGTGTAAAGTCCAAGCGCATCAGTGACAAGCACCTGCACGGGGTCTGTGGCACAAGCTGCATCCGTGTGAACAGAAACGATAGCACCCTCTATCGGGTTTGCACTTCCATCCACAACCGGGTCCCCAGTGTAACTACCCGTGCCTGTAGCAAGTAGGCCAATCGAGTAACCAATCGTTCCGGGTGTATCGTGATCTGCGGTGTTCTCGTCAAGCACCGAAGTTACGCCTACTTCAGTCGCAATCTCTGAGGGCGTAGGAACAGCGGCGTCGAAATCCATCACGTGCATTGCGTTTGCGTGTCCGTAGGTTTCCACGATGACTTCCTGATCCTGCCACTCTTTCGTGCCGGTCTGGTCGATAAACCGAATCACCAACCGCTTACACGTCATAGCCGTAGCATCAGGTTTTATCTGAACCGAAGTGCTTCCCGCAGGGGCGACGGCCACGAAGCTAGAGAACGTGCCAGCACCCTCGATTGACGCGAAGTGCCCGCCGTCCTTGCTTATGGTTACGTCACCAGCAGCAAGCGTGGGGTTCGCCTTGAAGTCAGTCGTGCCAACAGCAAGCAGCCCTCCGCCAGCCGTAATCAGGGTAATCCCGTCGATTGTCGCGGCCTCACCATACTTGCGTAACATTGCGCTCATACAATCCCCCTGTTGACGCCAGACGACGCCCCGCCTGCCGCCATAGTGCCTGTCTGATCTCCATACTGCAGACGCCCGCTCTGGAGTGTGGTCGAAAAGGGGAGGGTTTCCCCTCCCCGATTGCTTGTTCCTAGTCCGTGTCTGTTACGGTCATCGTCGTGTTGCCAAGATTCAATGCAACCCAGACGCTTCCTGTCGAAACGAACCGGACATACGCCCCTATACGGTGGCCGGTCGCAAACCCCACTGAGTCACTATCGAGCGAGTTGGCAGTGACCAGCGTGTCGGCGATTGCCGCAGCGAACGTCACAGCCGCACCATTCTCAACAGTCACCAGGAAGTCCATCCAGCTTCCGACAGCCGCACCATTTGCAGGCAGTGTAACGTCCACCTGCCCGTTAGTAGTGATGAGCGTCACCTTGCCGTAGTATGTGCTGTCAGCAGTCGCGGTCGCCGTGGTAATTGTCGTTCCAGCAGCAATCACGGGAGCAGTGAGAGCGCCCGTCACAGTAGCAGTCGAACCCATACTGACAGGTCCCGCTATAGTTGTGTCGCCGCCCTCAGCAATGGACCAGACGGAAGTCGTGCCCGACGCGCCGCCGTAGATGTTGATGAGCTTTCCTCCGTTAAGTGGAGTGCCAAGGTACTTGATCTTTAGTCCATCACCACTAGTCAGCGTGGAGAAGTCTAGCAGCCACGCCGTGCCAGTCGTAGTTGTCGGAGTAGCAGTAAACACACCAGTGTCTTTGACCACGCCGAAGCGTGTAGTTGTCGAGTCCTTGATGGTCAGGGCTCCATCCTGAATCGTCAGTCCGCCCTTACCAACCTTAGACGTTATAGCAGTAGCGCCCTGGCAGATAACGGGCAGCAGAGCAAGCGCCACGAGGACGCTCAGCGTAATCAGTAGTATGCGCTTCATTTCTTCGCCTTTCTGTGCCGTTTCCGGCTTTTGATGATGGGTTCCGGCGCAGGCTCAGGCTCAGGTTCGGCTTCTACGTCGGTCTCTGGTTCCGTAGCCTCAGCCTCAACCTGTTCCTCTGCCGCCTCCGGCGTCTTGAGCAACTGGATTGCCGCCATTATCTCGTCAGCCTCCTCTTGCGTAACTTCACGCAAGGCAGACCGACGCCCAGTGACGCACCAAGTAGTGATTGGGATAACCCGGCATTCGCCAGCCGGAACAATGATCTTCGTCACGAACCCCCGGCCAAGGTTGTCTACAACATCGTTCGGCTGTAGGTTAACCTTGATTGGCGCATCGGTCGAGTTGTGCCCGATGACAAACTTCTTGAGTGGCATTAGTGCCTCCAAAACAGCGAGGGGCCACAGTTAAGCAGCCCCTCGCGTTGTTGTTCCTACGTGGTCGTGTCGAGGTCTTCCATCCTGCCGAAGCAGTCACACCTCGTAGCCACCAAGTTCCACTTACCGCGCAGCCACGCTTCGTAAGTGAGGTTGCGGTTGCCAGGCTGGAACCACGGCTTCGAGCCGTTGTACTCCCACCAAGTCTCGTCGAACTCCTTGAGGATGAGCAATTTGCTCTCGTCAAGGAAGTAGATAGTGTTGTCGGGAATGGTGTTGATGATGAATATCGGAATCTTCCGTCCTCTGTGCATGAACACCGGCGTATACCAACCAGGAATGACCTTGTTGTCCGCCCCTATCTGCGTTACCGCAGTCGTCTCCAGGCGAGCCTTGCGGTTGATGCACTGCTCGGTGCTCGGGGACATGAGCATACAGGTGATCTCGCAGCTCGTGTCGGCGAACTCCATCAGGTCGATTCTGCCGGTAATATCCGACAGGTCGAAGTCAGCCAGCGTTCCGGCAGACCCACCAGACGCCCAATCGTCAGCCTTCCACACCTGCGCCCGCAGGAAACTGTTGGCCGCAGCCGTTCTGTCCAGACCCATAAACGTCGTGTCATACCAGGAACCGTTGCCCTGTCCAGGGCCGGTCGTGGTAATAGAACCATCGTCAACGAGCGAGAGCAGTCCGAACGGAGCACGGAAGCTGGTCTTGGAGTCCATCATCCCAGACAGAACAACGATGTCGTTATCCTGCGGAGCACTACCGTCAGTTCCAAGAGTCCCACCATAGTCGGCAGTCGCACCGATTGTGAACGTGCCAGCAGCACGGTCAACAGACGTGATGGTCACGCCATAGGTGTTCTTTGTCGCATCACCCCAGGTGATGATGTCGACCTTTAGACCAGGGTACAGCATCGCGCACCCAGCCCAACCGAAGTTGGCGCGGGTGTTGTCAACTGTCACCGTAGCCGGAGGGCCAGCCGCGTAACTCGCAACCTGGGCGAGCCTGCCGGTTCCGTCACCGTGCAGGAGCATATTGCACTGCAACCGATAGCCCTCAGCCGCTCGCTCCAGCGACCTTGCGGCCTCCTTCACAACGGCGTCAGACTTGCCTTTGCGCGCCTCCTCGGTCAGACCAGCAACGCTAGTGACCTCGAAGACGCCTGCGGTTGCCTGCGCGTAGCTCGGCGGGGCAGGACTGGTCATATCTCCGGCCTCGGCACGTCCACCACCCGCATACGGGCTGAACGTCTCAACCGGGATGATATACTTGTCGTTGAGCGTCTGGAACTCCGACGCGTTCTTTACACGCGGATACCAACGCTCCATAAGAAGCATCTTGATCTTGTTTGCCCTAACAACACTGTCAAGCCACTGCTGCTTGAAGATGTTGTTAAGGTCGCTAGTACTTCCGCCATACCAGGCCATTGTATTCTCCTAGTTTTGGCGATAGCAGCTAGGGTTGCAGTTCAGCTAGAGCCATCTTCACCCTGTCCTCAGCCGTCAACTTGCTCAGGTCTGCGACAGGTTCAGGGATGGTCCCACCGCTCGGCAGTCCAGTAGTCTGCTTCGCCTTGTCGTTGATTTCAGCTTGCTTCTGGTCAAGCCGCCCACTCTCTATCAGCACGCGCTTGACGTGCTTTGCCATAGCCGGAGCTATGCGAGCCTCGGGGACAGCCTGCCAATTCCCGCCGTATTCCTCGATGAGTTCCTTCCAAGCTTCCTCGGTGGCAAGCTTCAGGTTCCCTCGCTCTTTGGCGGGATCGAGTTTGAACGCCTTGCAAGCGTCCTTTGCCGCCGTAACGCCAGCCTGCTCATACTCCTGCTCTTTCTTCTGAGCATCAGTCACGCTTCTGGCTTTCTCTTGCTCCTGCTCGCGCTTTTCACGCTCCTCGATCTTGGCCCGGACTGACCGCGCCTCGTGAATCGAGATGAGCGTAGGAAGCGAAGAATCGGCGTCATACCACCGACCGGCAATCTTGACCTGCGCCTGATCGTCACCAAGCTCGTCGTGGACCACTCGATAACTGTCGGGCGTGATCCCGACTTCCACGAACTCAGCAGGAACGTATCCCTGCGGAGCCGTAGGGACTGTCGGTGAAGGTTGCCGGTTCTGACGCTCCTCAAGCTGTTTGATGTAAGCCGCCTGTTCCGCGAGTTGCTTGCGGAAACCGGGCTTGCGTGCATCAAGAATCTCGTCAGGAACGTCTTCGGGTCGGACCTTAGACCAATCTACCTGTGCGCCGGTAGCGGCGGGTTCGGCCTGGCCTCCAATTGCCGGGTCAACGACCGGCGCGTCTCCCTCTACGTCGGGAGCTACGATGGGTTCATCTGACATTTCTGTCCTTTCAATTCGCACACTTGCGCCTGTGCGGGCGTAATGAAAAAAGGCCCCGCCGAAGCAGAGCCTTGGAGCAAAACAGTATTCACTTGTTCGCTATGTCAAGTCGGTTGTGACATCTCCTCTTGTATCGCCGCCGCCACCAATTCTTCCGGCGGTTCTTGTGGAACCTGTCCTGGCATAGCCTGTCCTGGCAACGCCGCAGGCACTGGGTTCAACTGCTGCTGCAATTGCATCGCAAGTGCCTGATACCGCATCTCCCGCATCTTCTTGACAGGCTCGAACAAATCATCTACCGGCCCATATATCCGCTCAATGCCCTCCTCGATCTCGTCAAGACCAGCATTGATGAGGAATTGCCTACAGGCTACCTCGTGTTCCGGCGACTCATACGGCCCAAGCCAGCCCTTGTTCTGGGCCACGATCATAAACTCTTGCTTCTGGCTCTCGCTCAAGTGCGGAATCGCTACAGGAACAACGTGAGACACGCCCGATAGGTCGCTTCCAGTGAACTCCGACATGTCACGGCTGATTCTCTGCCCGGAACTCGACAACTTGCGGTAGTTCTGGTACATCTTCTCGGCAATCTTGAGCTTGGTGTGCCCTATGTCGGCCCACGATCTTGACAGCCGATTCACATAGAACTGAATCGACGCCACATCAGCGTTCCGGGCAAGGTTGACCTCGGTTGCCTTCACATCAACGCGCGATACTTCGCCTAGAGACGGGTCACGAGCGCCACCGTCCTTCTGCATTATCTGCCTACGGTCGCGTATCCACTCGTAAGCGGCGGGCAGGTTCACATTCTTGTAGTCCAATAACTCAAATGTGCCATCGCCGCTCGAAGCATCGTGGAAATAGATGTGCTTTCCGTCCGCGTCGACGTGATGTTCCGGCATTTGCCAACCGTTGACCAGCATATCCATCCGCAACTGCCGATGTATGACTTCGGACACCTGCGAAGCCAGAATATTCAGCAACTTCTGGTTCTCAATTAGCATTTCCGGCAAGGAACAGCCATACAAACGCCCAGGTTGTGACCACCAACTTAGCTTCTGATAGGGGAATATCCCGCCGAGCAGCGGCATCTTGCGAAGAAGCACTCCGTTAGCCCAGATGAACCATTGACCCTCGGGATAACCAGCGCACGGAGGTATACACATCCGATAAACAACAGCAGATCGCTTACTAGTTTCCCTCGGATGCTCTCTTTCATGCATCACAGCGGTTGCGAGTCGGTCTAATGCCCTTGTCTTGTCGGCAACGTCCTCGGGAGCAACGTCTTTGCCGAAAATGGCCTTGATCTCGTCAACATCACGCGCGTCATAGTGAATCAGGTAACGCGGGTCGCGGTTGTCTATAGCCTGGGGATCCTTCGCTATCGAAAACCAGTTACAGGTTTCGGTTGCAATGTCGCCTTCGTTCGATCCCGTGCCGAGCAGCCGCCCGGTTTCCGAGTCCCAATAGGTGTAACGCCAACACTCACCAGCGGAAACGCTCCACTGAGCGTCCATTTCCCGCTTATCGTCCTCACGGTCGATGATCTCACGGTCCTTGAGCATTGCCGTGGACAGCTTCGCGGCTTTCAGGTGGTTCTCGTCGTCAGCGTGCATCGGCCTAGCAATCAGGCGCGGTATGTCCTGGCAAATACCAGTGATGACAGACCGATAGATCGGCCCTACGTTGTCATCAACCACCAGTTTGTTCTCAAGCTCAGGCGGAATGTAGACCTTGCGACCCATAATCCCCGAGGCGTCACGTCCAATGGAGAGCCATTGCTTCTGCCGCAGGAACATCAAGCCAGTGATAACCATATCCTCGAACGGTTCACGCGCGGCAATAGCACACTTCGCCCCATCGCCGAGCCACTGCACCATGGCCTGCTCGCCTTTTTCTGTCAGCGGGTCGAATCCGGGTATTATAGGCTCAACTGGTTTGCTCATGTGGCTCACTCGATTCATTCATCGGGCTAGTAATGTGTGCGAATCCCGCCTCAAACGAAGCGCGGATCGGTTCTATCGACTCTGGTATGTGCGGTCTAGTTGGCCCCGCCTTGTCCTTGGTTTTAGGTGATGGCTCGGGCATACGCCTTGTGGACACTCGCTCGCGATGCTCAACAATCCCCGGAGCTTGGATGCGGGTAAGCAACTTGTCCTGCTGCCTGGAGTGCCAACTTTCGCGGTACAAAAACAAAGCCGTGACCAGCACGGCGTAAGTTCCGAGTATGATTGTGGTTTCGCTCACTTCGCCCTTCCGTCTTTTCTCACTTCGACCCGAACCCCGTTGATAATCACCGCATCCGGGCCATCAGGAACCCCGTCTGCGGTTTCGATCCTGCCGTTGAGTGGATACCAGACCCGCCGCATTCGCGGGAGTATCCCCGGCTGCCCGCACAGGAAATACGGCCGGTAACTCAACTCGCACCGCGCCGTTGACTCCCCGCCCTGCCACGTGCAGGACGCGACTAGGAGGATGGGGAGTAGGTGGCGCATTAGCTTAGTCCTTTGGCTTCGACAATCAGTGATACATCCGTCCAGGTCGGGGTGCTTGCCCCCGCCCCGACGTCTATCTTCGCGGACATGAACTCAGTCGGCTGAATCAGCGGCTTGACGATAGGTTCGACGTACACTTCCGCCCCGTCGATCCAAGTGTTGACCGCGCCCGAACCCACGAGCGTGTTGTTGACATATAGGCACGCGTCTTCCATCGCTTTCATATCGTTGGTAAGCGCGAAGTCGAATAGCGTCCACGTGTTCGGGATAGTCATCGCAGGACCGTTGACGGTGTAAGCATTCTCCTGTGCGCTGTCGGTGAATCCGATCTTTAGATCACCCTCGGCCAGCGCAATGCTGCATCTGAGCCATACCCGCGCCCTTGTGTAGCCCGCAGTGTGAATGTCGTCTGTGCGTAATGCAAACACCGCCGCCGTTGCACTGGTGGTAGACGCCTGCGCCCACTTGATTGACCGTGTGCCTACAACCACCACATCGGTCGGGTAGGACACCGCTCCATCATTGACGCCCCAATCCGCCGACACGTCCCCAAGGACACTCACCGGTTCATTCCACGCTGTGTTCCTCGCGTCAAGCACGGCATTCTTGCCGGTGATGGCTACCGACGCTTTTTCCGTAGTCCCGTTGTAGACGCGCCCGGTAAGTGTGCCGTCACTCGCTTCTGCCGATCCCGTCCCAACCAGGGTCATACGGTCGATGAACAGAGGTTGCGCAGGCTGGAACCCCTTGCCCGACGTGCCACCACCAAGGAAGCTTTTGCTTGCCTCAGGGGCGAGACTGGCGGCATCGAATTGGAGCGTCTTGGGCTGGGTGCAAAGCTCAATCTCGGTTCCGGCTGTTATGTCTGTCGGCAGATGCTCTATCCCGCCGAACCCACCCGGAAATACCGTCACCTTGCTCGGCGTCGCAACAGTAACCAAGCTGTAACCAGCAGTCACCGACGGAGCGCCTGGCATAACGAACGTATTCCGCCCAAGCTCGATATTGCAGCCGCCCTCCCTATGAAGTCCACGCCAATAGCGCACGGTCGCTCCACCCCGACACTCCAGCACAAACGTGTTATCGACAATCCGAATCGGGGCCTGTTCCACAGTGTTCACGCTGTAGTCCGCGCTCTGATGTATGAAACTCAGCTCGTCAGGACCTTCATCGTCCAGGGTTGCATATGTGACCAATCGCAGCTTGTTGTTGCTATACTGATGCCCGTAGCCGCCAAGCGTAATGCCGTAATAGAATGCCGGAACACCAGACGGCGTTATCTGCTCGTAGTCGTTGCCGTCAATCAGCGCGTTGAAGTTGTTGGCAGGGGATATGTCAACGAACGAATTGCACACCCCCCCGGCTACCCCGTCCTCGCGGAACGTGTTCCTCAGCACGCGCAACTTCGCCGTGTTGTAGAAGAAGATGGGGTTATGGCCGGTCACGTAGCAGTCACGGATGCAAAGGTTGGTTGCCGTCGTAGCGGCGTCTTTCTGGGTGCAAGTCCACGTGCCACCCAGAACGTCGCAGTTGGCTACCTCGAAATCCGTGATTGCCTGCTCCACATAGATGCAAGACGCCGTGCTGTTATGCGCCGCCGTGTTGAGCAACGTAAGGCCATACAACCCGCCGTGGCTGCCAGGGTTCACGAGATGACAGGTCCCAGTGATGACGCTAGACCCGCGCTCCCCAATGCCCACGCAGTAGTCCGGCCAGTTGATTATCTCGGTGATCGTGTGGATACCAGTGATCTTTACCACAACCGGATTGTCCGCGCTCGCGACCGCCTCCGCCGCCGCAACACCCTCCGCGATGGTGTCGTAGGTTCCACCAGGACCCACATAGAACGTGTTACTGTCGTCGTACGCCGCTATCATCTTACCGAATACCCGACTAATCAACGCCTGGGTAGTCGCAGGACCAGAACCCTCTAACCTCTGGCAGAACGCCCGTATATACTCTTGCCAACTCTTAGCCATACGATTCCTCCGGGCTACTGCCCCATACGTATCGAAAACATATCCTCAAGCGTTGCCGTTGTTCGCGGCTTGTCGACAACTACCCTCGGTCCAGGCTCAGGCACTACCTCAGCATCGCGAACCACACGCCCCTTGTGCAGGAACCTACTTAACGCCTGACTGGTTGCGTCCACCTGGTCATCGTGAGAAGCGTTGGGGAAACTCAATAACTCGTGCACGTAGTCGCCAATCCAAGGAGCAGACTGCGGAAGCAGCACATTGCCCGACTCGAAGAACACGCTCACAGCCTCTAGCCTAGCTTGCTTCGACTCCTTCGGAGTCACAGGCACAAGGCTTATCTTGCGGCGCAGACTCTGAAGTATCGCCGTCCCATTGGCCTTGTCCTCAATAAGCCGGGTAGACGCCTCCGGGTAAAGCTCCGCCCAGTCTACTACGGCCTTGAGTGTTGCCGGGAAGTCCAGGTGTGCACGCACCTGATTGATCAGGTAGAAGTCAGCACCCAGCTTGCCCCACACTTGTCCCACAACCCAATCAGAGTCAAGCCTATCCTTAAACGCCATGTCCCAGGACATCAATACCTTGTCGAACCGATCGGGAAGCTGTGTGTAGTAACGCAACCACCCACGCTTAACGATGCCGCCCTCAAGTGGCGCCGGCCTCTGCTGGTAAAGCGCGGCGAACGCGTACGAACCCAGAACCCGCCGCTTATCCTCCAACGCCTCAAGACTGAACCGCTCAGGACACAGCGGAGCACCCTCCGGCCTGCCCAACAGGTCAATACCCTCGGCGATGGCAGGTAAGCTCACCACGGCCCACTGGTGCGCGGAGTCGCTGGCAAGTATCCTGCCCGCCATGTCGTCCTCGTGCCATCTGGTCTGTATCAGGATGACAGCGGCATCCTCCTGGAGCCTCGTGTAAAGGTCGTTGGTATACCAGTCCCACACACGCTCGCGGTAAGCCAGAGAGTCAGCCTCCTCACGGCTCTTGATCGGGTCGTCAATGATGAGCAAATCCGCAGGATGGCCGGTAACGCCAGAGCCCACGCCTACGGCAAGCAGCCCGCCGCCCTGAGAGGTCTCCCACTCGGACGCTGCCCGCCGGTCATCAGCAAGCTTGACCTTGGTATGCTCCTCGACAATCCGCCGGGTGCGTCGGCTGAACCCCTCGGCGAACGTCTGGTTGTAGCCACCAACAACGATACGAGTCCCAGGCGCACGCTCAAGCCGGAACGCAGGGTAACGAATCGTGACCAGCGAACTCTTGCCGTGCTGCGGCGGCAGGAAGAACATAGCCCTGCGGCTCTCGCCAGACTCTATCCGCTTGAGCGCAGCAAACACGAGTTGCTGCCAAGCCCACGACCACTCGAACTCTGGCGAGACAATCTCAAGCCATCTGCGGTAGTCAGTCCTAGCCTCCGCTTCCAGCA
>Ga0172375_10005462_pt1 | contig 18338 bp, 13 predicted proteins | sample LakKiv1m_FD_114537 | JGI IMG/M metagenome (GOLD analysis project Ga0172375, IMG submission 114537) | Freshwater microbial communities from Kabuno Bay, South-Kivu, Congo - kab_092012_11.1m | ecosystem: Environmental > Aquatic > Freshwater > Lake | place: Democratic Republic of the Congo...
AACGGGCGGGGATGAACCCCGCCCCTACATTCGGTGCAGCGCCCCATGATCATGCTTGCGGGTGCTCCGTTCGGTGACTGTATTTATGAATAGGTCCACCAAGTCGGTCAGGATTTCCGGCAACTCCTCTGCAGCAAATCGGCATCGCACCTCACCTGGATTCGATGTCCTTGATAATATTGATAAAGTCTGCGACCTGCGCAACCGTGGAGAAGTACTGATCCATGAAGATCCTCAGATCCCGTACGTAAGTCTTGGGAACGTACAACACGTCGTAAGGCTTCACAAGTATCGCGGACGACAGATCACCCACGTCCAAGATGCGCTTCAGATCCAGACGACGTCCTATAGGCTTGCCGTGAACGTTTTTCGATATGAGGATCACACTGGTGAGATCCGCTGTTTCGGCCTTGTGCCCCTCGGCAAGGGCCAGAGCCTGCAGGGCCGTTATCGGCTGCCTTATATCGTAGGCTCCGGGCTTGTTGACCTCGCCCATAACGTAGACCTTGCGCGACTTGGCCGAAGCCACTGCGAGAGATGCTACAACGTTTTTCAGCTCTCCCATACGGTAGAGCCTGTTCACCGTGCGCTCAACGTCCTGAATCGTCGAGCCGGCCGCCAGCACCCTGTCCTTGAGCAACGGCAGGTCAATGGTGCCGTCGGGTTTGACCGTCACTGTGGTCTGCTGGCCATTGGTCAAGGTGGTGAGAGAATCAACAAGTTTCTTGATTTTCTGGTAAAATTGGCTTACAGAAACGGTCACGAGCTTGTAGTTCCTGAACTTGGGTTCTATGTCGCCGTTTCTTAGTATGTTGGCTTCCCTGAGCTTTTCCTCGATCCGTTTTGCCAATTCCTGGGGAGAGACGCCAACAGCCCTGACGTCACCGACGCCTGGAATGGTTACCATGCCATCGGGTCGGATTATGGCTCTACGGTTCATCTCAGGGTCAAGGATGAACTCGATATCCACTTCGTCGAGAGTATCGAGCTTGTAAGTGCCGGCAGGTATTGTCCATTCCGTCTGAAAGTTGACCTGGAGTACGTCGTCGGGTCCCAGGCGATAGTTCCGGCAGACTATATCAAAAGCTTCGGCGAGGTCGTGCATCTCCGGGGCCTTCTCCGGGCCGGGGTATGGCCTGAAAGGAGAAGGGATGAGGCCAATGCATCCGGAGAGTAGGAGCGGTATGAGGCACAGGGCGGCTAGCCTTATTGATATCTGTATAATCATGTTATTTCGCTGCATTGGCGCTCCATGCCAATATGTTACTTTAAGCTTTTGAGCTAATTTAGCATATTTATTCGCTTTTCGTCAATAACAAAGTGACCGCCACCAGCGACTGTCCACCCGAACCCTGACCGTACCCCACAACTTGATAACTGCCGCCCATTTGTGCTACAACTATCAACAAAGTCCGTTATCCCATCCGTACGGACAGATAAGAAAACCGAGCGCACGCCGCTCGTACGGGCAGCCGCTTGTCATTATGACCGTGAGGCAGATGTGAGTCCTGCAAGGGGGGGTATGGGTTGAAACGTGAGTCATTCCAGTCAGATATTTTGACCTGACCCGGGCGAAGCCTGCCTATACGCTCATGCCTTTGTGCCAAGCAGTCTAATTTCCCGGCACAGCAAGTCATCACGGAACCAGCTCGAAATCAGTGCCACGCCGGCCACGCTGAAGAGCGTGCCACTACGTGGGAGTTTATTCTGAGGAGTCCCGGGAGGATTCTTTGCGGAAAGGCCCTTTTCGGAAACATCTCCTCGTAAAGGATATGACAATTCATGAGAGCCGTAATATTGGCCGGCGGCAAGGGCACCCGCCTGCTCCCGTACACCACAGTACTTCCTAAGCCCCTGATGCCCATCGGGGATCAGGCCATCGTTGAGATTCTCATCAGGCAGCTTCGCTACCACGGTTTTCAAAGGATAACCGTGGCTCTGGGGCACCTCGCCCATTTGGTCCAAGCTTTGCTGGGGAACGGGGAGAAACTGGGAGTGAAAATAGATTACTCCGTGGAGGACGTTCCCCTTGGGACCAGCGGACCCCTCGCGCTCATCCGAGGGCTTGACGAGACTTTCCTCGTGGCAAACGGGGACGTGCTGACCGACATCAATCTGGAGAAGATGCTCCGGTTCCATCGCGAACAGGGCGCTGTAGCCACCATAGCCACTCACTGCCGCCGCGTGGACATCAATTACGGGGTGATACACAGGGACGGGTTCCGAGTTGTCCGGTACGACGAGAAGCCCGTCATCAACTATGAAGTCAGTTTGGGTATCTATATTTTTGATCCTCTGGTCCTGGAGCACGTCCCGCCAGGGCGTTATCTGGATTTTCCGGATCTGGTTACGAAGCTGCTGCAGAGCGGAGCCACAGTGTGTTCCTATCCTTACGAAGGGGTATGGTTCGATTTGGGCCGCGTGGAAGATTTTCAAGCCGTGCATTCCACAATTGACGCCTTGAGAGAACAAATCCCGTTTTTCGATTTCTCTCCCCAGGCAACCGACTTGCGAAGCGGCCAAGCCGGCCGGAGACATGAATGACCCTCAAGCGGTTTTTTGATTTTGCATCAGCCGTCTTGGGGATTGTCGCAACCGCGCCTCTGCTGCTTGCCATAGCTGCGGGCATAAAGCTGGAGTCACGGGGTCCGGTCTTTTATCGCTGCCATCGAGTGGGGCACCGGCGGCGTGAGTTCTGTATGCTGAAATTCCGCACCATGATAGAGGCTGCCGATAATGTGGACTGTAAGCTCTGCGCTAACGGCGACGTCAGGGTGACGCGATTCGGTGCCTTTCTCCGGAGGACCAAGCTGAACGAGCTGCCTCAGCTCTTCAACGTGCTCAAGGGTGAGATGAGTTTTGTCGGCCCTAGGCCCGAAGATCCGAAGTTCCTGCAATACTACTCCGATCAGTGGGACGTTGTCCTTTCCGTGGTTCCGGGGATAGTGGGACCGAACCAGATCGTGAATCGAAACGAGGAGGATCTCTTTCCTGCCGGAGAAGACCCTGAAAAATTCTACCTGGAGCGCATTCTCCCCGATAAGCTCAAACGGGACATCGCCTATGCCCGGCATCACGGTTTCCGGGGCGACCTTGTCCTGTTGCTCAAAGGCGTCTATGCAACCGGAGTCCGAGGCTTTTCGTATCGCCGGCTGCTCCAAAGGCCCTGGGGATTGCTGCTGGTCTTGGCCGACACTGGTTTGTCGGAACTGGCTTATGCGATCGCCAACTTGATCAAGTACGAAGCCGTGCCCCAAACCACGGACGTCCTGTGGAACTTTGTCATCATCGGGGTTTTCAACCCGCTGGTATTTCACGTCATGGGGCTTTATCGCCGGAGTGTGCGCTTCATTTCCGTGCCTGACGTGTTGCTCATCATGAGGATCAGTCTGGTCTGCGGCGCTCTTTTGATAGTGGTGGACTATTTCCTGCTGATAGGTTCCAGACATTCCCGCGTGGTCTATTTCCTATATCCGATGTTTCTGATGATCTTTGTTGTCGGGACCAGGCTCGCGATGAGGATCATTACCGAGTGGAGAGAGGTCCGGAGGCAGCCCGGGGGCGCTCCCGGCCGTCTGCTGATTTATGGCGCAGGCCGATTGGGAGCCGAGACTCTCAGGCGCTTTCGTTTCGAACCTGGGATCGAAGTGATCGGGTTCGTGGACGACGATTCCGCCATGAAGGGCAGATCGGTGCTGGGATTGAATGTCCTCGGCTCCGGCCACGATCTGGCTTTTCTTCGTCAATTGCATAGGGTGGACAAGGTATTGATCGCATTTAAGCCTGATAATCCGGAGGTTTTGCAGATGGTTGAAGAGAGGTGTCGCGAGGCCGGCTTCAATGCCATAGTGAACCGCGCCTCGCAGATCAACGGTTCAAGCGTCGTTGCAGGCGATCCGGGTCCGCCGACTGACGGCCGAGGGACGGCTGACGGCAACCCGGACTCCACAGCGGTTGAGGTTTCAAATGGGTCTCGTAGAGTTCTGGTGGTAGGCGGTGCGGGTTACGTGGGTTCCGTCATGGTTCGGCGGCTGCTCTCATCCGGCTACAAGGTCAGGGTGCTCGACGCTCTCATTTACGGCAACGCCGCGTCCATTCAGGACCTGGCTGATCATCCCGGATTTTCCTTTGTTCATGGGGACTTGTGTGACGGCGTGCTCAGGGACGGCATCCTCGACGGGGTGACGGACGTGGTCCTGCTTGCCGCGCTTGTGGGGGATCCCATCTGCCGCAAATATCCCGAACAGGCCAGGCGGATCAATCTCGAAGGTTCGGTGCGCCTTCATGATGATCTCCACGCCAAGGGAGTCGCCAGGTTCGTCTTTGCCTCCACGTGCAGCAATTACGGCTTGAGAAGCGAAGACAGCGCTGCCGCCGAGGACGCGGAATTGAATCCCAAATCTCTTTACGCGGAAACGAAGGTCGCTGTGGAGCAACACATCCTGGAGGCCTCCGCCCGGGTGGATTTATCCCCCACAATCCTGCGAATTGCCACGGCTTACGGTCTGTCCCCTCGAATGAGGTTCGATCTCACGGTGTCCGAGTTCACCCGTGAGCTGGCCCTCGGCCGGGAACTCCTGGTTTACGACGAGAACACATGGCGGCCTTATTGTCACGTCCAGGACATCGCCCGGGCCGTTGAGGCCGTTCTCGAAAGCCCCGTCGAGAAGGTCCGCGGGCAGGTCTTTAACGTGGGAAGCGACTCGGAGAATTACACCAAGAAGATGATAGTGGACTTCGTGAGCAGCGTTGTGGGCAACGGCAGCGTCCGATACAAAGAGGGCGGTTTTGACCCCAGAAACTACCGTGTTTCTTTTGACAAAATCACAGAGGCTCTCGGGTTCAGGAACTCCTACACAGTCCGCGGCACGACTTCCCGGCTTGTTGATGCGATCCGGGGCGGTCTTTTCAACGACGTGGATTCCCACAGGGACTTCTACGGTAATTATTCCGTGAGAGTCTAGAGCAACCGTTATGTGGAAAGTCCCGCTTTTTGATGCTTCCTTCGGCCCGGAGGAGAAGGAAGCCGTTCTGGAAGTACTCGCTTCGGGCTGGATCTCAATGGGCCCGACAACGGAGCGTTTCGAGTCCGAATTCGCCCGAATGACGGGTGCCCGCCACGGGGTGGCTGTCTGCTCCTGCACGGCCGCTCTTCATCTCGCGCTGCTTGCCGAGGGGATCGGCCCGGGCTGCGAGGTGATAGTGCCTTCCCTGACCTTTGTCGCGACGGTCAACGCGGTACTCTACACCGGAGCAACACCGGTCTTTGCCGACATAACCAGCCTTGACGACTGGACCATCTCGCCCGGAGAGATCGAAGCAAAGATCACCGGCCGCACCAAAGCCGTGATCGTCATGCACTACGGTGGCTATCCCTGTCACATGGAGAGCATCAGCTCCATCGCGGATAAGTCGGGTCTGAAAGTCATCGAGGACGCGGCCCACGCACCTGGGGCACACATTGACGGCCGGATGCTGGGCACATGGGGAGATTTGGGATGTTTCAGTTTTTTCTCCAACAAGAACATCACCACGGCAGAGGGCGGGATGATCGTCACGGACGACGACGACACGTCCGCGACGCTCAGGACGCTCCGATCTCACGGCATGACTACCCTCACGTGGGACAGGCATCGGGGGCACGGCTTTTCCTATGATGTGACCGAGCTTGGCTACAACTATCGTTTGGATGAGATCCGGGCGGCTCTGGGATTGGTACAGCTCTCCAGGTTGCCTCAATACAACGCGAAGCGGCGAGAAATCACAAGGACCATGCGGGAGTCGCTCAGACGATCCGACCAGCTTACAATACCCTTCCCCGACGACCTGATCGCTTCCGCCTCGTGCCACATCTTTCCCGTCCTGCTTGAACCCGGAGTGGATCGCAGCAGGTTCATGGCGTACATGAAGGACGCGGGGATTCAGACCAGCATACATTATCCGCCGGTCCACAGGTTCAGCGCCTATGCCGGCAGATTTACCACGGCCCTGCCGGTGACCGACGATGTGGCATCCAGAGAAGTGACCTTGCCGCTTTTCCCGGGAATGACGGAAGAGCAGATAGAGCTTGTGTGCGACACCGCTCTCCGAGCTGTGGAGGCGTGCCGCTCTTGAAGATCGTCTTTACCATTCCCACACTCGGCGGAGGCGGCGCTGAGCGGGTTGTCTCGATCATGGCCAATTATTGGGCCGGCCACGGCCGCCAAATCACTATCTTGACCTATGAAGACGGCTCCAAGCCTCCTGCCTACGATCTACACCCTTCAATAAAAGTCGTTCCACTGAATATTCAGGGCAGGATTTCCGGGCTGATCTCCGCTGCCGCCGTGAACCTCAACCGCATATACAGGATCAGGCAGGCCCTGATCAAAGAAAAGCCCGACTGCGTGATAGCCTTCGCCGGCAATAACAACGTGCGTACTATTCTCGCGGCGCAGGGATTGGGTTTGCCTGTGATCGTTTCCGAGAGGAATGATCCTGATCGGGCGCATGTGGCCTCTATTTCAAGGATGTCATGGAGCCTCGGCCTGGCCAAGCTTATCCGGCGGCTGACATACCCCCTGAGCTCGTGCATAGTGACCCAGACGGTTCAGTCACGAGATCGTCTGGAGACCGTGCTGCAGGCCAAGACCGAGGTAATTCACAATCCGGTGCTTCGATCTCGCGACTACGGTGAAGAACAGCAATTATCAGTCACCATTCAGTCTTGTGGGGCAGGCTTTCCAGCCTGCCTGTCCAAAACATGCTCCAGCGGCAGGCTGGAAAGCCTGCCCCACGGCTGCATCCAGGATTTCCCGGCCTCAACTGAATGGTCACAACTATCACTGTCAAGCGGGAAAAAAGTGCTTTCCATTGGAAGGCTGGACCGACAAAAACGGCATGATTTGCTGCTGGAGGCCTTTTCCCTGGTGGCGCAGAAACACGATTGCTCGCTGATCATTCTTGGGGAAGGACCGCTCCGGGGCTGGCTTGAGGCCATGGTGGAAGACATGGGGCTCAGCCAAAGAGTTACTATGCCCGGATGGGTCGCTAATCCGTGGCGGGCGGCGGGACAGTGCGACCTGTTTGTTTTGACATCGGAATACGAAGGGTTCCCCAATGCTTTGGTTGAGGCAATGGCCTACGGCATCGCGGTAATCAGCTTCGACTGCCCCACGGGCCCGAGGGAGATCATCCGGGACGGGGTGGACGGAGTGCTTGTCCCCCCGCTGGATGTCGAGAAGCTGGCCGAGGTAATGGACCGCCTGCTCGGCGATGAGGCTGAGCGAAGACGACTCGGCCGCCGGGCCTACGAGGTCCTGGAGCGTTTTGGCATCGAGGCGACCATGGCCCTTTGGGAAGTGACTCTGGAACGCGCGTGCAGCAGGTCCCGCTCCGTGAGACGACTGACGAAATTGAGAGAGGACCACGGCAATTGAACCCCAAGTCTTCCGACCCCGGTGAACTCCTGGAACTGTTGAGGCCCTACGGGCCACGGGTGCCGTTATCCCCGCTGGTGGAAGAACTCAACCGCATCTACCACCGTTACGAGGCCGAAGTCTTTGACCGGATTCATCCTTCCGATTTCCGCCTGATGCCTCCGATATGGAAGGAAATATCGGAAGTCGCTGAGAAGCGTCGTGGCAATTCCGCGTGGCGTATACTGGACTTAGGGTGCGGCACCGGCTTTGAGGCGGGCCAAATGATCGCCAACTTTCCTCCGGGCTCTATCGAGCGGCTGGTGTGCTACGACATTTCCCCCGAGATGCTTTCCAGGGGCAAGAGCAATGTGTCTCCATTGTTTCCCGAGGCCGTTTTCTCTGTTGATCGGGATGCGGTATCCGCAAGCGGCCCCTACAATTTACTCGTAACAAGTCAGATGCTCCACCATCTGACGGACCCCCTCGGCGTAATCAACAGCCTGCTGCCAATGCTTACTGAAGATGCAGTATGGATCGCTGCTCACGAGCCGTCAGTTCGATTCTACAGAAACCCAGAATGCCTGCGGGTGTACGAAAGCTTCCTTCGAGGTTACAGGTGGCGCAAGTACCTCAAGCCTGCAAAGTACCTCTCCCTGTTGCGCCGCCTGGTGAGCCTTGACAAGGACATTGAAAAACTGACCGCAGAAGAGGCGGTCGCGAAGGAGCTTTTCAGAAGCACCCCGCCGAGGGAACTCATCCTGGCTCTGGTTGATTTCCAGTGCGTTCGCATCTGTGCTCAGGGCGGTAACGGCCTTCCGAGACGAGGATTGGACTTCATTGAGATGAGTGAGGAATTGTCCGGGTTGTGGGATTTGATATCTATCAAGACCTACAATTTCATGGGCCCGTTCGATGAACAGGATCTGCCCCGGAAATACCAGGCGGTGTGCCGAGACCTCGCCCGTAAATATCCCCTGGATGGCGCGCACCATTCTGCGGTATGGCGGCGATCCGCGGTGTGAATTCCTGCGAGAATGCTTCCGGGGGACAACTCTTCTGCAGAAAAGTTTTCCCCCAGGCCCCTTTCCAAAGACTCCCAACTATTGGCGGCTTCCGCTGGTCGCCGCCAGTCTGCAGTTCAGGTAGGATGTGGTAAACGAAGCGAACCGCATCTGTCGAGAAATGACATCAAACCAGCCCAATCTACGGTTGTCCATACTCATCGTGGCCTACAATGCCGGCAAGCATTTGCCCGCCCTTCTGCAGGACATGATCGAGCAGACTTACCCGCGTGAGCTGAGAGAACTCCTGCTCATTGACGGCATGTCCAGCGACGGCACCAAAAGCATCATGGAGAGCTTCCGCCGCGACAACCCCGAGGAGAACGTACGGATCTTCGAAAACCCAAAGCGCATCCTGTCAGCGGGGTGGAACATCGGGATCGAAAACGCCCGCGGTCACGCTCTGGTGAGGTTCGATGCTCATTGCCGCGTGCCTTGCGATTACTTGGAAAAGTGTGTTCGCTTATTGCAGCGAGGTGAGACGATCGTCGGAGGCCGGGTTTTATCGCTGGAACCGGAGGCCGGATGGATTGCAGAATTGGTGTACCTGGCGGAGACCTCGCGCTTTGGAGCGGGTGCGGCAAGGTTCAGGAATCCAGGACCGGCTCGCCACGTGGATACCCTGGGATTTGCCGTGTACTCGTCGGAGGTTTTCAGAGTTGTCGGCAAGATAAACGAAAACGTCTTACGAGCCGAAGACAATGAGTTCAACTACAGAGCGAGGCGAGCGGGTTTTCGTTTCTTTTTCGATCCTGACCTTATTGCCTACAGGTTCCCCAGAGATACCTTTTTCGGTTTGTTGAGGCAGATGTTCGGCAACGGCTATTCCAACGGGATTTGCCTTCGGGTCTCGCCTGGAGCCCTGGGAATTCGTCACCTCGTGCCGGCAGTCTTTGTCTTCGCTCTGTTCCTGGCGGTTATCATGACAATTGTTTGGTCGAGCATACCGTTATTCATGGTGGTTCTGCCCTATCTCGCGGTAAGCACCGGCTTTGCGCTGAAGGCGGCTGGGAAATCCAAGAAATGCCGGCAGAGCATGTTCGCATCCTTGCCGATGGTCGTTCTTATGATGCACATACTTTACGGGTTCGGGACCATTTTGGGCTTGATTGGCATTCCAGTATTGAAATGGAGGATTAGTTGATGCGGGTTCTTATTTGTGGCGTGGACGGATACCTTGGATGGGGTCTGTCGCAGTATCTGGTTTCCAGAGGCCATGAAACGGCGGGCTGCGACAATTATTTCCGCAGGGACTGGGTAGCGGAAACCGGTTCGCGGTCGGCAACACCCATACGTAGGATGACGGAACGTCTCGAGGCTTTCAGGGAAAATTTCGGGCGCAACCTGGTCTTCAGGCGCGGGAACATGCTCGACTATAATTTCGTGTGGAACCTCCTGAGAGAATTCAAGCCGGAGGCGATTGTCCACCTCGCGGAGCAACCGTCTGCGCCTTACAGCATGATAGACGGGCAGCACGCGGCTTTTACTCAATCCAACAACATACTTGGAACACTCAATTTGATCTTCGCCACAAAAGAAGTCTGCCCGGAGGCCCACATAGTCAAACTGGGCACTATGGGTGAATACGGTACGCCGAACGTGGACATCCCCGAGGGCTTTTTCGAAATCGAATTTAGAGGCCGCAAAGATCGCTTGCCGTTTCCAAGGCAGGCCGGGAGTTGGTACCATCAGAGCAAAGTTCATGATTCCAACAACATCATGATGGCTTGCCAAATATGGGGTTTGCGCAGCACCGACATTATGCAGGGCGTAGTCTATGGAACCCGTATAGATGAAATGGGTGATGACGAGCGTTTACTGACGCGATTCGATTTCGACCAGTGTTTCGGAACCGCCATAAATCGCTTTTGCGCAATGGCCGCCATAGGCTCGCCTTTGACTCCGTATGGCAAAGGATTGCAGAAGCGCGGATTCATACCCCTGCGGGATTCCATGCAGTGCCTCGCTATTGCCGTAGAAAACCCGCCCCAACGCGGAGAGTATCGTGTTTTCAATCAATTCGAGGAAGTCTATTTCCTCACGGAGGTGGCTGAAAAAGTCCAGAAGGTGGCTCAGAGCAAGGGATTGTCCGTGGAGGTCAAGAACACGGAGAATCCTCGTTTGGAAGGTGAAGAGCACTATTACAATCCCGATCATGAACATCTGTTGAGGCTGGGATACAAACCGACCCACGATATGGAACATGAACTTTCAATCATGCTGGACGACCTGATCCTTTTCAGGGATCGAATCCTTGCCCGGTCCGATGTCCTGATACCGGAGATTCGATGGGACGGCTCCAGAAAGCGTGTACACTTTCTGGCGGACACCGGCGGAGAGCTGTAATTTGGGAATCCTTGGCGCCCATCTGCCGCGTGAGTTGATATACTTTTTTTGGATCGCACTCTGGTCGGTACCGATGGCGTTGTTATTATCGGGAGTCCCCAGACAGGACCGGTTGATACTTACCTTCTGGTCGGTGGTGGGGGTGGCGCTGAGACTCGCTCTCGCCTATTCTCTCTACACATACGCTTACAGTAATAACGACGGTTTCAGTCAAGGAGGAGATGAGTTCTTTTATTACGAGCGCGGGATGCGGCTTGCCGATGGTTGGGGTTCCGGGTCGGTGGGCCTGTCTCCGTTTGAGATTCACAGCACGGTTGGATCGGGCGCCTGGGGTTTCATTTGTTTTGTGGCAGGCCACTTGCTCTTGTTCTCCAACAAGCTGTTCCCAGTCATCTCAATCTCTTTTCTGGACGTGTTTTCCGCCATTCTGGCTTACAGATTCTGTCTCGACAATTTTGAATCGGCCAAGATCGGCAAGTTGGCATTCCTGTTTTCCATATTCTTCAGCCATGCTATTGACGTCTCTGCACATCTCTTGAAAGACAGCCTGGTTCTCTTCCTTACCATGGCGACCCTTACCCTCGCCCACGGAGCCTCTCGAAGCGCTTGGGCGCGGTTGTGCGTCGTCCTGACAGTATTTGCGCTGGCTTCCGTTCGGTTTTACGTAGGATTGGTGCTACTAGGCCTGGTAGCAGTCGGTCACCTGGCTGCTTCAAACGTCAAAATAGGGACGCGGCTTGCTGCCGTCCTTGCGGCTGCAACATCGTTGTACATGGTGTACTCTTTCACCTCAGTGGGCACAACCCTGGAAGTTGCACTGGAGGACCCCTCCCAGGCAGTGGAAAGTTATGGTCGCGAATCGAGGGCAACCGCGGCCGAGCGTACTCATCAGTCGAGCCATTTGTTCGCCGGTACGTCCCTTAAGGACAGGATCCTTGGATTAGCTCATTTTCTGGTATCTCCGAGCCCGTTGAATGTAGAAAGTCTTGGTGGTCAGATTGCCGCTCCGGGGACCCTATTATGGTATTTCCTCATGCCGTTCTTCTTCTGGGGCGCATGGCTCTTCATACGACGATCCGACCTTCGTCGGGAGTACCTGGTCCTGTGGGCCTATCCCGCGTGCATAATCTCCCTGATATTGTTCATGCCCAGTATAAACCAATCCCGCCACCGGCTCATGATATGGCCCTGCGCAGTCATCCTGGCATCAGTGGGCCTTACGCAGAAATCACCGACGCGATACATGGTAGTTGTCGGGACATGGCTGGTGATTGTGGCAACGATCATTGTGCGCGAATCGTGGAGAGATGCCGGGTATTGAACCGATACGCCGCAAAAGAAGATCCTCGCGGCTGTGGCAGGTAGCCTCCTTCACTGCGGGTGACGCAGAGCCGTCAGACCTTCGTTCAGGAGACCACCTGCACGCCTCACTGACCGTGTCACTCCTTTGATAGCCCATTGTCATGAAGGCCCCGAACCGGAAACACACTTCTTCTTTATGAAATTACTTTTAGTCAGCGACCGTCCTCTGGTCCGGCACGAGAACCGTTTCTTCGCTATTGAACAGTTCAACAGGTTCGCGGTCCTTTTCCGGGAATGGTTCGACACGGTAGTCATTGCCTGTCGAGTCACGCACGCCGACCAGCTTCCGGATTCTATGGCCGAGATCACGGCGATAGACGGCGACAAAGTTAGGGTAATCGAAACTTCACCGTGGACGGATACGGTAGACTACTTCAAGCGCTTTCCGGTGGTTATGGCTGGCAATTTTCTGAGGCTTGCTCGAGACCTCCGTTCTTCCGAAGCGGTCGGCATGATAATCCCCGCGCCCAACACCCCTCTCGTTGCGGCAATGGCCAGGCTGTTCGGGAAGCCTTACTTCTGTTTCTGCGCCGGTGACCAGGAGGCTATCGTCCGAAATAGCACCAAGTATAAAGGATTCGTACAGATTATCGCGCGCGTGGCCGCAGCCTTTAACGCGGCGTCGGACAGGCTTGTGATCCGTGGGGCTGAGGGTTCCTTTTTCTGGTCCGATGATCTCTGCTCAAAACTGGGGACTGGCTGTGCAGAGAGGTCGTTCGTCATCTTTGCCTCTTCGTTTCAACATTCCGACCTGCAGCCCTTGGATCTTCCACCCCGCGACGGAAAGGCTTTCAGCCTCGTTTACTCAGGACGACTCAGCCATGAGAAAAACATTGCAGCTCTCATAGAGGCTATCGCGCGACTAGACCTCGAGGGCCTGCCGGTCCGGCTGGAAATCTGTGGTGACGGCCCCGAAAGAGACAGCCTCGAAACCCTTGTCCGGAAGCACCATTTGACGGAGCAGGTCCGTTTTTCAGGACGCATCAAATGGGGTCCCGAGCTCTTCGCACGCTACAGAAGCGCTCATCTTTTGATCCTGCCTTCCCTTTCCGAGGGGCTGCCGCACGTGCTCCTGGAAGCCATGGCTTGCGGCTGCCCCGTCATAGCAACCCGTGTGGGAGGCATCCCGGATATTGTGACGCACCTGGAGAACGGCATACTGATTGAGCCCGGGTCAACTCAGGCCATCGTGAATGCGGTCAAGCGCCTGGCATCGGACGAAGAACTCAGGAGACTCCTGGCGGAAAACGGGCACAGATTCGCGCTCGATCATACCGCGGAGAAGCAAGCTGAAAAGATGGCGCTAGTAATGCTGAAGAATTGCGGTGACGGCAAGTCGGCTGACAAGTGATTGACATTCCATTTTCTCTATACGTGCAAACCGCAGACGAGCGGCGACCAGCGGGAGCCGCTCATATGTTGGGAGTCTTTTGAAAAGGGGTCCGGGGGCATAGGCGCTAACTTAGAACTTGACCGGCCCGTTGTTCGTCGTTCCGGCGAACGCCGGAATCCAGTCTTTCCAAGAGGTTCTGGACCCCGGCTTTCGCCGGGGTGACGAGGTTCTCGTTGAGGCAAGTAGCTGAATTCACTTGATGCCAGCCACAAAGTTAGCGCCTATGGGGTCCGGGGGAAAACTTTTCTGCAGAAAAGTTGTCCCCCGGAAGTGTTTTCATAGAAGTCCTCACATGAAAATCCGTCCCTGCCTGGAAAGCGATCTGTCGCAAGTGGCGGCCATACACAAGGCCCAGTTCAAAGGCTTCTTCCTGGGGCATTATTCGGAAGGCCTCCTCGCAGAATACTATCGTATGTTCCTGCATTCGTTCATCTTTCTGGTGTATGAGTCGGATCAATGCCTCGGCGGATTCGTCCTTGGCGGCCGCGTCAAGGACGTACAGGCCGCCAGGAGCCGATTTCTCAGACAACACGTGCTACGACTGGCGGCAGAGACCCTGATCCGTCCCAGGGTCTATCTCATGGTCTTGAACAGAATCCTCGGGGTCTTCAGACGGAGCGAAGACCACATGGAGCTTCCCGACTATACTGTTCTTTCCATAGCAGTGGCTCCCGACCTCATGGGCTCGACTACGGCAAAGGATCTGATTGAGGCCTTCGAGTCCCGAATCGCACCGGCTGCGGAGTACCGTTTGACCGTGAACAGGAATAACGCGCGCGCCAAGACCTTCTATCTGAAGAACGGCTTTCAAGTGAACGCGGAAGATGGGGATAAGATCTTTCTTTTCAAGAGGCTGCCTCAAACGAGCTCAGAGAGCCCCGGCAACTCGGAACAACACACATCTTGAGAATAGCCTTCACCATCCCTACCCTTTTCGGCGGAGGCGCGGAGAGAGTCGTCTCAATCATGGCAAGCCACTGGGCCGCCAAAGGATGGGACATAACCGTCATCACTTATGACGACGGGTCAAGACCTCCATCCTATGACCTGGATCATCGAGTCAAAGTGCTGCCCTTGGGCGTGCTGAGCAACTCTGGAGGATTCGTCAAAGGCCTGAAGAACAACCTTACACGAATACGCCGGATGAGAATGTCACTCCTGACGATCAAACCCGAATGCGTCCTGTCTTTCATGTTTCCAACCCACGTCATCCCGTTGCTGGCCGCGCGATGCGCCCGACTCCCCGTGGTCATAGCCGAGCGTTCGTATCCTCCTTCGATTCGGTTTCGGAGAAAGGCCTGGTATGTGCTCCGGGCACTTACTATCCCTTTTGCCTCCAGGATAGTGGTCCAAACATGCGCCATGCGGGATTACTATGCGCCAAGAAGCGGTCAGATGCCGATCATCATCCCTAATCCCATGTCCAGCGAACTGCCCGAAGTCTCCAGGGACCGGAAGCCCTCGACCAACGGTACTTTTTTCACCGTAGGTAGGCTGGCCCCCGAAAAGAGGATTGACCTTCTCCTCAGGGCATTCGCAAAGGTTTGCACGCACAACGAGGCGAGGCTGGTCATCCTAGGCGAAGGCCCCCTGCGCCCGGATCTGGAAAGGGTCGCCGCGGACCTGGGCATCTCCGACCGTGTAAACATGCCGGGCAGGATCAAGGACCCGTGGGACTGTCCGGCGGCTGCGGACATATTCGTGCTTTCCTCGGAGTTCGAGGGCTTCCCCAACGCTCTCGTAGAAGCCATGGCCTGCGGCCTTGCCGTCATAAGCTTCGACTGCCCGGCCGGTCCCCGGGAGATCATAAGCGACGGCGTGGACGGCATCCTTGTGCCGCCACTCGATGTAGAAGCTCTCGCGGAAAAAATGGAAATGCTGTTTCGAGACAGAGAGAAGAGGCTCGCTCTCGGTCTGAAGGCCACGGAGGTCAGGGAGAGATTCGCTGTGGAAAATATTATGGACCGCTGGGAACAAGTGCTGGCCGAGATAGGGAAAAGGTGACGGGAAGTTTCCGGGGGAAAACTTTTTTGCAAAAAAGTTTTCCCCCGGACCCCCTTTCAAAAAACTCCTAATATATGTGCGGCATAGCGGGAATATTCTCTCCGAACTCACACTCCGGCCATGATCTTGCCGGGCTGTGCGAGCGCATGACCGGGACACTTCGACATCGAGGTCCGGATGACGGCGGAGTCTGGGAGGACCCAGAGTCGGGCGTGGCACTGGGACACAGGCGTCTGGCCATCATTGACCTGACGTCCGAGGGACACCAGCCCATGGCCTCTGAGTGCGGCAGATACGTTATCGTATTTAACGGCGAGGTTTACAATCACGTTCAACTGAGAAAGGAATTGGAAGACGCCGGCATCGCCCCCAATTTTAGGGGGCACTCGGACACCGAGGTCATGCTGGCGGCTATAGTTGCCTGGGGGCTTGAGCCTGCGGTGGCTAGATTCATCGGCATGTTTGCCTTCGCTTTGTGGGATCGCAAGGAGCGTGTCCTTTCCCTCGTCCGGGATCGCATGGGAATTAAGCCGCTGTATTACGGTTGGGCCGGCCGCGCCTTGGTGTTTGGCTCCGAGCTTAAGGCACTGCGGGCTCACCCCGATTTTTGCCCTGAAATAGATCGCAATTGCCTGGCTCTCTATTTCAAGTATTCGTACGTTCCTGCTCCCTATTCGATATACAGGGACGCGTTCAAGCTTCAGCCCGGTCACATCGCGAAGCTATCGGCCGAGGAGCTGTCAGGAAACCCCCAGGGAATGCTGCATGAGGTCCCCTACTGGTCGCCCCTGGATTCCTGGAGCCCACGGGAACATCAGCCCTGGGAGGCTACTGAAGCCGAGACTACGGACTGCTTGGAGGAGTTGCTCAAGGATTCCATCAGGCTCAGGATGATTGCGGACGTGCCCTTGGGCGCGTTTCTCTCGGGAGGGATTGATTCGTCCGTGGTGGTGGCTCTGATGCAAGCAATCGGTAACAGCCCGGTTAAGACGTTCACCATCGGCTTTCACGAGGGCGCTTACAACGAGGCCCCCTACGCGGCCCAGGTGGCAAGGCACCTCGGCACGGATCACACAGAACTCTATCTCACCGCGAGACAAGCTATGGAGGTCGTGCCTGATCTTCCCCGGATTTACGACGAGCCCTTCGCGGATTCGTCACAGATTCCCACGTTTCTGGTATCCAGGCTTGCACGTGGTCACGTCACGGTCAGCCTCTCCGGCGATGGCGGCGACGAGCTTTTCGGTGGTTATGACAGGTATTTCTATATACTTGACCGCTGGGAAAGGTACAATAGGATTCCTTACACGCTCAGACGTCCTGCGTGCAAAGTGGCCGCGGGCATGAGAGACAGCGTTTTGCGCCTGTTTCCAAACTTCGTGCTCGCCCTGGCCGGTGAAGCAGGACAGCGCAAGATCGAGTCAGTTTTTGAAATACTCCTAGCGGACGATCTTACCGGCTTTTACGAAAACCTGGTCTCCTGCTTCAGGAAGGCCGCCTGGATAGTGCCCGGTGCCGAGGAAATCGAGACGAGGTTTAACGCTATGAGGGGACGGGAGGACTCTCTTCACCCGTTTCAGACTATGGAGTTGCTGGATCTTTTGACGTATCTTCCGGACGACATACTGACCAAAGTGGACCGGGCAGCCATGGCCGTCGCCCTGGAAGCCCGCGTGCCGCTGCTGGACCACAGGGTGGTGGAACTGGCGGGCCGGATACCTGTCTCCATGAAAAGGAAGGGTTCAACCGGCAAGTGGATACTCCGGCAGATCCTCTATCGTTACGTGCCGCGGGAAATGGTGGAGAGACCCAAGATGGGGTTCGGCATCCCCGTTGACCAGTGGCTCCGGGGACCTCTGAAAGATTGGGCTTCGGACCTCTTGGACGAACACCGCCTGAAACAAGAAGGGTATCTGAATCATAGGCGTGTCAGCGTCATATGGGAGGAACACCTTTCAGGCAGGCGGAACTGGATGTCTCTAATTTGGACAGTGCTGATGTTTCAAGCGTGGCTGAAGGAGCATCGAACAAGTGCAGCGTAATCCGCATTTTGACGACGACCTGCTGGTTTGGAGCGACGATTATTCCGGACGGTACGAGCCGCCCGCGTCCACTTACGGCGAGCAATTCGACCTCCAGTGGAAGCTTGCTCTCGAAGGCGATCCCGAATATTACAACTACTCGGGAGCCAGCCTGGACGACGAGTTCATCGAGGATCGCGTCTACGAATGGACCGGTAGACATCCCCGCGGGAACGGGTTCCTCCGTCCTTGGCCGGGCAACCTGGTCCTTGATCATCCCATAGATCCCGGGTTGATCCGGGGCAAGGATTGCATTGACATAGGCTGCGGTCTGGGACGTTGGACAAAGGTCATGCTGGCGCTCGGCGCGGAAATGGTGATGTCCGTGGACGTTTCCGCGTCCGCCCTGAAGAGCGTAAGCCGCTTCAATGAGAATGTCCGTAAGGTCAATGTGATGGAGATACCGTCGGAGAATCCGGACCTGGTGGACCGGTTCGATTTTGCCTGCTTCTGGGGCGTGGCCATGTGTACCCACGATCCGGCCAGGGCGTTTGCCTCTGCTGCTTCCACCGTACGAAAAGGCGGAGCGCTCTATTTGATGGTCTATCAACCGGGCGGAATGCACGGAACGCGGCTGGTGAACCTGCAACGAAAGAAGTTCTACGCTATGCGGACGGTCGGCGAGCGGCTCGCATACGTGGACAGGATCCGGAACAGAAACTGGGACTGGTCCTTCCCCATTGAAGAGAAC
>Ga0172375_10005463_pt1 | contig 18336 bp, 16 predicted proteins | sample LakKiv1m_FD_114537 | JGI IMG/M metagenome (GOLD analysis project Ga0172375, IMG submission 114537) | Freshwater microbial communities from Kabuno Bay, South-Kivu, Congo - kab_092012_11.1m | ecosystem: Environmental > Aquatic > Freshwater > Lake | place: Democratic Republic of the Congo...
AGTGCACCAGTAGGCGATGTAAGCGATATGCCCCACGCCGTGCCGGTGGATACGGCTACGCCCGCGCCGGGATAAACGGTCGGGCCTTGCGGGCCTGTCGCACCCGTAGCACCTGCTGGGCCTTGCGCGCCTGTCGCACCTGCTGGGCCTTGCGCGCCTGTCGCACCTGCTGGGCCAGTATCACCCTTCGGGCCTGCTGGGCCAGCGTCGCCGGTGTCGCCTTTGTCTCCACGAGGGATAGTCAGGTTAAGTTCCTGTGATCCATCATGATGGCGACCGAGGCGATCAACACGGCGGCGCAGGAAATCGCAGCGGGTAACCAGGACCTGTCGAGCCGGACGGAAGAGCAGGCCTCGAGCCTCGAGGAAACCGCCAGTTCGATGGAACAGCTCAACAGCACGGTCCGCAACAATGCCGAGACGGCCCGGCAGGCAGCCGAGCTGGCGCGCAACTCGAACAGCGCCGCGGTCAAGGGGGGCGAGATGGTCGGCCGCGTGGTCGATACCATGAGCGGCATCCAGGCCAGTTCGAAGAAGATTGCCGACATCATCGGCGTGATCGACAGCATCGCCTTCCAGACCAATATCCTGGCGCTCAACGCGGCGGTCGAGGCGGCGCGCGCGGGCGAGCAGGGGCGCGGTTTCGCGGTGGTGGCGACCGAGGTGCGCAACCTGGCGCAACGTTCGGCCGATGCCGCCAAGGAAATCAAGCTGCTCATCGACGAGTCGGTGGGCAAGGTCGACGGTGGCGTCCAGCTCGTGCATGAAACCGGCGCAGCGATTACCGAAGTCGTGGGCGCCTTCCAGCAGTTGGCGCAACTGGTCGGCGGCATCGCCGAGGCGAGCCGCGAGCAGGCCTCGGGTATCGAGCAGGTATCCAACGCCGTAACGCAGATGGACGAGGTGACGCAGCAGAACGCCGCGCTGGTGGAAGAGGCGGCGGCCGCGGCCGAATCGCTCGAAGAGCAGGCGCAGGGCTTGCGTCAGGCCGTCGCGATGTTCCGGCTGGATAGCGGTGCCGTCCTGCCAGCGCCGACTTCTGCCGAGCCGCACCGGCCGTCGCTGGCGCGTCCGGCCAGGCCGGCCAGGCCGGCTGCGCGCCCGGCCAAGAGCTTGCCGCCCGCCCGGTTCGCGGATGACGAAGATGACGAATGGGCCGAGTTCTGACCCGCTGAATGCATAGAGACAAACAGGAAAGGTAACCCGCATGCGCACCAACTTGCCCGTGACCCAGAACGAGGTCAAGCTGACCGACAGCACCCTGATCGTGTCAAAGACCGACCTCAAGGGACGCATCACCTACATCAACCGGGATTTCCTCGACATCAGCGGCTTCACCGAGCAGGAACTGATCGGCGAGCCGCACAACATCGTGCGTCATCCCGACATGCCGGTGGAGGCCTTCGAGGATTTGTGGAAGACCCTGAAGGAAGGCCGGCCGTGGACCGGCTATGTCAAGAATCGCTGCAAGAACGGCGACTATTACTGGGTGCTGGCGAACGCCACGCCGATCTGGGAGAACGGCCAGGTCACCGGCTACATGTCGGTGCGGCGCAAGGCCTCCGAAGAAGCGATCGCCGCGCACGAGGCGGTGTATCGCAAGTTCCGCGAGAAGCAACAGGGCAAGCTGCTGATTCGCTATGGCCAGGCAGTCGAAGGCGAGCCGGGCTTTTTCGCGAAGTTGAACCTGGGTGGCCGCTTGGCGGCGATTCTCGGTGGCCTGGGCGTCATTGTGGCGGCCGTCATGGGTTTCGCGGTCTACGAAATGGCGAGAATCAACGGAACCAACGACACGCTCTACGAGAGGCATTTCCAGCCGAGCAACCTGATTGGCCAGATCGGCAAGCTGATGGCGGACAACCGCAGCCAGATCCTGCTGGCCCTGCAGCACGATCCGGCGAGCCCCTTCTACAAGCTGCACGACCATCCCGTCGGGGCGCACCTGCAAACCATCGAAAAGAACGACAGCGAAATCACAAAGCTCTGGCAAACCTATGAGCAAGGCATCGCCGATACGGAGCATCGACAATTGGCCGAGAGTTATGCGGCCGCGCACAAGCGTTTCGTACAAGCAGGGCTGCTGCCGGCGGTCGAGCTGATCCGGAAAGAGGAGTTCACCGCCGCGAACGCGCACATTCTCAAGCAGGCCAATCCGGCCTACAACACGGCCTCGGACCAGGCAGATGCGCTGTTCAGGTTCCATCTCGACCGGGCAGCCAGCGACATGGCGCAAGCCGACGCGGCCTATGCCCAGGCTTACTGGACCATGATCGTCGCCGCCGTCGCCTTGCTGATCCTCGGTTTCGTGGTGACGCGGCGGATCATCGTGGGCTTCCGCCGGCCCATCGAGGAGGCAATCGACACCTTCCGCAACATCACCCAGGGCGACTACAGCAATGCCATAGACATTACGCGCAACGACGAGTTGGGACGCCTCAATCAGGCGTTGCAGTCGATGCAGACGCAGATGGGATTCGTCGTGACCGAAACGAAGCGTCAGGCCGAAGAGATGACGCGCATCAAGATTGCGCTCGACAACGTGTCGACGGGCGTGATGATTGCCGACAACGAGCGCACGATCATCTATGCGAACCACTCGGTCACGCGCATTCTCAAGGCTGCCGAAGCGGACATCCGCAAACTGTTGCCCGATTTCAATGCGGACCGGCTGATCGGCACGAATATCGATACCTTCCACAAGAATCCGGCACATCAAGCCAAGTTGCTGAACGAGTTAACGAATACCCATGTCGCGAATCTCGAAATTGGCGATCGCCAGATGCGCGTTTCCGCCAGCCCGGTGATCAATGCGCAGGGCGAACGACTTGGCGCCGTCGCCGAATGGATGGACCGCACCGCAGAGGTTGCAGTGGAGCGTGAGGTCGAGGGCATCATCAATGGCGCAGCCGACGGCGATTTCACCCGCCGCCTGACGCTCGAAGGCAAGGAAGGCTTCTTCCGCAACCTGGCCGAAGGGCTGAACCAGCTGCTGGAGACCGCCGCGACCGGCCTGGCGGCCGTGGCCGGTGTGCTCAATTCGTTGGCCAGCGGCGACCTGACCCAGACCATGAACGGCGACTATCGCGGTACCTTCGGCCAGTTGAAGGACGACACCAACACCACGGTCGAGCGCCTGCGCGAAGTCGTCGGCCGCATCAAGGAAGCGACCGAGGCGATCAACACGGCGGCGCAGGAAATCGCGGCGGGCAACCAGGACCTGTCGAGCCGGACGGAGGAGCAGGCCTCGAGCCTGGAGGAAACCGCGAGCTCGATGGAACAGCTCAACGCCACGGTCAAGCAGAATGCCGAAAGCGCGCGGCAGGCCAACGAGCTGGCGACGAGCTCGAACGAAATCGCCGTGCGCGGCGGCCAGATGGTCAAGCAGGTGGTCGACACCATGAGCGGCATCCAGGCGAGTTCGAAGAAGATCGCCGACATCGTCGGCGTGATCGACAGCATTGCCTTCCAGACCAACATCCTGGCGCTCAACGCGGCGGTCGAAGCGGCGCGCGCGGGCGAGCAGGGGCGCGGCTTCGCGGTGGTGGCGACCGAGGTGCGCAACCTGGCGCAGCGCAGCGCGACGGCGGCGAAGGAAATCAAGGTGCTGATCGCCGAGTCGGTCGACAAGGTCGAAGGCGGCGCGCAACTGGTGCATGAAGCCGGCAGCACGATGGACGAGGTCGTCACCAGCTTCCAGCAGGTCGCCCGGCTGGTCGTGGATATCAGCAATGCCAGCCGCGAGCAAAGCAGCGGCATCGAGCAGGTGACGCAGGCCGTGTCGCAGATGGACGAGGTGACGCAGCAGAACGCGGCGCTGGTGGAAGAAGCGGCGGCTGCGGCCGAAAGCCTGGAAGAGCAGGCCAGCGGTCTGGTGCAGGCGGTGGGCATGTTCAAGCTGCGCGAAGGCACGGCGAACCTGCCCGGACCGGCGCTGCGCGACGCGACGCCGAAGCGCCTGCCGCCGGGCAAGCCCGTCGCCGCCGCCAAGCTGGCCGCGCCCGGAAGGAAGGCGCCGCCGCAAGTGGCGGGTGAAGAGGACGAGTGGGAAGAGTTTTGATCACGCCTCCTCCAAAAGTCGGCGCTGGCGGGACGGCACCAGCGCCGCTGCCCCAGCGCGAATTCCACTTCACGCAAGCGGATTTCGAGCGGGTGCGCCAGCTCATCTACCAGCATGCCGGCATTTCACTCGCGCCGATCAAGCAGGACATGGTCTATTCGCGGCTCGCACGCCGCTTGCGCGCGCTGAACATGAGCAGCTTCGACCAGTATCTCGCGCACCTCGAAAAAGGGGATGAGGCGGAGTGGGAAACCTTCGTCAACTCGCTGACGACGAACCTCACGTCGTTCTTCCGCGAGGCGCATCACTTCGATCTGTTGCAGAAGCAGCTGATCGGCCTGAGCCACCGGCCGATCAGGATCTGGTGCTCGGCGGCTTCGACCGGCGAGGAGCCCTACACGCTGGCGATCACTGCCTGCGAGGCCTTCGGCAGCCTGACGCCGCCGGTGCAGATCCACGCCAGCGATATCGACACCAACGTGCTCAAGACGGCGGAGCGCGGCGTCTATCCGCTCGAACGCGTCGAGCGCCTGCACCCCGATCGGCTGCGCAAGTTTTTCCTCAAGGGCACGGGTACGCAGGCCGGCTACGTGCGCGTGCGGCCCGAGCTCCAGAAACTGATCACCTACAGCCGCGTCAACCTGCTCGACGCCAGCTGGCCGACGGTGAAGGGGCCGCTCGACGTGCTGTTCTGCCGCAATGTGATGATCTATTTCGACAAGCCGACGCAGTACCAGATCCTCAAGAAGTTCGTGCCGCTGCTGCATGCGGACGGACTGCTCTACGCCGGCCATTCGGAAAGCTTCCTGCATGCCGCAGATCTGTTCCGTTCGCTCGGCCGTACCGTCTACGAACGCGCCGACCGCCGGGGGGCGCGCGCATGAGCGAGGAACAGGGGTGCGTCGAGCATCTGGCGAACAACCGCTATTTCGACCGCAAGTTCGAGTCCGAGGCCGTCAAGGTGCTGCCCGGAGAGTATTTCGTCACGGCGGCCAACGTGCTGATGGTGACGGTGCTGGGCTCCTGCGTGTCGGCCTGCATCCGTGACCGGGAAAAGGGCATCGGCGGGATGAACCATTTCATGCTGGCGGATGCGGCCGATGCGGGCACCGTTTCCGCTTCGGCGCGCTATGGCACCTATGCGATGGAAATCCTCATCAACCATCTGCTCAAGATGGGCGCCCGCCGCGGCAACCTCGAAGCCAAGGTGTTCGGCGGCGGACGCGTCATGGCGACACTGGCCAGTTCGCAGGTGGGCGAGCGCAACTCGCGCTTCGTCAAGGCCTTCCTCAAGACCGAGGGGATTCCGGCCGTGGCCGAGGACTTGCTGGACGTCTATCCGCGCAAGGTGTACTTCTTCCCGAATACCGGCCGGGTGCTGGTGAAGAAGCTGGTGCGCCTGCACAACGACACCCTGATCCGCCGCGAGAAGGAATACGCGGCACGCCTGACCGAAGTCCCGGTCGCCGGCGAGATCGAATTGTTCTGAGGAGCCGCTTTGGCCATCAAGGTTCTCATCATCGACGACTCCGCGCTGATGCGCGCGCTGCTCACCGAGATCATCGGCGGCGCGCCCGATCTGGAAGTTGTCGGCAGTGCGCCCGACCCGATCGCGGCGCGGGAAATGATCAAGGCGCTCAACCCCGACGTGCTGACGCTCGACGTCGAGATGCCGAAGATGGACGGGATCGAATTCCTGCGGCGCCTGATGAGCCTGCGGCCGATGCCGGTGGTGATGATCTCGTCGCTCACCGCGCGCGGTTCCGAAGTCACGCTGCAGGCGCTCGAACTGGGTGCCGTCGATTTCATCGCCAAGCCGCGCGCCGAGAGCGCAGCGCAGCTGCAAGGCTACGCCGAGGAGATTCGCGACAAGATTCGCGCCGCGCGGAGCGCCCACCTGCGTCGCCCGCAGGCCGCGACCGCTCCCGTGCCCGCACCGCAGCGTCCCGCCGCGGCTGCGGCTGCGGTAGCGACGCGCGTGCTCAACGAAAAGCTCATCGCCATCGGCGCCTCGACGGGGGGCACCGAGGCAATCAAGGAAGTGATCGTGCGCCTGCCGGCCGAAGTGCCGGGCATCGTCATCGTGCAGCACATGCCGGAAGCCTTCACGCCGTCCTTCGCCAAGCGTCTCGACAGCCTCGGCGCGCTTCGGGTGGTCGAGTCGAAAGGGGGCGAACGCATCCAACCGGGCCATGCCTATCTCGCGCCGGGCCATTCGCATCTGCTGGTCAAGCGCACTGGTGCGGGCTGGGTGACCGAGCTGGCGGCGAGCGAACCGGTGAATCGTCACCGGCCGTCGGTCGATGTGCTGTTCCATTCCGTCGCGAAGGAGGTTGGCCGCAACGCCATCGGCGTCATCCTGACCGGCATGGGCAAGGACGGCGCGCAGGGCATGCTGGCGATGCGCCAGGCCGGGGCGTGGAATATCGGCCAGGATCAGGAAAGCTGCGTCGTTTACGGCATGCCGCGCGAGGCCGCGCAGGTGGGTGCCGTCGATGAGGTCGCGAGCCTGGGCAGCGTTGCGGGGCGCATCCTCGCCCGCCTGCGCCAGGCCTGAAACAGGCCGAAAAGTCGGCGCCTCATTTGCGTTTATGGGGGCGGCATCAAGTTATACTTTGTGCAGGAAATCCAATGCTTCGGGAAAAGGGGAAAGATTCATGCAGACCAACGTGACCAGCCGCGACGGCAGTACCGTCATCGTGCTGCAGGGGCGTTTCGATTTCAATTCGCATCGCGAGTTCCGCGATGCGGTCGAGCGGGCCCTCAAGGAAGCCGCGCCGGAGATCAAGGTCGATCTGGCGGACGTCGATTACCTCGACAGTTCGGCGCTCGGCATGCTGCTGATGCTGCGCGACAAGGCGAAGGGTGCCGGCAAGAGCGTCGTGCTCGCCGCGGCGCGCGGTGCGGTCAAGCAGGTCATCGAAATCGCGAACTTCGGCAAGCTGTTCGTGCTGGCCTGATAACAGCCGCGGGCCGCGCGTCCGGCGACGGGCGGGCCGATGATTCGAAAAGGGGGAGCCGGTCATGACATTGCGTCAGCGTTTGTTTTTGGTACTCGCCATCCTGGTCGTGGTGACGGTCGTCGCCAACGGCTTTTCCTTCGTGATGTACCTGCGGCTCGCCGACGCCGCCGGGCAGCTCGACCCGCAACTGCTCGCGCAGACCCGGGAATCCCGCAACTGGATGATCGGCGTGGCCGTCATTGCATCGGTGGTTGGTCTGGCCGCCTTCGTGCAGCTGGCGCGCATGCTGCTCAACCTGCTTGGCGGCGAACCCCAGCATGTCGCCGATGTGGTGCAGCACATCGCCGGTGGGGACTTCAGCGCCCGCATCGACCTCAAGCCCGGCGACAACGAAAGTCTGCTCGCGGCAATTGCCGGCATGCGCACCAACCTGAGCGACATGGCCGGCCAACTCGCCGCCACGGTCGGCCGGTTGCGCGGTACTGCCAGCGAATTCAACGCTATCACCGCGAACATGCAGGCAGGCACCAATGAGCAGACCGCGGCGGCACAGGTGGCCGCGGGCGCCGTCACGCAACTGACTGCGGGGATCGAGGATATCGCGGCCCAGACCGCCGCCGTCGACCGTCTGGCGACGGCCAGCCTCGAACGGACCCAGGCGGGCAACGAGAGCCTGTCGCAAATGATTGGCGAGCTTTCGCAGGCCGAGAGCGCGGTCAATGAAATGACCGAAACCGCGCGCGAGTTCATCAACAGCGCGGCATCGATCACGGGCATGACGCGCGAAGTGCGCGACATTGCCGACCAGACCAACCTGCTGGCCCTGAATGCCGCCATCGAGGCGGCGCGCGCCGGCGAACAGGGGCGCGGCTTCGCGGTCGTCGCCGACGAGGTGCGCAAGCTGGCGGAAAAATCCGCCACCACGGCGAGCGAGATCGACGGCGTCACGCGCAATCTCGAGCAGCTGGCCGCCAAGGTCCGGCAGACTCTCGAAAAGGGGCTCGCCGCGCTGTCCACCTCGCAGGAATACCTTGAAACCGTGGCCGAGGCGCTCGGCGAAACCAACTATTCCGTCAGCCAGACGACCGAGGGCACGGGACGCATCAACGCGGCCGTGGACAACCAGAACCGCGCCAGCGCGGACATCACGGCGAACGTCGAGCGGATCGCGGCGCTGTCGGCTGCCGGCGATGCCCGTGTCGGCGAGGTGGTGGCGTCCGTGCGGCAGCTCGAGGAACTCGCCGCCGCACTCGAGGCGATGCTCGGCCGGTTCAGGGTCTAGGCGGGAGGAATGGCGTGATATTCTTGCCAAAAGCCCCTGTTATCAAAGCCAAACAGCCGGGATTGCCCCGCTAGACTCGAAAAATCATCAGATCCGCTCCCGCCGGGAGGTTGCGCAATGTCCGAACTGCTGAAGAACATCGATGCCCGCACGCGACTGGCTGGCACCAACAAGCTGGAAATCCTGCTGTTTTCGCTCGGCACCGACCTGCGCACGGGGCGCGCGGAAACTTTCGGCATCAACGTCTTCAAGGTGCGCGAGGTCATGCGCACGCCGCAAATCACGGCCGCGCCCGACATGCCCGCCGCCGTCAAGGGCATGGTTTCCCTGCGCGGCGTGCTTGTGCCGGTGGTCGACCTGTCCGAGTTCATCGGCATGCAGACCGAAACGCCGCGCGAGATCATGATCGTCACGGAATACAACGGCCATACGCAAGGCTTCCTCGTCGAATCGGTCGATACCATTCTGCGGCTCGATTGGTCGAAGATGCGCGTGCCGCCCGAGATGTTGATGGCCAACATGGGCGGGCTGGTCACGGCGGTGACCGAACTGCAGGATGGCCGGCTGGTGATGCTGCTCGACGTCGAACGCATCCTTTCGGAGACCGCCAAGTACGACGATGACATGGCCTTCAGTCATATCGAGCCGATCGGCAAGGAAGGCCTGACCATCGTCTATGCCGACGACTCCTCGGTCGCGCGCGGCCAGATCGAAAAGACGCTCAATGCGCTGGGTATTCGCGGCATGATGGCGATGAATGGCCGGCAGGCATGGGAGGAATTGCGCAAGATCGCCGACTATGCGGAGGCCGCCGGCCATGCGGTTAGCGACTACGTCCAGCTCGTGCTGACCGACGTCGAAATGCCCGAAATGGATGGCTATATCCTCACCAAGAACATCAAGTCCGATCCGCGCTTCGCCGGCGTGCCGGTGATCATGCATTCGTCGTTGTCGTCGATGTCGAACCAGCAGCTCGGCAAGTCCGTGGGCGTCGATGAATACGTGCCGAAGTTCGAGCCGCAGCGCCTCGCCGAAACCCTGAGCCGCCTGCTGCTCAAGGACCAGCCGGCGCCAGTCGCCGCCAAGGGATGAAGGGGTAGGGAATGGGCAACTTCGAATCGCTGACCACCAATCACAACCAGACCTCCCTGATCGAGAGCGTCGATGCGCGCACCAAGCTGGCCGGCTCCAACCGCATGGAGATCCTGCTGTTCGCGCTGGGTACCAACGAGATCTTCGGCATCAATGTCTTCAAGGTGCGCGAGGTGTGCAAGACGCCGTCGATCACCCGGTCGCCGAACATGCCCGCCGGCGTCGAAGGGCTGATCAGCCTGCGCGGCAACGTGATCCCCGTGGTGTCGCTGACCAAGGCGATGCACCTGGCCGACGCGCCTGCCGGCCTGGGCGGCTCGATGATGGTCACCGAGTACAGCAAACGCACGCTCGGCTTCCTCGTCCATGGCGTCGATCGCATCATCCGGGTCGATTGGGACCGCGTGCGCGCTCCCGAAACGGTCACCGGCGGGGGGCACAACTACATCACCGCGATCACCGAACTCGACAGCGGCCGGCTGGTATCGATCGTCGATGTCGAGCAGATCATGGCCGATACCTTCGGCGAGGCGATGATCGGGCAGATCGAGCGCATCGGCCACGATGACGAATTCAACCTGTTCTTCGTCGACGATTCCGCCGTGGCGCGCAAGAAGATCGCCGAAGTACTCGAGAAACTGGGCGTCAAGCACAGGCACGCGCAGAACGGCATGGAAGCCTGGACGCGCCTGTCGGGCATGGCTGCCCATGCGCAGCAGACCGGGCACAGCCTGCGCGACGAAGTGGGAGTCATCCTCGTCGATGCCGAAATGCCGGAGATGGACGGCTACGTCCTGACCAAGAACATCAAGTCGGACAAGCGCTTCGACGGCATCCCGGTGGTCATGCACTCGTCGCTGTCGTCCGAGGCCAACCGCTCGATGGGCCGCAGCGTCGGCGTCGATGCCTACGTCGCCAAGTTCGATGCCGAGGCGCTGGCCGACACGCTGCGCCCGCTGCTGCTCAAGTCGCGGCAGAATTGATCGTTGTTTAGCAATCAAGGATTCATCCGGAGAACGCTTCATGCCAGCAGATCCCAGCAAAATCAAGTTCCTGGTCGTCGATGATTTCTCGACGATGCGCCGTATCGTCCGCAACCTGCTCAAGGAGCTTGGATTCACGAACGTGGATGAGGCCGAGGATGGCGCGGTGGCCTGGCAGAAACTCCAGGGCGGCGGTTTCGATTTCGTCATCACCGACTGGAACATGCCCAACATGGACGGCCTGACCCTGTTGCAGACCATCCGCGGCGATGCGAACTACAAGACGCTGCCGGTGCTGATGATCACCGCCGAGGCGAAGAAGGAAAACATCATCGCGGCGGCACAGGCCGGTGCTTCGGGCTATATCGTCAAGCCCTTCACCGCCGCAACCCTGAACGAGAAGCTGCAGAAGATTTTCGAGAAGCTGGGCTGGTAAATGGTCAAACCGATCAAATTCGACGAAGCGGGCGATTCGGCCGACCTGCAGGCCTTGTTCGACAGCATCGCCGCCAGTGCGGCGCCCGCGGTGCCGGTCGCCACCGAACGCGATCCCTCCGGCGATTCCGACGATCTGCAGGCGCTGTTCGACAGCGTTTCCGAGCAGGTGGAAGCCTCTGCGCACGCGGCCGAGGAACCGGCTGCGGCGGTCGAAGGTGGCGACGCCACCGTGCAGGAGGCGGTGTTCAACCGTATTGGCCACCTGGCCCGCAAGCTCCACGATAGCCTGCGCGAGCTCGGCTACGACAAGGCCCTCGAAGAAACGGCGCGGCAGATTCCCGATGCCCAGGAGCGTCTCAACTACGTCGCGCGGATGACCGAGCAGGCCGCTGCGCGCGTGCTGAATGCCGTCGATGTCGCCAAGCCGGCGCAGGATGGGCTCGATGCCGTCATCAAGGTGCTCGGCGCGCGCTGGGAGCGCATGTTCGCCAACCAGTTGTCGGTCGACGAGTTCAAACAACTGGCCGCCGACACGCGCGGCTTCTTCGCCGCCGCGCCGGCGAAGATCGCGGTCACCAACGCCCAGCTTAACGAGATCATGCTGGCGCAGGATTTTCAGGATCTCACCGGCCAGGTGATCAAGCGCGTCGTCGAGATGGTGCAGAATTTCGAAGCCCAGCTGCTGCAGGTGCTGATCGAGGCGATGCCGGAAGAGAAAAAGGCGGCGGCGCCGGAAGGACTCATGAATGGCCCCGTCATCAGTTCGGCCGGTCGTTCCGACGTGGTGACCAGTCAGGCGCAGGTGGACGACCTGCTCGAAAGTTTGGGGTTCTAGGAGAGAGCCATGAGCGACTTTGCCGGAATGGAAGACCTGCTGCAGGACTTTTTGGTCGAGGCGACCGATCTGCTCTCGGGCGTTGACAACAAGCTGGTCGATCTCGAAAAGAATCCGCAGGACCACGGGCTGCTCAACGACATCTTCCGCGGTTTCCATACCATCAAGGGCGGCGCCGGCTTCCTCAATGCGACCGAACTCGTCACCCTCTGCCACCTGACGGAAAACCTGTTCGACAAGCTGCGCAATGGCGAGATGACGGTGAGCGGAGAACTCATGGATGTCATCATGGCAGCCACCGCGACCGTGCGCGAAATGTTCGGCCAGCTCGAAGGCGGCGTGCAGCCCACGCCTGCCGAGGCCGGCCTGATCGCCAACCTCAAGGCCGTTCTGGCGGGCGAACTCATGGCGCCAGCCGCTGCCGCTGTCCCGGCGCCTGCCGCGCCAGTTCCTGTTCCGGCTGCCGTCCCGACTGCCGTCCCTGCCGCCGTTCCTGACTGGGATCAGCTCTTCGGTGCCGTGACCGGCGCGACGGCTGCTTCCGCTCCCGCTGCCGTCCAATCGCACGACGGCGCTGCCGTGGCGCCGACTTCCGCGCCCGCGCCAACTGCACATCCGGACGTGACGCAGCAGACGCCGGAACAAATCGTCCAGCATGCGATCGGTCGCCGCGCGACCGACAAGCCCGGCGCGATGAGCGTGCCGGTCGGCCGGCGCGCCGACGAGAAATCGCGCGACAACACCATTCGCGTCGATACCGCGCGGCTCGACCAGGTGCTCAACCTCTCGGGCGAGATCGGCCTGACCAAAAACCGCCTCAATGCGCTGCGCAGCGACATCCTCAACGGCCGCACCGATACCGACACGCTGCATTCGCTCGACCAGGCGGTAAGCCAGCTCGACCTGCTGGTCTCTGATCTGCAGAACGCAGTGATGAAGACGCGCATGCAGCCGATCGGCCGGCTGTTCCAGAAGTATCCGCGCATCGCCCGCGACCTCGCGCGCAATCTCGGCAAGGATGTCGAGCTCGTGCTCTCCGGCGAGGACACCGAGATCGACAAGACGATGATCGAGGATCTCTCCGATCCGATCATCCACCTGATCCGCAATGCCGTCGATCACGGCGTCGAAAGCCCGCAGGAGCGGCTCGCCGCCGGCAAGCCGGAGAAGTCGCAGGTGCGGCTCGAGGCGCGTCAGGAAGGCGATCCATCGTCCTGCTCGTCGCCGACGACGGCAAGGGCATGAACGCCGAGCGGCTGCGCGCCAAGGCACTCGAAAAGGGACTCATCACCGACGAGGAAGCCAACACGATGGACGAGCGCCAGAGCCTTGCGCTCGTCTTCCTGCCGGGCTTTTCGACCAAGGATGTGGCTTCCGACGTGTCCGGCCGCGGCGTTGGCATGGACGTGGTCAAGACCAACATCCAGAAGCTCAACGGCAACATCGATATCCGCTCCGAAGTGGGCAAGGGCACCACCTTCGTCATCTCGCTGCCGCTCACGCTGGCGATCCTGCCGGTGTTGCTGGTGCAACTCGGCGAGCAGCCGTTTGCCGTGCCGCTCTCGATGGTGCGCGAAATCCTGCCGATCGACGTCGCACAGGTACAGGAAGTCGGCGGCCGGGCGACGATGGTCGTGCGCGGCGAAGTGATGCCGATCTATCCGATCGCCCACCTGCTGGGTTGGTCACCCGTGAAAGTGCCCGAATATGGCGTGCTGATGCAGACCGCCGACCATGCCTTCATCCTCGCCATCGACGGCTTCATGGGCCGCGAGGATGCGGTCATCAAGTCGCTCGAGGGCTTCCGCCCGAAGGGCGTCGCCGGCGTCACCACGCTTTCCAACGGCCAGATCGTGCTGATCCTCGACATGAAGGAACTGCTCGCCGACCTCGGCGAACATCGCGGCGTGCCGCGCTCCGCCTTCCAGCCGGCGGAACAGGCAGCGGCCTGAAGGTGTCATGAACACCCCGGCGCCGTATTCCCAGCGCCGACTTTTCCGCGTGGGACGGGAGCTGTGGTTGGCTTTCGTCGCACTGGTTGGCGTCATCGGTTGTTCCGGCGCGCAGGCCGTCACCTATGCCAACACGGCCACCGTCTTCAACTGGATCGACGCGAGCACCCATACCCAGGTCGGCTACAACACCACGCCCTACAAGCTCAACGGCGGTGGTGGATGCGGTACCGCGCCGCCGACCCTCGACGACACGTTGAGCGACAACATCCCGATTGGCTTCACCTTCATGTACGGCGGTGTGAATTTCACGCAGGTGCGCATCATGAGCAACGGCCGCCTGCAGTTCAACAACAACACGACCTGTGGCTTCGGCAGCCCGGTGACGCAGCTGCCCTATCCCAACGCCGGTCTCGATTACACGATGCGCATCTATGGCAACGACCTCGATCCGACGGCGAAGTCGGAAGTGCCGGGCTACAAGACTGTCTGTCTCAACCGCGCCAGCTGCTACATCAGTTATGCGACTTTGGGTACGGCGCCCAATCGCAGCTTCGTGGTGACCTGGTCAAACGTACCGGAATGGGCATCCGGCGGCTCGACCAGCGGCAACTACAACCTGCAGGTGATTTTGCAGGAAAACGGCGAGTTCATCTACCAGTACGGCAACAATACGCCCGGACCGGGCAACACGACGGCGCAAGTCGGATGGCAGGTAAGCAGCACCACCGATTATGACGTGCCATCGGTCGGCTATCCGGCCAGCAACACCGCGATCAAGTTCTACATTCCCCGCCCGGTCGCCGAATATCGCATGGAGCAATCGAGCTGGAATGGTACGGCAAACGAGGTTTTCGATACCAGTGGCAACGGCCGTCACGGCGTGCGTATGGGTAGCGCACAGACGACCGCCGGCGGCAAGGTATGTCGGGGTGCCAGCATTCCTATGAACACCACCGTCGCCATCGACGGTGTCAATACCGGTATCGGTATCCCGACCGCGGTCGGCGGGCAAGGAACGATTACCTTCTGGTTCCGGCCCAACGAGTGGACAGGGACTACTGCGCAATCCAACCAGCTGTTCGATGCGACCATTGCGGCTAACGAATGGTTTTACTTGACCAAGCGTCGCATCGATAACTCGAATGTGCGCCTGCGTTTTGCCGTTCGTGACAGCACCAACACGACGCGGACGGTGGAGACCGGAAATTTGACGAGCGCTTCGCTGGCCGGTGGCTGGGTGCACATCGCGGTCAGCTGGAACTTCAACGCGCTGGCGGCGGCCAATAGCGACCGGTTGCGCATTTATGTCAACGGCGTACTCAATACGACTGCGGCCTTTAGCTCGGCGGGCACCATCTCGCCCGGCATCGGTACCCTCTATGTCGGCGACAACCGGTCGAGCAACATCGACGGTACCAACGGCACGAGCCGTTCCGCCAACGGCATCATCGACGAGTTCCGCATCTATGGTTACGAGGGCGGGGTGGCGTTGATCCAGCGCGACATGAACCAGACGGGTGCCTGCCTCGATCACTATGCAATCTCGCACGCGGGCAGCGGTCAGGCCTGCAACCAGAATGCCGTGACCGTGACGGCACACACGGCCGCACACGGCCCCGTCATCATGCCCAACAATACGACCCAGATCACCTTGAGCACTTCAACCGGCCTGGGCGACTGGACATTGTTGAATGGCTATGGCGTGCTCAACAATGGCACCGCCAACGATGGTGTGGCCACTTATCTGTTCAATGGCGAATACCAGGCGATCTTCGGTCTGACGCACACCGCGCCCGGCACGGTCAATCTCAACGTGACGGATGGCCAGATCGTCGAGCAGGAGGATCCCAGCCTGGTGCTCGGTTCATGCGTTACCGTCAGCCAGTTCAATGCCTGCCACGACTACTCCGCCAGCCAGTGCAAGGCGGGCGGCAGGTTGTACACGCGCCATGCGGGCACGCTCTTCGCCACGGATGTCGTGGCGCTGGATTCCGGCGGGAACCTCGACACCGGCTTCACCGGCAAGGCGGTGGTATCTTTGATTGTGCGCGCTGTGCCGGGGGGCGTGGATGCGCAGAACTGTTTCGCGCCGGACGCCACCCAGGTGTTGGATAACGCAATGACAAATTTCGGCAGCGGCCGGTTGAGCGTGAACGCAACCGTCGCAAATGCCTGGCGCGAGGCGCGCATCAAGGTAGTGTGCGACGCGACCAACTGTCCGCCCACCGGCATCACCGCCTGCAGCACCGACAACTTCGCGATCCGGCCGCTGGCGTTCACGGTGACTTCGGCCGATGCGAACGCGGACGCCGCCGGTGCGTCTGGCACTGCGGTACCGACGCCCAAGGCGGGTACGGCATTCGGTCTGACTGCCACAGCCGTGCCGGGATACAACGGCACGCCCCAGCTCGACGCAGGGCAAGTGGAAGCCCATGCCGGTGCCGTGCAAGCCGGTGCCTTGGCGGGGACCTTCGGCGCGGCCGTCGCGGCCACCGGTATCTCGAGCGGTAATGCTTTCACATACGGCGAGGTCGGCTATTTCCGGCTGAATGCAGCGGGCGTGCATGACGACAGCTTCACGGCGGTGGACGCCGGTACGGATTGCACCAACGATTTTTCGAATACCGCCGTGGGCGGCAAGTTCGGCTGCAAGTTCGGCAATACGGCGCCGACAATCTATTTCGGCCGTTTCGTGCCGGATCATTTCGATACCACGGTAACACCGGCCAGCGGCGTGGGCGGTTTCACCTATTCCGGCCAGCCATTCCCGCTCGCGGTAACGGCGAAGAACGCGACCGGCGGCACGACGGCGAACTACACCGGCGCTTTCGCCATGACCGTCGCGCTGTCGGATGCCAATGGCAACGCGGGCAGCTTCAGTCCCGCGACGATTGCTGCTGGGGTCTTCGCAGCGGGCGTGGCGGATCTGACGGCGCCGCCGAGCGTGGCCTTCAGTTTCGCCAGCAAGCTGACGGCGCCGGCCAACATTCGGGTGCGCGCTGCGGACGGGGAGGCCAGCTCGGCCACCGGTGTCGAGGGCACCACGCCGATCCGTGCCGGTCGCCTGCGGCTGGTGAATTTCTACGGTTCTGAACTTCTCAAGCCGCGTGTCGAATACCGCGCCGAATACTGGGATGGCAGCCGCTGGGCGACCAATGCGCTCGATTCCTCGAACCCGATCGTCGCCGGCAACCTCGCCACGGGTGGCTTGACGGTGAATGGCGTCACTGCGCTGACCAACGGCATCGGCTTCATCACCTTCATTGCCGCGGCGGCGGGCAGCTACGACATCGCGCTCGACCTGAACGCGGCCGGCGTGGATACCTCGTGCAATGCCGCGCATGGCGGCACGGCGGCGAACAGGCCCTGGCTGCAGGGCTACTGGGCGGCGCCTGCCAACTGCGGCGGCGTGGCGGCCTGGGCGCAGGACCCGAACGCCCGTATCCGGCTCGGCTCGCCGCGCGCGCCTTACATCTACCTGCGCGAGCGCTACTGAGGCATGAGGCAACGCGGCTTCACCCTGATCGAACTGATCATGACGATGATGATCATCGGCATCCTCGCCATCGTCGCGCTGCCGCGCATGGACATGCTGCGCGGGTGGGATGAAATTGGCTATCGCGATCGCGTCCGGGCGACGCTGGAGTATGCGCGCAAGGCGGCGGTGGCGCAGCGACGTCTGGTACGCGTGACGATCGCCGGCAGCACGCTAACCCTCGAAGCACAGCGGCAGACCCCCGAGGGCGAGGGTACGCTGACCTGGGCGCCGCTCAACCTGCCGGGCGGCAGCACGAACACGTTCGCCGCGCCGAATGGCGTGAGTCTGACACCGGCGAACGACACGGTGACCTTCAGTGCGCTAGGCAGGCCCGACGCGGCGAAGTCCTACACGGTCTCGGGCGGGGTCGGCACCATCGTCGTCGAGGCGGAGACCGGCTATGTGCGCTGAGCGCGGCCAGCGCGGCCTGACGCTCGTCGAGCTGATTGTCTTCATCGTGATCGTCGGCGTGGCGCTGGCGGGCGTGCTGACGGTGCTCAATCACACGGTGCGTCACAGCGCCGACCCGATGGTCAGGAAGCAGGCGCTCGCCATCGCCGAATCCATTCTCGAGGAGGTCATGCTGCAACCTTTCACCTGGTGCGATCCGGACGATGCGGCGGCGGCTACGGCGTCTGGTGTGGCCTCCTGCACCACGGCGGAAGGAATGGGGCCTGAAGGCGGCGAGGTGCGCGGCAGTTTCGACAACGTGAACGACTATCACGGGCTTGCCGCCGCGACCAGCATCGGCGGCATTGCCGCGCCGTTCAACGCGACGGTGACCGTCGTTCAGGATACGCTCAACGGCATTCCTGCCGACGCCTCGCTGCTGATTACTGTATCGGTCACCGCGGGCGGCGAGACGATCCAGCTGCAGGGTTATCGCACCCGCTACGCTCCGAACAATCTGCCATGAAGACTCCGCGCGGCTTTACCCTCGTCGAGATGATCGTGGTGATCGCCATCACCGGCATCATCGCGGCGGCGGTGGCGGTGTTCATCCGCTACCCGGTGGAGGGCTATGCGGATGCTGTGCGCCGCGCGGAACTGACCGATGCGGCCGACGTCGCCCTGCGGCGCATCGCACGCGATATGCGGCTAGCGCTGCCGAACAGCCTGCGTAATGTGGCGAACGGTTTCGAATTCATCATGACGAAATCGGGCGGGCGTTATCGCGACCCGACGGATGGTTCC
>Ga0172375_10005464_pt1 | contig 18336 bp, 19 predicted proteins | sample LakKiv1m_FD_114537 | JGI IMG/M metagenome (GOLD analysis project Ga0172375, IMG submission 114537) | Freshwater microbial communities from Kabuno Bay, South-Kivu, Congo - kab_092012_11.1m | ecosystem: Environmental > Aquatic > Freshwater > Lake | place: Democratic Republic of the Congo...
CGGCTTTGTCAGGGGATAAAACCCTTGCCAGCCCGTTTATTTGCATGATCGGACAGGAATCCTGGAGGGCAAAAGAGGCTAAAGTAGCGGATTTAAGACAAGGTATAATGTGGGAGGTTTTGACTGCCGTTGCCTTGATTCAGGCAGGTGCAGGTTTACTGGTGATGCGACATCCTGCTGCAGTAGAAAAAGTGAATAAATATATAGATAGGCTATTTGTAGAGGCTCTTTCTAAAGAGGGGTAATTATGTTTGTCATTGGTGAATTGATTAACGGGATGTACGAAAAGATAGGCAAGGCCGTAGCCTTAAAAGATAAAAAGGTAATTCAGGACAGTGCCTTAAGCCAGGTTAAAGCAGGCGCGGATGCGCTTGATGTAAATTGCGGCCCAGCCTCTAAAGATCCTGTCTCAGATACAAAATGGCTGGTAGAGGCGATCCAGGAGGTAACTGATAAGACGATCTGTATTGATTCAAGTAAGCCTAAGGTTATAGAAGAAGCAATTAAAGTAGTTAAGGGCAGGGCTATTATAAACTCTACTACTGCCGACACCGAAAAACTCGATATACTGGTTCCTTTGGCTAAGCTATATAATGCTAAGCTAATTGGTTTAACCATAAGTACAAAAGGGATACCCCAGAATAAGGACCAGCGCCTGGAGTTAGCCGCGCAGATCGTGGCGTATTGCGTTGAAAAAGGTTTTCCGACGGATGATTTGTATCTTGATCCAATAGCTATGCCGATTAATGTGGCCCAGGGGCAAGAAAGGGATATTTTGGAGTCTATGCGCGAGTTTAAGATAATCGCTGACCCTTCGCCTAAAACCATTGTTGGCTTGAGCAATGTCTCTCAAGGTGCGTTATCGCGCTCTTTAATTAACCGTACCTTTTTGGTAATGGCGATGGGGTTCGCTCTTGATGCGGCAATCCTTGATCCTTTGGATAAGGAGCTTATGGATGCGGCAATAACTTCGGATCTAATTTTAAACAGGCATATCTATTGCGATAAGTTTCTGGATGCATATAGAAAGAGGCAGTAGTTGAAAAACAAGGTGCTAAGGGATGTGTTTAAGCTTAATGGTTTTACGTCCAGCCTCTTAATTGCCTTACGGGGAATAGTTTATTTATTTCTTTATCATCGGAATATGCGGATTATATTCCTGATGGGATTAGCCGCTATCCTCATGGGTTTTTATTTTAATCTCAAAGGGATTGAATTAATAGCCCTTTCTATCACCGTTACGCTGGTATTTATGGCCGAAATATTTAATACTGCTGTAGAGCTTATGATGAATTCTATCGCTGAAAAGTATAATACTAAAGTTCGGCTGGTTAAGGATATTGCCGCAGGTATCGTGGTAATAGTCTGTATAAATGCTGCGGTGATAGGCTATGTTTTATTTATCAGAAAAATGTTTTAGATTCTATCTCCGGCGGCGTAACTCAGCCTGATAGAGTAGTCGGCTCATACCCGATTTGTCAGTGGTTTAAATCCACTCGCCGCCACCAGTTTCATGGTAGCTATAAGTATCCCCGCCTCGATAAATACCGTCGCTAATGCAGCTCCGAGGAAAGAAAAATAAATAATAAAAACAAAAATAAGCGGCAGCCCGATTAAAGCCGCAGCTATATGTATCCGGGAGTAGATAACAGGTTTACCGCTGACTAGCAAAAACTGCACCCTGAAGGCGTTTATTGCAACGAAGAAGACCCCCACTAAAAGTATCCTCAATGAAGATATTACTTCAGGGTATTTTGCTCCGCAGACTATTCTTGTGATTAATGGGGAAGCTAGAATTACTATTGGCATTAGCAAGGTGAAAATTAAGGTAGTGGAATCCTGGATTTTGTTCATTAGCCTGTAAGCCCTTTTTTTATTTCTGGCAAATATGCTGCTAAGCCTCGGGTAAATTGCCTGGGAAAACGAGTCAAGCGGAAAAGTCTGAAAGGCGTAAGCTATTCTTTCGGCAATTGCGTAGTATCCGGTTACTATATTATTAGTAAGCAGCCCAACGGCAAAAATACGCGTTGCGGTGTAAGCGTTTATAGAGACCACAGAGATGAAGATGCTCCAGCCTGTTCTTAATTCATTTGAGATATTGGAGTATCCCTGGAATATAAATTCTAGGTCGAACTTTTTAAATGCGGTATATAATCCAAGCACGCCGGTTATTAAAAAATACGCGGAGTTTATTACCGGGACCAGGATAAAATCGGCAGGCGTTTTAATAAGGATAAATATGGCTATCGCATAAATCATTCCACCGGAGATATTGATGATGGAGATAAATCTCATTTTTTCCTGGCCCTGAAAAAACCATACCGGGAATAAGGTATTTCCGATTACCGCGCCGAAGCTTAATATATAAACCGGCCAGTCTGCCTTAAATTTGGGAATAAAATAAATAAGTAAGAGCAGAACGATGAAACTAATTGCAGCCAGGATAAGTTTTACCGTCATCACTGAGGAAAAAATTAAGCAAAGTTTTTCTTTTTCATTGCGGCATAATGATATTTGCCTTGTTGCCGAGAGGCTGAATCCGTAATCCGTGAAGATCATGAAATACTGGATTAAGGCTTGGGCGAATGCAATTAATCCGAATTTCTCAGGCCCGATGATCCGGATAAGATAAGGCAATACCAGCACAGGGAGTATATAGTTGATGCTTTGTAGGGTTGAAAGCGAGATGAAGTTTTCGAAGACCGTCTTTTTCTCTTTGGGGGTTATGATTTTATTCCTCACGGGATTAATTTACTATTCCCTTTGTTAAAAGTCAATGCCTATCTTTAAAGAATTGAAAAAACCGTTGATTATGATAATATGAGTAAAAGAAGATGAATATTCAAGATAAGCTAAAAAATACTATCGAGGGCTACAGGTTGATTAAAAGGGGGGAGCTGGTAGTTGTAGGCGTCTCCGGGGGGGCTGATTCAGTATGCCTTCTTTACCTTTTAAATAGCCTTAAGGGCAAACTTAGAACAGGCCTGCATATTGCACATCTAGACCATGCCTTACGAAAAGATTCAAAGAAAGATGCAGCGTTTGTTAAGAGGTTAGCGGAGAGATTGGGTATTTCTTTTAGCAGTACCAGGATAGATGTTAAGAAGTTGCGTGGGAAGTTTTCTCTTGAAGAAAAAGCCAGGGATATTCGTCTGGAGTATTTACTTAAAGTAGCCAATAGGATAAAAGCAAAAAAAATTGCCCTTGCGCATAATTTTGATGACCAGGCGGAAACAATCTTGATGCGTATTTTAAGAGGCACAGGTTTATACGGCCTATCCGGAATACCAATTAAGAGAAGAATGGGAAACGTTTATATTATCCGCCCGTTGCTTATGATAAAACGCAGGGAGATAGAGGCTTTCTTAAAGAGAAAAAAAATAGAATTTTGCACAGATAAAACTAATCGTAATGAAGCCTATTTCAGGAACAAGATCAGGCATGATCTTTTGCCTGGCTTAGAAAAGGGGTATAATAAGAATATTAAAGAAGCTCTTTTTAATCTCGGCCAAAGCGCGGGATATGACTATGATTACCTTAGGCAGGCTGCAGCGCGCTTCCTTTGCCGCAGTAAAACAAAATTAAATTTAAAAAGCCTTATTAAGCTACATACTTCAGTTTTACGTTTTAAGTTAAGGGAGGCAATAACTTGCCTTCAGGGAGATACGCGCAGGATTACTTTTAAGCACATACAGGAGCTCGAAGACCTAATCTTTAATCGGCCGCAGCAATCCGTAGTTGACTTGCCAAAAGGATTATCCGTAAAAAAGGAACAGAAAACACTTGTTTTCTATATAAGATAACCCTATAAAAGGCTTGATTTTATGATTATTTGAATATATAATAAAAAAACTATTCTGGTCAAATTAAGAGTAAATAAATAGGAAAGGCAGAAAATGGCTAATAAAAAGAAAAATAACAATGCAAAAAAGTCTCCTCTGGGTTGGATAATAGCAATTATCCTTACCTTCATCATTATAAATTCTATTAATATTCCGGTGGGAGGAGTGCCCAAAGAGATCACTTACGGGGACTTTTATTCCATTTTAAAGAATGACCCTTCGAGCATTAAATCTGCGGTTAAAAGAGAGACTCTTGTTCAAGGGGTATTCCAGGATAAGTCCGCATTTATGGTACATATTCCTGATAATGATACAGAGCTTCTTAGCCTTATGCGCAGCAATTTGAAGGATTTTGATGTTAAGCCCGCGCGCACATTCTGGGCTGGCCTGTTGTTTAATTTAGGGCCGATACTTCTTCTTATATTTTTCTGGTGGATGATGGCGGCAAGAGGGGAACAGTTGGGAAGCAGGATAATGGGGTTTGGAAAGGTTACCCCTAAGATCCATAGCGGGACAGAGAAAGTTACTTTTAATGACGTTGCCGGGGTAGATGAGGCAAAGGAGGAATTAAAAGAAGTTATAGAGTTTTTAAAAGACCCCAAGAGATTCCAAAAGCTCGGAGGGAAAATCCCTAAGGGCGTTTTATTAGTTGGGCCTCCTGGATGCGGGAAGACGCTGATTGCTAAGGCTGTGGCAGGCGAAGCGGGAGTGCCATTTTTCTCCATAAGCGGTTCTGATTTTGTTGAGATGTTCGTTGGGGTAGGTGCCAGCCGCGTGCGCGATTTGTTCGAGCAGGGCCGGCGCGCCGGTAAGACCTCTGGCAAGGGAGCGATTATTTTTATCGATGAAATTGATGCTGTTGGCCGGCTTCGTTTTTCAGGTATCGGCGGCGGTCATGATGAGCGCGAGCAGACATTAAACGCCCTTTTGGTTGAAATGGACGGTTTTGATACGCAGCAGGGCCTTATACTTATTGCCGCTACTAACCGGCCGGATACCCTTGACCCTGCTTTGCTGCGTCCGGGCAGGTTTGACCGGAATATTATCGTAAGCCTTCCGGACATTAAAGGAAGGGAAGAGATATTAAGAGTGCATACGCGTAAAATTAAACTCGCTCCTTCAGTAAATCTAAAATCTATTGCTTCCCAGACTCCGGGATTCTCCGGAGCTGACCTGGCTAATCTTTGTAATGAAGCTGCGCTCCTAGCCGCCAGAAACAGTAAAGAGGAGGTTGAAGAAATTGATTTTGATAAATCAGTTGAGAGGGTTTTGATGGGCCCGGAGAAAAAAAGCCATATAATGTCAAAAAAAGAAAAAGAGATTACTGCCCTGCATGAATCAGGGCATGCTTTATTATCTTTGTTGTTGCCTGAAGTTAACCCCCTGAAGAAGGTTTCTATAATACCCAGAGGCTTGGCAGGCGGTTATACATTTACCCCTCCCCTGGAAGATAGGCATTATTGGACTAAGAAGGAATTAATTTCAGAGATATCCATGATGCTTGGAGGAAGGGCTTCCGAAGAAATAAACCTTAAAGAAGTAACTACCGGCGCACAGAATGACCTTGAGATGGCTACGGGCATGGCCCGCCGTATGGTTACGCAATTTGGTATGTCGGAGAGGCTGGGGAATATTACTTTAGGCAGGAGGGAAGGCCTCGTATTTTTAGGACGCGATATATCTGAAGAAAGAAATTATAGCGAAGAGACAGCAAGGCTTATTGATGAAGAGGTGAGGAGGATTATTGATGAAGCTTACCTGAAGGCCAAGTCGCTGTTGGAAGAAAATCTGGATAAACTTAAAATGTTAACCAATGCCCTTCTTGAAAAAGAGGTTCTAGACGGGGAAGTGGTTAAAACAATGCTCGGAATACAGAAGAATGACCTTACTCTCTCCTAGAAACATGCGCATTTTAAATATATCCGGAAGAAAAGATATAGTAAAACTTATGCGGGATATGGATGTAGATCCCTACGGGGTTAATGCTATGCTTCCCAAGGCCAGGCACTGCCTTTTAAAGATAGATTCTTTAAACAATGTTCCGGCAAATATCCTTAAACAGGAGATGCTTTCTTTGGGCGCGGATGCTGCCTTGGCAAGAGGGGCTTTAACCGGGCAGGGAAAGAAAACCGATTGCTTGCTTATGGGGAATATCTCCCAATTTAACCGTTTACGCGGCAAGCTTAATAAACAACCCTTTGGCCTTAAACGGCTCGCCCTGGACGTAGGTTCAACTTTAGAGAATTATCAAAAGAATAATTTTCAGTTAAAAGCAGGTAAGTACAGCCTGAATTTAGGGAAGCGTTCTTGTGTTATGGGTATTGTTAATGTAACCGCGGATTCCTTTAGCGGAGATGGACTGCTGGGATTAAAAACAGGAAGGATCATAGAATATGCAATGCGGCTGGTCCGGTCAGGCGCGGATATTATTGATGTTGGCGGTGAATCAACTCGTCCGGGGGCAAAGAGGGTGGCGCCTAAAGATGAAGCAGCACGGGTAATCCCGGTGATAAAGGCGTTAGTCAGGAAGCTTAAGGTGCCTGTTTCAATTGACACATACAAACCTGAAGTGGCAAAGAGGGCTTTGGATTGCGGTGCCAGTATTGTTAATGATGTATCAGGCTTAAGGAATATTAAGATGGCAAAGATTGCGGGGAGATATAAGGCAGGTGTTGTAATTATGCACATGCTCAAAACCCCGTGTTCAATGCAAGATAATCCCAGGTATGATTCCTTAATCGATGAGTTGTTTCTTTATTTAAAATTAGCGGTGGATAAGGCAGAGTCATCCGGTGTGTCCGGGAATAGCATTATTATTGACCCTGGGATCGGTTTCGGCAAGACATTATCTCATAATCTTGAAATACTTAAAAGGCTTAGTGAATTTAAATCTTTAGGCAGGCCTATACTGGTAGGCACATCGCGTAAATCTTTTATCGGCCATATATTACGTACTGGCCCGGAAAACAGGATATTCGGTACTGTTGCCTCATGCGTTGCCGCGAGGCTAAGCGGAGCGGCTATCTTTAGGGTGCATGACGTTAGGGAGGTAAAAGAGGCTTTGACGGTAACCGATAATATTCTAACATGAGCATATCTATCGCATTAATCCATTGGAAGACCCTGCTTGAAATAGCAATACTCTGGTTTGTAATTTATCAGATAATGCTTTTCTTTGAGGGTACCCGCGCCATACAGGTTGTGCGGGGGATAGCGATTATTTTGGTAGCCTTCTTTATATTCCAGAGGTTCGGCCTTACGAGACTAGACTGGCTTTTTAAAAATTTCTTTGCGACATCAGTTATAGCGGTTTTGATTATATTTCACCCTGAGATTAGAAGCGGGCTTGCGCGATTAGGGCAGAGGCATATTTTTACGGCAGAGTTACGGGAGGAAGAACTTGATTATATGTTGAAAGAGATAAGCAGGGCAGCTGATGCCTTGGCGCGCGATAAAATCGGGGCGTTGATTGCTATAGAGAAAAGCGATCCCCTTAATGCGTTTGCAGAGAGCGGGGTAATGGTTGATTCCAGGGTTTCTTCAGAACTTATTCAGGCAGTGTTTACGCCTAATAACCCTTTACATGACGGAGGTATCATTATTCAGAACGGGAGGATTTTAAGCGCGGGTTGTTTTTTCCCGTTAGTGCAAGTTCAGGACCTAAGCCGCATATTCGGCACGAGGCATAGGGCGGCTTTAGGCCTAAGCGAAGAGGCTGATGCTTTAATTATTGTTGTTTCCGAAGAGAGGCGTGACATTTCCCTGGTTTATGCAGGTAAATTGTACAAAGATTTAAGTCAGGAGAGCCTTTTTCTAAAGGCAAAGGAGTTTTTCAAGCTTAAGGAAAAAAATGGTTAAGGATAGAGTAACTATTATACGCAGGCTCAAGCATTTATTTTTATACCACCCATGGCTTAAGGTCATATCGCTGGTTTTGGCTATAATTTCATGGCTGTATATCAATTATGAAATGCTGGCAAGGTAGAAAATGCACTTAGGCGTTAATATAGACCATATAGCTACATTAAGGGAGGCTAGGGGAGTTTTGGAGCCAGAGCCGTCGCTTGCCGCCTTGCTTGTAGAAAAAAGTGGAGCGGATAGCCTTGTGGTTCATCTGCGCGAAGACCGCAGGCATATCAATGATAATGATTTATTTGTTTTAAAAGAGGTTGTCCGTTTGCGGTTAAACCTGGAGATGTCTATTTCAAAAGAGATAGTGGGAATAGCATGCAAGGTTAAGCCTGACCAGGCTACCCTGGTTCCTGAGAAAAGGAAGGAATTAACTACTGAGGGCGGGCTGGATGTAATAAAAAACTTCAGGAGGGTTAAGAGTGCTGTAATTAATCTTGAAGGCGAAGGCATAGATGTAAGTATTTTTATTGATCCTGACCGTAGCCAGATAAAAGCTGCTAGGGGCATAGGAGTAAGGATGGTTGAGCTGCATACCGGGCGGTATGCAAATGCAAAAGATAAGAAGGGTGCGGAAAGGCATTTGAAGGAATTGAGAATAGCGGCTGAATTTGCAAAATCCCTTGGTTTACATGTCTTTGCCGGACACGGGCTGGACTACAATAATGTATTAGGGGTAACTGGAATTACCGAAATAGAAGAATTAAATATCGGACACTCCATTATTGCTAGGGCGGTATTTGTAGGTTTAGGCAGAGCGGTAAAAGAAATGAAAGAGCTGGTCAGCTGACAATGGTTTTAGGGACAGGGGTTGATATAACAGAGGTGAGCAGGCTTAAGAAGGCAGTTGAGAAATGGGGGGATGCTTTTTTAAACAGGGTATTTACCGATGAAGAGCTGCATAACGCAAAGACACGGGTAAGTATTTTTCAACATTTGGCAGGCAGGTTTGCTGCTAAGGAGGCTGTGTTTAAGGCTTTGGGGGATGCTAATCTAAGCTGGAAGGATGTGCAGATATTGAATGATAAAGAAGGCAAGCCTTCCTGTAGAATTCTTAATTCCAAAGGAAAAGGGACAAGCGTAGTTGTTTCTATATCCCATGTAAAGAATTATGCGGTTGCCAACGCGATTGTTACGAAGGCGCCTTGATAGTAATAAGGGTGATTTCGGGCGCATATTTATTCTTGCGGGTTCAGCCCGTTATGCCGGAGCGGCAAGTCTTTGTTCTTGGGCTGCGATACGCAGCGGCGCAGGGTTAGTTACCTTAGGGATACCTGAAAGTATTAATAACGCAATAATAAAGATTAAGCCCGGGGAAGTAATGACTTTTCCTCTGCCTGGGACAAAGGATGGTTCTTTAAATACCGTTGCTTATAAGAAAATAAAGGATTTTTCCTTTGATGTCGATGTATTAGTGGTAGGCCCGGGTTTAACACAAAATAAATCAACGCAAAAACTGATAAAGAAGATAATAGCGGGTATCCGCAAGCCTATAATTATAGATGCTGACGGGCTAAATGCTTTATGCGGCTCTTTAAGCTTATTGCGCCGAAGTAGGCGTGCGGCGGGAGATATCCGTATACTGACTCCTCATCCAGGAGAGATGGCAAGGCTTTTAGGGCTAAGTGTTAAAAAGGTTCAAGAGAATAGAAAAGCGATTGCAATGGATTTTGCCAGAAAATACGGTATAGTCCTGGTGTTAAAGGGGAATAAAACTGTGGTTAGCGATTATCTGGGGAATGTATATATTAATAAAAGCGGCAACCCTGGAATGGCTACAGCAGGCAGCGGTGATGTATTAACCGGCATAGTTGCAGGTTTTCTGGGGCAGGGCCTAGGGGCTTTTGAAGCAGCAAAATTTGCGGTCTATCTTCATGGTGTAGCTGGAGATATGGCGGCTGAAGAAAAAACGCAAATTTCCTTGATTGCCTCGGATATTATTGATAAAATCCCTAGTGCAATAAAAAAGATTAAATCTTTGCCGGCGTAGCTCAGATGGTAGAGCAGCTGTTTTGTAAACAGCGGGTCGGGGGTTCGATTCCTCTCGCCGGCTCCATTTGATAGATTTATCGGGCAGGTACCCAAGTGGCCAAAGGGGGCAGACTGTAAATCTGCTGCACCTGTGCTTCAGAGGTTCGAATCCTCTCCTGCCCACGTAAAATGACCTCGGAAAAATATTTTTATTTTACGTGTCCCATGGTCGCGTAGGGACTTTACGGGCGGCCATTGATCATCACGTGGCAAGCTGCAGAGTATTTTGTTTATGGTGATGCGGGTGTAGTTCAATGGTAGAACAATAGCCTTCCAAGCTATATATGTCGGTTCGATTCCGATCACCCGCTTTTTAAAGTAAACGCATGGGGTTAAACTTGGAAAAAGCAATCTATAATATAGTCGACAGGGCAGATTCACTAGTTTTTTATTGCGATCATACCGGCAAGATACTTATGTGCAATAAGAAATTTAAAGAGACTATCGGCATGCCTTCGGATTCAATTATCGGATGCGATTGCATTAAAGTTATATACCACAGGCTGCAGAGCGTATCCGGGAAAGAGCACCTCTTTAAGGCCATGCTGGATGATGCGGTAAAATACAAGCGCCCAAGCAATTTTGAAAGTTTGTTATCCGACGGCAGCGGTAGTGAGCATACTATTTGCTGGGGGATGAGCCCGATATTAACAAATAACAATGAACTCGAGGGGATATTATTCCTGGGTAATGATGTCTCGTTATCAAAGCAGAGAGAAGTTTCTCTTAAGAATATCGATGAAACCTTGAAAAACATCTTCTTAAGCATAAAAGAATACGCTTTATATGCCGTTAATCTGCAAGGAAATATTACTTATTACGGTATGGGCGCAGAAGATATGTTCGGCTGGCCCAGGAAAGAAATTATTTTTAAACACATAAGCACCTTGCATTCCTATGACGACGTTGCTTACAAGTTGACATTCATACTTGAGCAGGTGAGGAATTTCGGCAGATATGAGCTGGAGTCTTACTTTATTAATAAGGAAGGACAGTCTTTTCCGGTAAACCTGACCGTAACTAAATTTATTGATGCAAGCGGCAATATGGCCGGGTATATATTTATGGCTAAGGATATAACCGAGAAAAGGAAATTAGAATACCAGATATTCCAGTCTGAGAAACTTGCGGCAGTGGGCCAGCTAGTGGCAGGGATTGCCCATGAAATCAACAATCCTGTTTTTGTAATTTCCGGTAGGACGGATATGTTGTTGGAGAATAAATCCCTGCATAAGAAAGTAAAGTCTGATTTAAAGATAATCAATGCGCAAATAGACCAGATTCGTAAGTTAGTAGACAGGTTCCTGGCCTTTACGCGAAAAACGCTTCCTAATATAAAAGAGCTGGATATTAATAAAGCGATAAAGGATGTCCTGCCGCTTTTGGAGTACCATAAGCAGCCATGCAATGAGATTAAGGTAAGCAAGGTCTTTGCCAAGGGCTTGCCTAAAGTTAAAGGCGATTCCCATCAACTCCAAGAAGTTTTTGTAAATCTACTTATCAATGCCTACCAGGCGATGGCCGGTGGAGGCATACTTACTATTAAGACTATAAATAAATCTAACGAACATGTTGAGATTACCATTGGGGATACTGGTTGCGGCATTCCTCCGGATGCGCTAAGGAATCTTTTTATGCCGTTTTTTTCTACTAAGAAAGAAGGTACTGGTTTAGGGCTCTCTATCTGCTATAATATAATCAAAAATCATAACGGTACCATAACTGTTGAAAGCCAAGTTGGCAAAGGAACTACCTTTACCATAAAGCTACCGTTTGCAAAAAAGGGAGGTAAAAATGGTTTATAAGATACTTGTTGTGGATGATGAGGCCCCGGTCAGGGATCTCTTCGAGGATCTATTTAAGAAGGAAGGGTATTCTGTGAAGAGTGTTGCTACGGGAGAAGAGTCATTGGAATTAGTTGCCAAAGAAGATTTTGATGTAGTGCTTATGGATATTAAACTTACCGGGATGAGCGGCCTGGAGGCCTTAAAGAGAATAAAGGACTTAAAGCCGGGTATAGTTGTGATAATGATAACCGGTTTTGGCTATGATGAGGAATTGATATCAAAGTCTAAAGAATACGGTTGTGCAGGATATATCGGTAAGAATATGCCTATATCCCAGATGGTCAGCAGTTTCAAGCTTTTTATTAAGGCAGCTAAAGAAAAAACCAAGTAGATAACCTTAAAAGAAAATGCCTGAAGAGTTTTTAAAGCCTGTTTTTATTGACGCCTTTGACCTGGATGACGCATGGTTCCAGTGCCTTTCTGAGATTTTAGAGCGCGGGCACGTTTATACTATAACAAAAGGGAGTTACGAAGGCCAAAAAAGGCTGGAATTTGATTTTGCGGCAGTAAGGGTTAAGAAGCCGGCACATCAGATCATCCCGATAATTCCGGAAGGGATGAGTATTCCCGCTCCCACGGATATGGATTATATACAGGGGTATCTGGCTTATCTTTTAACCGGGACCAAGACTGATACCGAAGATTACACTTATGGAGAGAGGCTGGTTGATCCCCGGGTAAAGCTTAAAGAAAATATAAACGGAAAAGAGATGGTTAGGGAAATGCCTCTTTGCGTTAATCAGATTGAGGAGGTTATAAAGCTTTATAAGGAAAAAGGCTCCGGCACGAACCAGGCAATTATGGAGATTGGAATGCCTTCTGATATAAAATTATCCGATCCGCCGTGTTTAAGGATTATAGATACAAGAGTACGCTATGGGAAACTGCACTTCATACTTTATTTTCGCTCTTGGGATTTATGGGGAGGTTTTCCTTCTAATATGGGAGGTTTACAATTAGTCAAGCAATATATGGCGGAAGAAATAGGGGTTGAAGACGGAGAAATCATTGCCGTAAGTAAAGGTTTACACCTGTATGATTACGCCTGGGATCTGGCAAAATTAAGGACAAATAAAAATAATTTAGTTATAAAATAGAATATGGATACGCAGGACAATATAACAGAGCGGAGATTATTTACAAGGATGGATTTCGCCGCTCCGTTAGCTTACAAGGTATGCAATAAAGATACCATATCAAAGCTCCTCGAGGGGTATACTTCTAATATAAGCGAGGCAGGGATGCTTTGTAATATCAAAGAGTCGGTGAGCCAGGATGATATCCTATGGCTTTCTTTTGACCGGGGGACGCTGGATGTTTGCGAAGAGCTTGAGAAGAGGGCTTTAATCTATCAGAATGGAGTTATAGGCAAAGTCGTCAGAATCGAACCTAAGGGAAATTTTAATTTTGATGTAGGAATAAAATTCATTACGCGTGAAGAAAAAGGCTGGAATAATACATATAAATAAAAAAGTAAATATAGGAGTCCTGGGCGACGGTGGCTGGGGGACTACCCTGGCAATTCTTCTTTCTCGAAAAGGCTATCAGGTTACGCTTTGGGGAGCCTTTCTTAAGAATATTGACGATATGATTAAGAGCGGAGAGAACAGGAAATTCCTTCCCGGGGTTAAGATTCCCGCACGAATTGAGATTACTAATGATTTAGGCGCTGCTGTTTTAGATAAAGACCTTGTAGTATTCGCAGTCCCCTCTCAGTATATCCGGGGAGTCTTAAAACAATTAAAGGTTTGCGGATATAACCGTAAATCTGTTTATTTAAGCGTTATCAAGGGGATTGAGATTAAAAGTTTAAAAAGGATTTCAGAGATTATCTTTGAGGAGTTGGGGAATATAAGGCTTGCGGTGTTATCCGGACCCACAATAGCTTATGAAGTTGCTAAGGGGATGCCTAGTGTGGCGGTGGCTGCATCGCCTGATCCAGCATCAAGAATATTCGTGCAGGATATTTTTATGACAGACAGGTTCAGGGTTTATACCAATAATGATGTGCTGGGAGTTGAATTGGGAGGAAGCTTAAAGAATGTTATCGCCATTGCCTGCGGAGCCTGCGATGGGCTTAAGTTCGGGACTAATACAAAAGCAGCATTACTGGCAAGGGGCTTAGCAGAAATCTCCCGTTTAGGCAAGGTTATGGGGGCTAAGGCAGAAACCTTTAGCGGTATAAGCGGATTAGGCGATCTGGTAACTACTTGTATCAGTCCGTATAGTAGGAATAGGTTTGTAGGAGAAGAGCTTGGCAAGGGAAAGACTTTAAACCGGATAATAAGAGAATTAGGATTGCCTTCAAACAGACAGGCAGGCATAGCTGAAGGTATCCCTACAGCCAGGTCAGCATATGCGTTAAGCCTCAAATATAAAGTAGATATGCCTATTGTCCGGGAGGTGTATAATGTCATTTATAGGAGCAAACCGGCGGTTAAGGCAGTGAAGGATTTAATGTTGCGCAGGAAAAGGAGAGAATAATTTTGCGGGGCGTGGCTCAGTTTGGCTAGAGCGCTTGAATGGGGTTCAAGAGGTCGACAGTTCAAGTCTGTCCGCCCCGACTTATATTAAGGAGGTAGATATGGCATATTCTGGAGCAGAGCGCAGAAAGAATCCGAGGGCTTACGGAAGATTTATTGTGTCTTACCGGATCCTTGATGAAATTAATAACGTAGATGTAACTCAGACTAAGAATATAAGCCTCGGGGGAATGCTTCTTACTACTAACAGGGCATTTGCCGCAGGGACAAACCTTGCGATAGAAATAAGGCTGCCATTTGACCCTAACCCGATTATGCTTATCGGCAGAGTGATAGATTCGCATGAAATAATGAAGGGAATGATTTATGATACGCGCATGGAGTTTCTTGCAGTGGACGAAAAACACAAGAAAGTTATAGGAGAGACCGTGGATTATTATCTTAAGAGAGAAAAAGGGAATAATTTATGAAAAAAATTAATGTAGGTTTGATTGGATTCGGAAATATCGGCTCTGGTGTAGTTAAAATCCTGCGTGATAAGAAATCCCTGTTAAGCGACAAGATTGGGCTGGATATCAACATAAGGAAGATATGCGACCAGGATATTACTTCAAAGCGCAATGTTAGCGTTGATAGAGCCCTTCTTACCCGCAACCCTAGGGAGCTCATTGAAGACCCTCAAATAGATATTATGGTTGAGTTGATCGGAGGCGTGCATCCTGCGCGGGAATTTATTATTGATTCCCTTAAGAAGGGAAAAAATATTGTAACTGCTAACAAGGCCCTTCTTGCTACGCATGGCCAAGAGCTTTTCACTGAAGCTTCCGGTAGGGGTAAGAATATATATTTCGAAGCATCGGTAGGGGCAGGAATACCAATAATAAAATCTTTGCGCGAAGGGCTGGTGGCAAATAAATTTGACAGCATATTAGGAATTTTAAACGGGACGTCTAATTACATACTTTCTTCGATGTCAGGTGATGGCCGCACGTTTGAAGAGGCGCTTAAAGAAGCGCAGAAAAAGGGCTTTGCTGAAAAAGACCCTACTTTGGATATTGAGGGTATGGATTCCGCGCATAAACTTATATTGCTTACTTACCTGGCATTTGGCAGAATGGTGAATATACGCGATGTCTTTATTGAGGGGATTTCGCGTATTTCTCTGGCGGATGTTAATTATTCAAAAGAGCTGGGTTTTGAGATAAAATTACTTGCTATTGCTCAGAGGGAAGGCGAGGATCTGGAAGTCAGGGTGCATCCGACTTTAGTCCCGAAAGACCATCTTTTAGCATCGGTTGACGGAGTCTTTAATGCCATTTACGTCGAAGGGGATTTAGCCGGAGATCTGCTTTTTTACGGTCCGGGCGCGGGCCAGCTTTCGGCTGCATCGGCAGTTGTCTCTGATATAGTAGATTTGACTAAGGATATAAAGGCCGGGCTCTTTAGGCCGATGATGAACACCGTAGGGGATAAGTCTGTTAAGAGGTTGCGCAGGATAGATGAATCCTTCAGCCGTTATTACATACGTTTTACTGCTTTAGATAAACCGGGGGTGCTGGCAAAGATATCCGGAGTTCTTGCGAAATTCGGAATTAGCATATCTTCGGTTACGCAGAAAGAAAAGGATAAATCCCAGCTTGTTCCTATTGTTATGCTTATACATGAAACAAGGGAGAGGGATTTAAGAAGGGCGCTTAATATAATTGATCGCCTCGAAGCAATAAAGGAAAAATCAGTGGCGATAAGAATGGAAGAGGTATGAGCGGGATAATCAGCCGTTATAGGAAATATTTGCCGGTTACGGATAAGACTCCGGTAATAACTTTACATGAGGGCAATACCCCTTTAATATTCTCCGGATTCTTAAGTAAAATGCTGGGAGAGGGTTTTGAGGTTTATCTGAAATACGAAGGTTTAAATCCTACGGGTTCATTTAAAGACAGGGGCATGACTATGGCTATTTCAAAAGCCAAAGAAGAGGGCTCAAGCGCAGTTATCTGCGCTTCTACCGGTAATACTTCTGCGTCAGCTGCAGCTTATGCAGCGCGCGCGCAAATTAAATGCATTGTTCTTATACCAAAGGGTGCTATTGCATTGGGTAAATTAAGCCAGGCCCTTATTCATGGAGCAGTTGTTCTGGCTGTTGAAGGGAACTTCGATGATGCTTTAAACCTGGTAAGAGAGATTTCAGAAAAATACCCTGTGACCCTGGTAAATTCTATTAATCCTTATCGTATTGAGGGCCAAAAGACAGCCAGTTTTGAAATCTGTGATACTCTCGGAGATGCCCCTGATTTTCAGGTGATGCCTGTTGGTAATGCCGGTAATATCACCGCGTATTGGAAGGGGTATAAAGAGTATTATAAAGAAGGTATTTCTAAGAGATTGCCTAAAATGCTTGGTTTTCAGGCAGAAGGGGCTGCGCCAATAGTAAGAGGCCACCCTGTAAAGGATCCAGAGACAATTGCCACAGCTATACGTATCGGCAATCCTGCCAGCTGGAAGCAGGCAGAGTCTGCCCGGGATGAATCAAAGGGCCTTATAGACATGGTTTCGGATGAGGAGATACTGGGTGCCTATAAATCTATTGCCAGGTTTGATGGCGTATTTGTTGAGCCTGCCTCTGCAGCTTCTATTGCCGGGTTGATAAAATTATCCCAAAAAGGATATTTTAGGGATTATTCCCGGGATAAACTGCCTCTAAAAGTAGTTTGCGTATTAACCGGACACGGTTTAAAAGATCCTGACAGGGCGATTAAGAGTATTGCCCAGCCAAAAGTAATAAAAGCCGAATTAAAAGCGGTATTAGATGAAATTAAGGAATAAAAAGATACTTATTACGGCAGGCCCGACCTGGGTTAAAATAGATGATGTGAGGGTAATTAGCAATACTGCTACCGGCGAAACCGGGATACTTCTGGCAAGGGTTTTTAGCAGGTTTAAGGCAAAAGTTACTCTGCTTCTAGGCCCGGGCAAAGATCCTGAACTAGGAAGCGGTATAATTGTAAAACGTTTTAAGTTCTTTGATGAATTGAAACACTTATTAGAAAGAGAGCTTAAGTATAATAAATACGATTTAGCTGCGCATAGCGCGGCAGTTTCTGATTACAGGCCTTGCGTATCTTTCTCAAATAAAATTAAATCCGGGTTAAAAAAGATCAGTATCAAGCTTAAGCCTACTCCTAAGATTATAAGTATTTTTAAGAGGATGCAGCCCGGGTTATTTTTAATAGGTTTTAAATATGAGCCTGATGCTTCCCGGGAGGATTTAATTAGAGAGGCTTTAAGCCTGATCGAGAGGTCCCGCGCGGATCTCGTTGTTTCTAATACATTAAGGCAAGGCAGGTACACTGCCTATCTGGCGGGTTTTGACAAATGCAGCAAGCCTTTATTTACCAAGACTGCTGTTGCCAGGAGTATTATCAGGATAATTAAGGATTATGATGCGTAAGGGGTTTATTTTAGGTTTTATTTTACTGCTTCCTCTATGGGTTTTCGCCGAAAGCATTCCGTATCCCTCGGGTTGGGTAAATGATTTTGCCAATGTTATTTCCCGTGAGCATAAAGATAAGATTAATGGGCTTATCTCAGACCTGGAAGAGAAAACTACCACTGAGATTGCAGTGGTTACGGTAAGCAGCATTTCTCCTTATGATGAGAAAGAATATGCGCGCATGCTTTTTGATAAATGGAAACCGGGTAAAAAAGGGAAAGATAACGGAGTTTTAATTCTGGTGGCGGTAGCAGAGCGCTGTTGGCGTATCGAAACAGGCTATGGCATAGAGGGTGTTTTACCTGATGGATTATGCGCAGAGATAGGGCGTAGTTATATGGTTCCCCAGCTTAAGAAAGGGGAGTATGGCAAAGGTATTTACGCCGGCGTTAGTAAAATAGCCGAGATTATTACCAAGGGCGAAATAGCCCAATCAGTTAAGGCTAAAGAAGAGGCCCCGCTGTTCCTTTATTTTATTGTACCTATTTTCTTCTTTTTGTGGAGTTTCCCCTGGCCGGTCTTTATAAGCTTGCCGATTATACTCATATTTGCTTTGGTGTTTTTCTTTAATGTTTCCCGTCTTTTGGGCTTTTTAATCGCATTTTCTTTTGCCGCTTCATTACTAGCTAGGTATTTTTACTGGAGAAGGCTTCCGCTAGAGAAAAGAAAAAATTTCTTTGGCCCTCAGAATTTCGGGAAGGGTTCTTCTACGCGTAGGTGGGGCAGTGGAG
>Ga0172375_10005467_pt1 | contig 18325 bp, 21 predicted proteins | sample LakKiv1m_FD_114537 | JGI IMG/M metagenome (GOLD analysis project Ga0172375, IMG submission 114537) | Freshwater microbial communities from Kabuno Bay, South-Kivu, Congo - kab_092012_11.1m | ecosystem: Environmental > Aquatic > Freshwater > Lake | place: Democratic Republic of the Congo...
AGCACCTGGTTCGGTGGCATCTGCTGGGTGCCGATGGCGTTGCGCAGGAAGGAGAAGGTCACCACCAGGCGGGTGAAGGAGGTCATCATCAGCAGGATGGCTGGTGCCATGGAGAGCACGGTGAAGAGCAACAGGATTTCGATCAGCACCGAAACTTGCTGCGGCGATTTGGCCTCGTCCACGCCGAGGGAGATGGTGGGCAGCGGCACCGCCTGGCTCACTGCGGGCAGCAAGAGGAGCAGGCTGGCGATGATGACGGCGGTCAAGCCGCGATGGTGTTCACTCATGGCTTTCCTCCCCGGTTTTTTGGGGGGCTGGCCGCAGTGCCTTATCGAGCAGGGCGGCGAAGCCGGAATCGCGGCGGATGCGGCCGTTGGCCGCGGGCCGGGCCGATGGCGCGGTTGGTCGCAGTAGGCGACTCGGGTCGTCCAGGCGCGAAATCAGGTTGATCTGCTGTTCGGTCGCTCCGACCACCAGCACCTCGCCGCCCACCTCGATGATGCTCACCTGCTTCTTGGGGCCGAGCATCCTGGTTTCGAGGACATTGATCATCGCCCCCTGGCCTATGGCGCCGATGCCGGTGCCGAGCTTGCGGAAGAGTTTGGCCATGAGCAGCATCAGGCCCAGGATCAGCAGCAGGGCGCCGATGGCCTTGAAGATGGTGGAGGCCAGCGAAAAGGTGTTCGCCCCGCCGGCAAGCGGTACCTCGGCCGCCCAGGCCGTGGTGGTCACGGCCAACAGCAGCAATGGGCTGAGGCCGGCAAGCATATGGGGCATGGGGCGGCGCATTGTTTTCCCTTTAGCCGATGTTCTTGACCCGGTCGGCTTGGCTGATGATTTCCGTGATGCGCACGCCGAACCGGTCGTTCACCACGATCACCTCGCCCTTGCCCATGAGCTTGCGGTTGACGTAAATCTCCACCGTGTCGCCCGCGGCCTTGTCCAGTTCCACCACCGAGCCTTGGGTAAGTTGCAGCATCTTGTTGATGATCATGCTGGTCTTACCCAGTTCCACCGAGACCTCCAGCGGCACATCGAGCAGGAAGTCGAGGTTCTGGCTGCCGGCTTGGCCAGGGGCGCTGTCGCTCAGTTCTTCGAAGCTGGGGGCCTGGGCGCTGCCGCCTTGGTCGCTAAGGGCTGCGGCCCAATCATCTCCGGCTTTCGGTTCGTCTGCCATGGTCTTTCTCCTCTTCCGTTGGCTTGCAGCACTTTACGGGTCTTAATCCTTTTCCTGGTCGAGCACTTTTTTCTTGATCAACAGGGCGTTGTTGCCCCGGTGGATGCCGGGGGTGCCCATGTATTTGCGCACACCTGCCACAAAGGTGGGCAGCAGGTCGTCGGTACGGCGTTCAAGCTGGATGATGTCGCCTACCGCCAATTCCATCACGTCGCCGGCCGGGATTAGTGCATGGCCCAGCTCGACCCGGAGTTCCAGGTCGAGGTTCTTGACGTTCTCTTGGAGGATGCGCTTGATGGTGAGGTCTTCCTCGCTTTGTTCGCGCTGGAAGGTGGTGAGCAGCTTGGCCTTGACCGATTCCAGATTGGCCAGCGGGATGCAGGTGGTGATGCTGCCCACGGCCCGGTCCATGTCCACGTCGTAGCGGTTGATGATGACTACGTCTTCCGGCTGGCAGATCTTGGCGAACTGCGGGTTGATCTCGCTCCGCACATACTGCACCTTGAGCGGTTGCAACGAGTACCACGCCTTTTCCAGGTCATTCAAGAGGATGTTCACCACCCGGCGGATCAGCCGTTGCTCGATGGCGGTGAAGTCGCGGCCCTCGATACGGATGTTGCGGGCGCCGGTGCCGCCCAGGAAATTTTCGACAAAAGTGAAGACCAGCTTCGGCTCCAGCACGATGAGGGCGTGGCCGCGGAAGGGGGCCATTTTGAAGATTTGCAGGCTGCTTGGCACCGGCAGGGTGCGGACAAAGGCGCCGAAGCGTTCCAGTTCCATGGGCGCGGCGGTGAGGTCGATGATGCGCCTCAGGGTGGTGGAGAGCGAGGTGCGCACCGCGCGCATGAAGGCGTCGCCGATCGCCTCCATGGCCGGCATCTTGACCTGGACGATGCGCTGCTGCCGGCTGAAATCGTACGGGGTATAGCCGAGGGATTCCGCGTCGATCGGTTCCTCGGGTTCCTCGATTTCGCCGCCGGCAATACCCTTTAAGAGGGCATCGACCTCGTCTTGGCTGAGTATCTGTTCCATGCGCTGGTCTCGGTTTCGCGGTTCAGAATGCCCGTGCCGTGCCTTATTGCACGACGAATTCAGTGAAGTAGATGTTCTTTATCCGGTCGGGTCGCATGATCTGGTTGAAGCGCTCCAGCAACTCGTCGCGGATGCGGATCTTGCCCTCCGGCGTCATGACCTCCTCGAAGGAGAGGCTGGTGAGCATCATGATCACCATGTCCCGCAGTTTGGGAGCGACCTGCTTGGCTTTTTCCGCGGCCACCGGGCTATCGAGTTCGAGTTCGACCTTGACCTTCAGATAGCGCTTGCCCGAGGGGTCGGCCAGGTTGACGACAAAGGGATCAAGGGGCAGGATTTCGCCGATAGCTTTTTGTGGGCCGCCCTTTTCCCCCTCGCCCTCCTTGGGTTCCTCCACCGCCGTGGGTTTGGGCGCCATTAGCTTGGTGTAGGCGAAAAAGCCGCCACCGCCGAGCAACAGTATGGTCACGCCCAAGATGATGAAAAAGATGAGCTTTGATTTTTTCGGCGCCTCTTCCGCCACCGGGGCAGCTTTTTCCTTTTCGTCCGCCATGTTGTCTCCTCATGAGATGCGCGGGCACAGGGTGCCCATTGGTCTGCACAACACCGAAGCAAGCATCGTGCCAAAGATTGGTTGTTGAGTTTAATGTACTGATTACACGCAGATTGTTCAAATTTTTTTCGTATTGTTTGGCGGGCGGGTGGGCAGGCCACCGCCATGATGGTCGTCATAATATTGACGGATGGGGCGGCGGGGTGTCAAAAAAGAGGGGCCACGCGAGGCCTGGCCGGAAAGTGGCGGCGGGGTTCTGTACAAGAGGTTTTTCTTATGGTAAAAAAACGGTTCGTTAATAACGGCTTGGAGTGGCGCGGTTGCCGCGAAGGGCAGTAACCTTAGGGAGCAGGATATGGGCAAGACAGTTACCGAAAAGATATTGGCCGCCCATCTGGTGGAAGGCCGGATGGAGAAGGGTGCCGAGATCGGCATCCGTATCGACCAGACCCTCACCCAGGACGCCACCGGCACCATGGCGTATCTCGAGTTCGAGGCCATCGGCATCCCCCGGGTGCAGACCGAACTCTCGGTCTGCTACGTGGATCACAACCTGCTCCAGTCCGACTTCCGCAACGCCGACGACCACCGTTTCCTGCAGTCCATTGCCCGTCGTTTCGGCCTCTACTTCTCGCCGCCGGGCAACGGTATCTCCCACCAGATCCACCTGGAGCGCTTTGGCCTGCCGGGCAAGACCCTGCTCGGTTCCGACAGCCACACCCCCACCGGCGGCGGCTTAGGGATGCTCGCCATCGGCGCCGGCGGCCTCGATGTTGCCATGGCCATGGCCGGCAAGTCCTTCTACCTCATCATGCCCAAGGTGTACGGGGTGAAGCTCACCGGCAAGCTGCGGCCCTGGGTCTCGGCCCGCGACGTGCTGCTGGAGCTACTGCGCCGCCTCTCGGTCAAGGGCGGGGTGGGCTATATCATGGAATACTTCGGCCCCGGCGTGGCCGAGCTTTCGGTCACCGACCGCGCCTCCATCACCAACTTCGGCGCGGAACTGGGCGCCACCACCTCGGTCTTCCCCTCGGATGAGAACACCAGGAAGTTCCTGGCCAGTCAGGGTCGGGCCGCGGCGTGGCAGGAGATTGTGGCCGATCCGGACGCTCAGTACGACGAGGTGATCGAGATCGACATGTCGCAGCTCGAACCGCTCATCGCCTGTCCTTCCTCGCCGGACAAGGTGGTGAAGGTGGGTGAAGTGGCGGGCAAGACCGTGGCCCAAGTGCTGGTCGGTTCCTGCTCCAACTCCTCGCTCCGCGATCTGATGGTGGTGGCCAAGACCCTGGAGAGCCGCACGGTGAGCACCAATGTGAGCTTCGAGATCAACCCCGGAAGCCGCCAGGTGCTGGAGAACCTTACCGCCCAAGGCGACATGCTCTCCCTGGTGCGGGCCGGCGCTCGTGTCCATCAAGCCGGCTGTCTCGGCTGCATCGGCATGGGCCAGGCGCCGCCCACCGGCGCCATTTCGCTCCGCACCTTCCCCCGCAACTTCCCGGGCCGCAGCGGCACCAAGGATGATCAAGTCTATCTCTGTAGCCCCGAGGTGGCAGTGGCCGCTGCCATCACCGGCAAGATCACCGACCCGCGCGAACTGGGCGATTACCCTGCCTTCACCCTGCCGGCGAAATACCTGTTGGGCGACCAGCGCATAGAAAAGCCGTTGGCCCCGGCCGAGGCGGAGAAGATCGAGATCATCCGCGGTCCGAACATCGCGCCCTTCCCGCGTTTTGCGCCGCTGCCCGAGCACTGGCAGGGCACCGTGCTGTTGAAGGTCGAGGACAACATCACCACCGACCACATCATGCCGGCCGGTGCCAAGGTGTTGCCGCTTCGCAGCAACGTGCCGGCGATCAGTGAATTTGTCTACAACGCGGTGGACACGGAGTTCGTGGCCAGGGCCAAGGCGAACCAGCCCGGCATGGTGGTGGGCGGCGACAATTACGGCCAGGGTTCATCTCGTGAGCATGCGGCCCTGGCCCCGCGCTATCTCGGGGTGGAGGTGAAGCTGGTCAAAAGCTTCGCGCGCATCCACAAGGCCAATCTCTACAACTTCGGCATCGTGCCGCTCACCTTCGTCAATCCGGCGGATTACGATTTGGTCCAGCAGGGGGCGCAGGTGCGCATCCCCGATATCCGCAAGAAGGTCGTAGCCGGCGAGGAGACCCTTATTGTGGAGGTGAATGGCAAGACCATTGAGGCACGCCTTGATGCCTCGGAGCGCCATCGCCAGATGCTGGTGGCCGGCAGCTTGCTTGGCATGGCCAAGGGAGCGTGATGCGCGAGGTAGCCGCAGCGTGATATGATAAAGGGCTGGCCTTGCGGTCAGCCTTTTTTTGTGCTTTTCCGAGAAACCCGGTTCACGCAGCCGAGCATTGCCGAAGAGGCCGGTTGGAACCCATCGGCTCCCACCCCTGGCATCTCGCCAAAGTCGCGGCGATCAAGCTCCTCGCCAGTGGCCCGACCTCAGATAGTGAGCCAGGCCCTTGTCTTTCTTGGCCAGGTTTTATACAATCGAGCGAACGCGGCAGGAGCGATGAAACGAAGGCCATTACATGAAGAGGTACGGCCATGTACGATTTGCAGGGAAAGGTAGCGCTGATCACCGGGAGTTCGCGGGGAATTGGCAAGGCGATTGCATTGAAGCTCGCGGAGAACGGGGTCAATCTGGTGGTGAACTATGTGCGCCACCGGCAGGACGCTGAGCAGACCGCGGCCCAGATCGAGGAGCATGGCGCCAAATGCCTGGTGGTCAAGGCCAATGTGGCGGAGGACGATGATGTCCGTGCCATGTTTGACCAGATTGCTGCCGAATTCGGTCGGGTCGATTTTTTGGTCAGCAACGCTGCCTCCGGGGTGTTGAAGCCCGCTATGGAGCTTTCCGCCCGCCACTGGAACTGGGCCATGGACATCAATGCCCGGGCGTTGCTGACGCTGACCCAGCAGGCCGTGCCGCTCATGCCGCAGGGCGGACGCATCATGGCGGTCTCCAGCATGGGCGCGGTGCGGGCCATCGAGAATTACACCGCGGTGGGTGCCTCCAAGGCGGCATTGGAGTCTCTGGTGCGTCATCTGGCGGTGGAACTCGGCCCTAAGAATATCAACGTCAACACTATCAGCGCCGGCGCGGTGGATACCGAGGCGTTGAAAAAATTCCCCAACCGCCAGCAGATATTGGATGGCGCCATTGTCCGTACCCCGCTTGGCCGCCTTACCACGCCCGACGATGTGGCCAACGTGGCGCTCTTCCTGTGCAGCGAGCTGGCCGGCATGATCCATGGCCAGACCATTGTCGTGGACGGCGGTTATTCCATCCGCGCCTGATGCAGCCCCATTCCTGTTTTCATACCGTGGCCGAGCTGGTGCTCGCCTCGGCCTCGCCCAGGCGCCAGCGTTTCCTGCATGAGTTGGGCCTCGATTTCAGCGTACAGCCGGCGGATGTGGATGAGGCTCTGTTGCCCGGCGAAGTGCCGGCGGTTTTTGTCCGTCGCCTGGCCGCGGATAAGGCCAAGGCCGTGGCGAGAGCGCGGCTGGGGGCCTGGGTCTTGGCGGCCGATACCATTGTCGAAGTGGATGGGGAAATTCTCGGCAAGCCGGTGGGTGCGGCGGATGCGGTGCGGCTGCTCAAACGCCTGCGCAACCGTTGGCATGCGGTGTGGACTGGCTTCTGCCTCATGCGGGGCCAGGCCGTGATGACTGGGGTGGTACGGAGCGAGGTGCGCTTTGGTGATTTTGCCGACGCGGTCTGCGCCGCCTATGTAGCCACCGGCGAACCGCTCGACAAGGCGGGTGCCTACGGCATCCAGGGAAAGGGGGCCTTCCTGGTCCGCGAGATCAAGGGCTCCTACAGCAACGTGGTGGGGCTGCCGCTGCACGAGGTGGTGGACGCCCTGCTGGCCCAGGGCATCATCAAGCCCCGCCTTTGAACTGGCTGGCGCCGTCCGGCGTCCGCCTTCTTACTGATTCAGCGCGTACATCTTGGAGAAATCGCCGACCTTGCGGAAAAGTCCGGCAATGGCGGTGAGCAGCGCCAAGCGGTTGCGGCGGACCGCTGCATCATCAGCCATGACCATCACCTTGTCAAAGAAGGTGTCGATGGGTTCCTTCATCTTGAGGATCACGGCCAGCGCCTTTTCGTATTCCTTGGCAATAAGGAGCGGTGCGGCTTCGGCCTTGATGGCGCGTAGCGCCGCAGCGAGGTCGCGTTCCGCCACTTCGGCCAGCAGTGCCTCATCGATGCTGGTATCGGTATTTTCCTTGATGATGTTGTTGACCCGTTTGAAGGAGCCAGCCAGCAGGGCAAAGGCCGGCTGGGCATTGATGGCGACCAGCGCTGTGATGCGGTGGCGGCAGTCAACCATATCGTCGAAGGCCACCGAGATAACCGCCTCCACGGCCTCGGCTGGGATGCCTTGGCCGGTGAGATCGTTGGCGAAGCGGCCTTTGATGAAGTCCAGCGCATTGTTTTTGGCCGTGGCGACGGGTTCAGTGAGCTGGCATTCGTAGAGGGCCAGTGCCCGATCGAGCCAGGTGGCGAGCGAAAGGGTGAGGCCCTTGCCCTGGATCAGGTTTATAAGCCCCAGAGCCTGACGCCGCAGGCCAAAAGGGTCGGCGGTGCCGGTGGGTTTCTGGCCAATGCCGAAGTAGCCGGCCAGGGTGTCGAGGCGGTCGGCAATGCCGATGATGCTGCCGGCCAGTTCTTGGGGCAGGTCGCCGCCGGCCCGCAGCGGCAGGTAGTGCTCGGCGATGGCGGTGGCCACCACTGCCAGCTCACCGTTCAGCAATGCATAGTCGCGGCCGATACTGCCTTGCAGGGTGGGGAATTCGCCCACCATGTTGGTGAGCAGGTCGGTCTTGGCCAGCAGCGCGGCGCGTTTCACGGTCTCGGTCAGTTCCGGTGCGATGGCCGCGGCCAGTTCGCCGGCCAGGGTCACTACCCGGCTGGTCTTCTCCGCCATGGTGCCGAGTTTGGCCTGGAAGACCACGCCGGAGAGGTCGGCCACCCGGTCGGCGAGCGTGCGGTGCTGATCCTCCTTGAAGAAGAAGAGGGCGTCTTCGAGACGGGCGCGGATGACGCGTTGATGGCCGTCGGCGCCGAGTTTGTCATCCTTCACCTTGGTGTTGTTCACTGCCACGAAATGGGGCATGAGCTTGCCCGCCTGGTCCACCACGGCAAAATATTTCTGGTGCTCGCGCATGGAGGTGATGAGTACTTCCTGGGGCAGGGCGAGGAAACGCTCCTCAAAGGTGCCGCAGATGGCGTGCGGTTTTTCCACCAGGTTGGTGACCGTGTCGATCAATTCCTCGTCGGGCAGGATGCGGCCGCCAATGGCCTCGGCTGCGCGGGTAATCTCGGTTCGTACCGCCTCGCGCCGTTCAGCCGGATCGGCCAGGATATGGGCAGCGCGCAGGCTATCGAGGTAGCCGGCAAAGTCAGTCGGTTCCATGGCCTGCGGGGCCATGAAACGGTGGCCAAAGGTGCGGCCGTCACTGGTAAGCGTCTCCAGCTGGAAAGGCACGACCTGGCCATTGTAGCGGGCGAGCAACCATTGGATCGGCCGGGCGAAATTGAGGCGGCCGCTCCCCCAGCGCATGGATTTGGGAAAGGGGATGGCGGTGATCAGCTCCGGCAGCACTTCGGCCAGTAGTTCTGCCGTGGATTTGCCTGGCTGTTCGAGCCGCGCCATGAGGTATTCGCCCTTGGGGGTGGCCACTATCTCGATGGCCTCCATGGCCACGCCCTTGGATTGGGCAAAGCCGATGGCCGCCTTGGTCGGTTGGCCGTGCTGGTCGAAGGCCGCCTTTTTGGGGGGGCCCATGGCCTCCTCAATCCGGTCTGGCTGGCGTTCGGCCAAGTCGCGCACCGAGATGGCGAGGCGTCGTGGCGTGGCAGCGGTTTGTGCCCCGCCAAAGGTGAGCCCCAGTTCGTCGAGGCGGCGGGTGAGGTTGTCCTTGAGGCTGGCCACCGCCGGCATCAGGTAGCCGGCTGGGATTTCCTCGGTGCCGATTTCAAAGAGAAGTTCGTTTGCCATGGGATGTCCGGACTGGGGTTAGTGCGTGGTGCGTTGCTGGTTCTGGCCGTTGGGCAACTCCAGCAGGGCAAAGGTGTTGAAGCCGGCGGCGAGATTTTCGACGCGCACGGAGAACCATTTGATGTGCGGGTGGCTGGCCAGTTTGGCGCCGATCGCCTTGGCGAGCCCCTCTACGGTCAGGGTGCATTCCTTGTTTGAGTCGGTGGGCCAGCAGAGGTCGTGGCGGGTGACCGCCTCGACGGTGTCGATGAGGTCCTCGATCCAGATGAATTGGCGGCAGCGCAAGGCTACCTCCGCCACCCCCCAGTGGCCCAACGAGCGCGGCATGCCGGCCGCGGGTTGCGCTGGTTGCGGCGGGGCGATGGGGACGCCGACCGAGAGCACCAGGTCGTCTTTCTGCTCTAGGGAGCCGTGCATCCGGCAGCGGTATTCGCTGATACCGATGACGTTGGCCTCATGGCGTTTCAGAAAGTAAGGGAATTCTATTTCCACGTGGGCCGCCTCGGCCTGGAGCTTTTCTTTCATTTCTTCGAGGATCAGGTGGAGGCTTGCCAGGGTGATCTCGCCGTGGAACCGGTTCAGGATTTCGATGAAGCGGCTCATGTGGGTGCCCTTGAACTGGTGGGGCAGGTTGACATACATGTTGACTGTGGCCACGGTGCGCTGGGTACGCCGAGCCTTGTCCAGCAGCGTGATGGGGTAGGAGATGTTCTTGACCCCCACCTTTTTGATGTTGATGCGCCGGTGATCGCGCTGGCCCTGGATATCTTTCATGGCGTCCTGTTCGGCAAAAAAGAGCGGCCCGCCATTGCAACAGCAGGCGGGCCGCGGTCAATTCGCGGAGTTGCGGTCAAGGCGGGTTACGAGAGATGCTTTTTGACCGCCGCCTTCAGTTCGTCCAGATTGGAAGACTTGACAATGTACTCGTCGGAGGCCCAGGATGCAAGGTCTTGTTTGAACTCCTGGTATGCGGAACAAAGGATCACCGGCACCTTGGGTTTGATCTCCTTGATGCGGCGCAGTGCTTCGATGCCGTTCATGCCCGGCATGTTGATGTCGAGGATGATGAGGTCCGGGCCGATGATGTTGAGTTTGTCGAGCGCTTCCTCGCCGGTGAGGGCGGAGTGGACCTCGTAGCCCGCCTCTTCCAGTTCCTCCCGGTAGAGGAGGTGGATGCTTTCTTCGTCGTCCACAAGCAGGATTTTTTTCATCGGTGCGTCCTCCTGGCCGGCCGTGGCCGACTAGACTTCCGCTTCGCGCAGAAAACGTGCGGCTTCTTCTGGTGGTACGGGGTTGATGTAGAAGCCGGAGCCCCACTCGAATCCCGCGACCATGGTCAGTTTGGGCATGATCTCGAAGTGCCAGTGGTAGTGGTCCAGCGGTTGCGAACGCAGCGGGGCGCCGTGCAGCACGAAGTTGTATGGCACGCCTGGCATACAGCGGTCTAGGCGCTTCATACACTCGGAAAAGATTGCCGCCAGCCCCCGGAAAGTAGCATCGTCGGCACTAAGGAAGGAGGAGGCGTGTTGTTTGGGCAGCACCCACATCTCGAAAGGCGAGCGCGGAGCAAAGGGAACGATGGCGAGAAAATGATTGTTCTCGGCGATGAGCCGGGTGCCTTGGCTGAGCTCCTGCTTGATGATGTCGCAGAATATGCAACGTTCCTTGTATTGATAATAGGAGAGGCTGCCTTCGAGTTCCGAGGCGATCATCCGCGGTACGATGGGTAGCGCGACCAATTGGGAGTGGGAGTGTTCCAGCGAGGCGCCGGCGGCGGCGCCGAAATTCTTGAAGACCATGACATAGCGGAAGCGCTGATCCTTGGCGAGATCGCTCAGGCGGTCCCGATAGGCCCAGAAAATCTGGATCATGCGTTCTGGCGGCAGTTGGGTGAATGATTCGTTGTGGTCCGGCGTTTCGACGAGCACCTCGTGGGCGCCGATGCCGTTCATCTTGTCGTAAAGGCCCTCCCCTTCCTTGTTGAGGTCGCCTTCGATGATGAGGGCCGGGTACTTGTTTGGCACCACGCGGAGCGACCAGCCGGGCTGGTTTGCTCCGCGGCCGGGGGCGGCGCTGTAGGCCAGCACCTCCGGTGGGGTGGTACTTTCATTGCCGGGGCACAGCGGGCAAAAACCGCCCCGCACGTGGTTTTTCTCGATGATGAAATCACTGGGTCTCTTGCCGCGCTCCGTCGCGATGATAATCCACCGGCCGATGATCGGATCCTTGCGGAGTTCTGGCATTGTGTGACTTACAGGCCTTTCTGGGCCTTCTCCTGAGTTTCCTGGCGGGTCTTGCATTCGATGCAGAGGGTGGTTACCGGCCGGGCCTCCAGGCGCTTGACCGAGATGTCGTCCCCGCACTCCTCGCAGATGCCGTAGGTGCCATCATCGATACGCTCCATGGCCTCCTTGATTTTCGAAAGCAGCTTGCGCTCGCGGTCGCGGATGCGCAACTCGAAGTTGCGGTCGGACTCGGCCGTGGCCCGGTCGGTGGGATCAGGATAATTGTCGTTATGGTCCGTCATCTCGTGGATGGTCTTGTCTGCTTCATTGAGGAGTTGCTGGCCCATCTCCTCAAGTTTCTTGCGGAAGTGCTCAATCTGTTTTTGTTTCACGATACAACTCCTTACTCCTTAGGGTTCGCCTTTTCTATCATGATACCAGAACAGGGAGTCGCCACCTACCCGTTTCGTTGATATCCGCCGCTTTTTCCACCGGTCTTGGACAACAGCCGGATATTGCTGATGGTCATCCCCTTGTCGATTGCCTTGCACATGTCGTAGATGGTGAGCGCCGCGATACTGACCGCGGTCAGCGCCTCCATTTCGACTCCGGTCTTGCCGCTGATGCCCACCGTGGCCTCGATCTCCACTGTGTGGTGTTCCGCGTCGAGTCGGAATTCCACCTCGGCCCGGTCGATGGTCAGCGGGTGGGTGAGCGGGATCAGATCGTCAACCCGTTTTGCCGCCATGATCCCGGCGATCCTCGCCACGCCAAGCACATCGCCTTTGGCCATGGTGCCGGCCGCCAGTTGGGCGAATGCCTCGGCCGACATGGTAATTCCACCGGCCGCGGTCGCCACCCGACTGGTTGCCACCTTGCCGCCAACATCGACCATCCAGGCATTGCCGGCCGAGTCGAAGTGGGTAAGGGTGGAGCGTTTTGCGGTCATGGCCGTTGTTCCTGCGTATCGGTCGGCTCAACCTTCCGGCTGAGTTTGCTGCGTCGGCGCGGTCTGGCTGCCCGTCAATTATTCTCTTATAGCCATGCCCTTCCTAGAAATGGAAGAATTTTTTCAGGAAACCGGCGCCGACCGCCTCGTTTTCCTTTCCTTCCAGTTTGGCGAATTCCCTGAGCAGTTCCTGCTGTTTTTTGTTGAGCTTGGTCGGGATTTTGACCTGCGCCTCGCATTGCATGTCGCCGCGACCATGGCCCCGGAGGTACGGAACGCCCTCGCCCTTGAGCGTGAATATCTGCCCGGTCTGGGTGCCGGCGGGGATGGTAAGCTCGTGCGCGCCATGGATGGTCGGCACCTTGAAGGTGCAGCCCAAAGCGGCTTGGGTAAAGGAAATCGGGATGGCGCAGAGGATGTTGTCGCCCTCGCGCTGGAAGAATTCGTGGGCCTCCACGTAGATGATGACGTAAAGGTCGCCGGGGCCGCCGCCTTTCCTGCCGCCTTCGCCCTCGCCGCGCAGGCGCATCCGGGCGCCGGTATCGACCCCGGCCGGTATTTTCAGGGAGACCTTTTTTTTCTTGGCCACCAATCCCTGGCCGTTGCAGTCGGTGCAGGGCTCGGTGATCATCTCGCCTTGGCCATGGCAATGGGGGCAGGTGGTCTGGATGCGGAAGGGGCCTTGGGCGTGGAGTACCTGGCCCCGCCCTTGGCAGGTGGCGCAGGTCTGCGGTTTGTGGCCAGGCCGGAGGCCGGAGCCTTCGCAGGTCCAGCAGGTGTCGCGCCGGGTGATTTCGATTTCTTTTTCAACTCCGTTCACCGCCTCCATGAAGGCGATGGAGAGGTCGTAGCGCAGGTCGGCGCCAGGGCTGGGCCCTTGCCGGCGACGGCCGGTAGAATGGCCGCCCATGCCGAAAAGATCGCCAAAGATGTCACTGAAGCTCGAAAAGATGTCGTCGAAATTGCCGGGGCCGCTGTAGCCGCTGTCACGCAGGCCGGCTACCCCGTAGCGGTCGTAGATTTTGCGTTTTTCCAAATCGCCCAGCACTTCGTAGGCCTCGGCCGCGGCCTTGAATTTATCCTCGGCCTCCTTGTCGCCAGGATTGCGGTCCGGGTGGTACTTCATGGCCATCTGGCGGTAGGCTTTCTTGATTTCGTCGGCCGTGGCGGCGTTTGAGACGCCGAGCACGCCGTAGTAATCGGTTTCCATGCCTAGTTCGTCGAATCGTCAAATGCCTCGGCGGAGAAGTCCTTGTTTTCGGTGGGCGCTTTCAGTTCGGGCAGCTTGTCGTATTCCTGGATGTTGCCGAAGGATACCCGGCTTGCGGCAATTTCCCGCAGGGTGGACACGGTTTCCTTGTTCTTGCACTTAACCAGAAAGGGAGCGCCCTTGCGGTGTTGCTTTACCCTTTTTACAGCGAGGTGGATGAGGGCGAAGCGGTTCTCGTTGCCGATTTGTTTCAGGCAGTCTTCAACAGTGATTCTGGCCATGTACGGTTGTTCCTCCTAGTGGTGGTTTCGACCATGCAATGGTCGCTTAAACTCGCCAAATATAATACACCATGGTGGTTTGGTAAATGTTTTTCGCGGGGCAAGATGTTTTGTTTATACATTTCGAATAATTGCTGTGTCGGATGGTGGTGCCGGGAAGGGTGCCGTTCAAGCCGTTTTGGTTTGCGTGGCATGGAATCTGCATAAAAAAATGGTGGGGTGCTGGGCCAACGCCGCCAGCCGCGATGGCAAGGCGGCCAGGTGGCGCCAGCGCCACGGCGGCGGGCCGGAATTTTTTACCGGCCTGGCGTGGTATTTCCCCTGTCGGTTTTTTGACAAGTGCGGCGCGTGGCTGGTGCAATTGGCCGGCGTGTCGGGAGGAGGGAGTGATGAAAACGATGTGGCTGGTGCTGCCGCTACTGATGCTGGCGGGATGTTCTGGCGGGGTGCGTTCTTCACTGGTGGAGATGGATCTGCGCGTTGCCTCGCCGATGCTGCGGTTTAACAGTGACGTGCCGGTGGTCTATCCTTACCAGGCCGGTGGGGGAAGCCGTGACCCCATGGTGAGCGGTTTCGGCCCTTCATGGGAGAGCCTGGAGCCGGTCTATAGTGAATATCGTTTTAACCCCTGAACAAGAGGCCATCGTATGATCCGGAAAATTTGTTGTGCGGCTTTGGTGGTGGGTATGCTTTGGGTCACCGGCCTGGAGGCCGCCGCGGATGACGGTGTGGCCGCGCCCCAGCAGTCGGCATCCGTTGCCACGCCGGTCCTGGCCCCGAATTATCGCCCTTATTTCTACAATTATCCCCACGAAATCCCGGCTGATTACGTTTTCCGTACCGAGCGGGTCTTCTCGCCGCAGGGTATGGGCAATAGCGGCCTGTTCGCCGGCCTGGCCGGTGGCGGGGCGGTGCCGGTGACGCCCAACCCGGCGCTGGCCACGGCGGTGCATGACCTGGCCAAGAAGCTCCTGGCCAGCACCCGCGAGGAGATCGCCGACGAATATGTCGTGGCGGTGAGTACCTTTGTCAATCTCAACAATCTGTACGCCACTTCGGCCCTGGGCCGTTATGTTGGCGAGCAGATGATCGGCGAGTTGCAGAACAGCGGTGTTGAGGTGGTGGATGTCCGCAAGACGCCGGGTATCATGGTGAGCCGGAACCATGGTGAGTACGCGATGTCGCGGGACATGAAAGAACTCGGCTACATCCACAATGCCCAGGCCATGCTGGTCGGCACCTATGCGGTGGCCGAGGGGCGGGTTTTCCTGAATGCCCGGCTGCTGCGGAACGAGGATAATATGGTGCTGGCCGCCGCCACCCTGGAACTCCCCATGGATGCGGTGGTGGCTGGGCTACTGGCCGATGAAGGGATGCCGATGGGCAGACCAGCGCCGGTGGCGGTAAGGGCCTTTGGGAAAAGGTAAGGGGGGAGCAAGATGAAGCGTGCAAAAGGCTTACGGCGGTGGGCGATACGGTTGGCCGTCTCGTTGGCGCTCTTAACCGGCTGTGCCCCCGCGGTGCATACCGGCGGAACTGCCTCGGTGGTGACCCCTGATTTCTTCGGCCTGGGTGAGGAGGTGGCGCAGCAGCTGGCGCGGAACTTCCATCACGGTAAGGCTACAGGCATGAGCCTCATGCTCACCACCATGGTCGAGGTGGACAACCTCTATGCCACCAGCCGTTTTGGCCGGACCTTCACCGAGTCGCTCTCGACGCGGCTTTTCCGCCATGGCTTTGGGGTGGTGGAGATCCGCAAGGCGAGCGAGGTGCTGGTCAAGAACAACAGCGGCGAATTGATGCTCAGCCGCGACGCCAAGATGTTGGCCAAGGAACAGCGGGTGCACGGCATCGTGGTGGGTATCTATTCCCTGACCCCGCAGACCGTGATTCTCAACGTGCGCATCCTCGACGCTGCCTCCCAGGATGTCCTTTCCGTCGCCGGGGTCGAGATCCAACGCAGCGGCAACATCAATCATCTGCTGGCCGCGTCCGCTGCTGGCTTGCAGGATGCGGGCTTGTCCGCCAGAGAGCGGTAGGAGGGGGGCGATGCGCAAGAAGAACGTGCTGCTGCTGCTGATACTGGTCGCCTTTTCCGGTTCCGGCTGTTCGTTCCGTGACCAGCGCTCGACCATGTATGTCGAGCCGCGTACCGGCTCGCCGGTGGTCTATGTACACCCCATGCAGAACACCTATCAGGAGGCAACGGTGGGTGTGCTGGCTTTCCAGGTGCCGGAGAATGTCGCCCCGGCTTATGGGATGCGGGTGGCAGCTCTGTTCAAGGACGTGCTGCTCGGTAAGCGGGCCTTTCCCACGGTGCGGCAGCTTACCCCGACCTACGGCGATCTGGATGAGGCGCTGGCCCGCGGTAAGGAGGCCAAGGTCGATCTGGTGCTGGCCGGTCGGGTGAATTACGCCCTGGCTGCCACCGAGATGGGTGGCGGCAGGGTCTCTGTTTCCATGCGTCTTTTGAATGTCCATTCCGGCAACACCGTTTGGTACATTGAGCAGGCCATCGAACAGCCCATGGATTATCCTGAAAGCGGAATGTGGGCCCGGCTCGTCGATTCCTTCGGCATCCCGGAGGTGCGCCCTTCCACTGGCGCGCCGGTGGTGCCCAACATGCTCGCGAAAATCGCGGTGGACATGGCCGAGGTGATGGCCGGCGCCCGCATGGTGAGCCGGAATTGACCGCGAGCCGTTAGCGCGCCAACGAAAAAGCCTGCCACGCGGCAGGCTTTTTTTATGCATGGGTGATGGGGTGTTCGTTTAGGCGAAGGGATTGCGGAGGAGCATGGTTTCTTCGCGGCCCGGTCCCACCGAGAGGATATAGACCGGGGTTTCGGTGAATTCCTCGATGCGTTTCACATAATCGCGGGCCTTGGCCGGCAACTCGTCGATGCTGCGCGCTTTGCCGATTTCATCGCTCCAGCCCGGCATCTCTTCGTAGATCGGCTTCAGTTTGGCAAAGTGTTTGATGTTGGCCGGGGTGGCGGTGAGGGTTTTGCCCCCTACGTCATAGGCCGTGGCCATTTTCAGGGTCGGCTGGCCGCTCAGCACGTCGAGCTTGGTGATGGCCAGGCCGTTGATCCCATTCAGGCGGATCGCCTCGTTGGCAATCACGCCGTCGAGCCAGCCGCAGCGCCGCTTGCGGCCGGTGGTGGCGCCGAACTCGCCGCCCTTCTGCTGGAGCTGGTCGCCCACTGCATCAAAGAGTTCGCTGGGGAAGGGGCCTTCGCCTACCCGGGTGGTGTAGGCCTTCAGGATGCCGATGACGCAGTCGATGTGCGAGGGGCCGAAGCCGCTACCGGTGCAGGCGTTGCCGGCAATGGTGTTGGAGGAGGTGACAAAGGGGTAGGTGCCGTGGTCGATGTCGAGCTGGGTGCCCTGGGCGCCTTCGAAGAGGATGTGCTTGCCGGCTTTACGGCCCTGGTCAAGCGCCACCGAGACATTGCCGATGAAGGGAGCGAGTCGCTCGGCATGGCGCATGAATTCGTCGTAGATGGCGTCCACCGTCACCGATTTAACGCCGAATTTCTTGGTGAAGAGGAAGTTCTTCTCCTCAACGTTCTCGGCAAGTTTTTCACGGAACAGGGCCGGGTCGAGCAGGTCGCCGGTCTTGATGCCGTGGCGCAGGATTTTGTCGCCGTAACAGGGGCCGATGCCGCGGCCGGTGGTGCCGATTTTCTTACCGCTCTTGAGCGCTGATTCGCTCGCCGCGTCGAGCAGCTTGTGGTAGGGCATGATGAGGTTGGCCCGCTCGCTGATCATCAGCCGCGAAGGTTGTACCGGCAGGCCGCTGGCCGCCAGCTTGTCCATCTCTTCGAGCAGGATGCCGGGATCGATCACCACGCCGTTGGCGATGCAGCACATCTTCTTTTCGTAGAGGATGCCGGAGGGAATGAGGTGGAAGATGTATTTCTTGCCATCCACCACCAGGGTGTGGCCGGCATTGTTGCCGCCTTGGAAGCGGACCACGTAATCGGCATAGCCGGTCAGGAGATCGACGATCTTGCCCTTGCCTTCGTCACCCCATTGGGTGCCCACAATCACCACGTTGGCCATCGGTATCACTCCTTGCTGCTTCGTTCGGTCGTGCGGCCCTGTTGCGCCCGTGGCCGCGCTGATGCCGCCCGGCGGCGGCACAGGGCAACTTAGTCAAAGGCGGCTCAAAAGTCAATCGCGCAAAAAAGGGTGGTTCGGAGGCGGCCCGGCGGAGCCGTCAGTCGGCTTGACACCTCCGGGCAAATGCCGTAGAGTGGCCGTCCAGATGGTCTGCCAGGGGTACATCAAGGCAAAGGGCGTACAAGGGGCCTCGTATGTTCGGGATCGGACTGCCGGAACTCATTTTGATTTTGGGGATCGCCCTCATAGTGGTGGGGCCGGAGAAGCTGCCCGAACTTGCCAAAACGCTGGCCAAGGGGATCAACGAACTCAAGAAGGCGGCCACCGCTCTCAAGGAGTCCATGGATGATGAGTTGAAGGATGAGGGTGCCGATCCCTGGCGCCAGAATCTTGACGCTACCACTCCAGCGGATCTCCCCGGCGTCAATCCGCCGTTGCCGCCGCCCGAAGTCCAGGCCGCCGCGCCGGATGCCGTCACCCCGCCGCTCCCGGGGGAGCCGGTGGCCCCGCCTAAACCATGAGTATTCTGGCCGGCTATTTTTCCGTTCACCTCCGCGAACTCCGCCAGCGGGTCATAATCATCTTTGTTGCCATCATCGCGGCCAGCGCCTTTGCCTATGCCTTCATCGAGCCGCTGGTGCGGCTGCTGGTCCAGCCTCTGCGTAGCGCCCGCCCAGCGGCCCAGCGCCTAGTCTACACCAATCTGCCCGAGGCCTTTGTCAGTTATTTCAAGGTGGC
>Ga0172375_10005468_pt1 | contig 18324 bp, 16 predicted proteins | sample LakKiv1m_FD_114537 | JGI IMG/M metagenome (GOLD analysis project Ga0172375, IMG submission 114537) | Freshwater microbial communities from Kabuno Bay, South-Kivu, Congo - kab_092012_11.1m | ecosystem: Environmental > Aquatic > Freshwater > Lake | place: Democratic Republic of the Congo...
AACAACATCCAGGGCATTCTGGGCTACGTGGTGCGCTGGGTGGACCAGGGTGTGGGCTGCTCCAAGGTGCCCGACATTCACGACATCGGCCTGATGGAAGACCGTGCCACGCTGCGCATCAGCAGCCAGCACGTGGCCAACTGGCTGCTGCACAAGGTGGTACCAGAGGATCAGGTGCGCGCCACCTTCGAGCGCATGGCCGCCAAGGTGGACCAGCAAAACGCCGGTGACCCGGCCTACAAGCCCATGGCCGGCCACGTCAAGACCAGCATGGCCTACCAGGCTGCGCTGGACCTGGTGTTCAAGGGCGTACAACAGCCCAGCGGCTACACCGAGCCACTGCTGCACGGCTGGCGGAAAAAGGTGAAGGCGGCGGCGCGCTAAATTTGACGCTGAAACGCGCAAACTGAATCGGCGCCCTGCGGGGCGCCGATTTTTTTGGGGAGACATAGCGATCTGCATTGCCTGAAAATCAGGCATCCAGATAATGAACATGGCAATACATCTTTGTTTTTAAAAGACTTTTTCTGATTTTAGATTTCATTATCCAAGCCGGCAAATAATGAACAAGACCTGAGACCGCTTCAACCAAGCCTACGGACTGACCTACCCGAGCGACTCCATCTGTCGCATAACAGAGCCAACCGGCCATCCGGGCTGGCATGCGCTACCACGATCTGGCGGGCCAAAGCCACCACCCATTCGTTGCGCTGAGCAGCTAGCGCCTCGGTCAACCGGCCGCTTCGGGTGGCGGCACTCAGCACCGCCATGCGGCCCTTAGCCAGCGCCTCGGACCATTCCGGTGGCAGGCGCGCCCCGGCCACCGGTCGCGCCAGTACCGCCACCACCGGGCAACGCGCCTGTAGCAACACGGTCAGCACCGACTGCTCCAGCGGCGAATGAAACCCGCTGACCACCGGCTGCCGGCTTCAGGCCTGCTCCAAGGCCCAGTCCATCGCCGCGCGGATGGCAGCGCCCGGGCACTGGCGGGATGAAAAAAAGGCCGTCAGCGGTTCGCTCAGCAAGCCTTGGGCGCCCCGTCCTGCATACAGCAGGCTTCCATGCTCCTGGCTCCACCAGCCCGAAAGACCACCGCCGATAACAACCATTCTTCTAATTATTTGATTTAAAACACTTAATCGTCGATTCAGGCGTTGTTATCTTCGAGCCCTGATAACAAATTTCCCGACTCCGTCTGCGCTTTGGTGGGCTTGGTGTAGGCCATGTTTCGCTTGGCTCGGCCGGGCACAGCCACCAAAAGCCCTTGATCGCGCCACGCCACGAGCATGCGAGAAGCCTTCAGCGTGTCCGCCTTGGCGATGTCGCACAGCTTGGCGTTTGAAATGGCCCCCTCGCGGTCAATCCAGTCGCTCACCTCGTCCCAGGCACTGGGGCGCTCCAGGTTGAACAAGGTCACCATCACGGTTTCCACCGCCGTCTCGAGGCTCTGGCGGTATTGCGGTGGGTAGAGCTTGGCAGAGGCCATTTCGGCAAACATCATCTTCACGCCCTCGCCCGCGTCGATGTTGGGGGGCACAGGAAACTCGCGCAAATTCTGGGCAATCAGCGGGTTGCGGGCCTTGCTGCGCATGCGGACCACGTTCTCCGGCGTGATGCTGCCCGGGAAAGCCCCCGGACTTTCCACCTCAATGTGGTCGTCGAAGATGCGGATGAAGATGTCCCGGTTGAGCCGGTAGTCACGGTGGATCACCGCGTTCACAATGGCTTCTTTCACCACCCGGTCCGGGTACACGTGCTTGGCCTGAAAGCCGCTGCTGGCCAAGGTGACCCCCTCGGTCAACGCGTCCAGCACCAGGCGCACCGCCTCATCAATCTGATCGATCAAGGGGCCGCGTACTGTCTTGGGCTTCTTGCGAAAATTGGGCGTGGCGCCAGACACGGCAGCTTTGCCGTCGTACACCATCAGGCGAATATCGGCCCTTGTTCCCAACCCCGCCAGCAAGCTGCCAGGCTCCTGCGCAAACAGCAACACGGCCGCCCGCCGAGGCAGCACCTCTTCGGTGCCGTCGGCGTGCTTGACTTTCTCGGCCAACCCGATGCGCAGCAACTGCTCGGCCTGGTTGCCCGCCCGCAAACCCCGGCTGCTCACAAAGCTGTGCCATACCTGTGTGTCCAGCAAATCCAGCGGCACCGCCACTGGCTCGGTTTCAGCGCTTTTGATACCCCGGCGGTAAGCCAGGTCGGCAATCTCGGCAGCGCTCAGCTCGCGGTTGCTGGCGTCCATGCGCGTCCAGGTGCCGTTGCCCACCACGCTATGCACCTGGTCGCTCTTCTCTACCCGCAGCAACACCACATGGCCGGGCTGGCCGTCGCGCAAGGTGCAAAGCAGGCGCAGCCAGTGCACCCGGGTGAGGGCTGGCGTGAAGCGCTGCAGCAACAAGCGACGCAAGTCGTCAAACCCTTCGGGGTTTTCTTCCACGCCCCACAAGCGGCTGTGGGGCTTGTCCCCGGCCTTGAGGTCTTTGGCGTCGCCCATGCCCAGGGCGAGCAGTCCGCCCTCGGAGTTGGCAAACGCACACACGGTCTCAATGATCCTTTTGTGCTTGTCGCTGATGCGCTTGAAATCGAGCGTGCGGCTTTCGGGGGTGGCCAGCAGCTTGGCGATGCGGTCGGCGGATTGGGCGGGGGAGAGATCAATCATCGCTTCCCCCTTGCCCCAACCGGTAGCCGACACAAAAGTCGGCACGCTGGGACACCTGCATGGTGCCACGCAGGGTGCCCAGCAGGTCTTGCTCAATGTTGTCGAATATTCGAGTCATGCTCTGATGTGCCTTTCCTCTGAAGCGGCATTGTGACCGCAACGCCCGGGCCACCCGCGCATGCGCACCGACCAGCCACGGATAATCGCGCTATGCCAACCGGACTTCACCCTTTGTTTCACCGCTTTTCCCCGCGTACCGTGGGCGTGGCTGCGGCTTTCGTCACGGTGCTGATCTGGACCTCGTTCATCCTGATTGCACGCGCCAGCGCCGACCCGGCGCGTGCACCCACGCTGACGCCATTTGACATTGCCTATTGCCGTATCGTCGGTGCCTCGCTGATCCTGCTGCCGTGGGGTGCCTGGCTGGTGCGCCGTGACCGGCGGCGCGGCGCAGGCCAAGGCGCGTGGTTAGGCATTTCACCGCTGCCGATGGAGGTGACGATCCGCACCGGTTTCTTTGGCGGTCTGCTCTACGCCACACTGGCCTACAGCGGCTTTGCGCTGGCGCCCGCGCTGCACGCCAGCGTGCTGTTGCCGGGCAGCCTGCCGCTATGGACGGCGCTGCTGGCGGCGTGGTTGCTGCGTGAGCGGCTCACCCGCGCGCGGCTGGCGGGCTTGGGGCTGATCGTGCTGGGTGATCTGCTGGTCGGTGGTGCCAGCCTGTTGCGCGCGTTTGACGGCGGCACCGTCTGGCTTGGCGACGTGCTGTTCATGGCCGCGGCGACAAGCTGGGCCTGTTACAGCGTACTGGCGCGCCACCAAGGGCTGGACGCGGTACGCGCCACCATCGCCATCACCTGCTTTGCCGCTCTGACCTATTTGCCAGCCTACACCGTGCTGGCTTTAAGCGGCGTGGTTCAGACCAAGCTGTTTGATGCGCCCTTGGGTGACCTGCTGTTTCAGGCGGCGTTTCAGGGCTGGGGCTCGGTGGTGGTGTCGGGCATCACCTTCACGCAGATGATCCGCTCCTTTGGCCCGGTGCGATCGACCATGATCACCGCGCTGGTGCCCGGCCTGTCGGCACTGGGCGCGGTGGCGTTGCTGGGCGAGCCGATGCACTGGAACCTGGCGCTGGGCCTGCTGGCGGTGACTGGCGGCATTTTGTTTGGCGTGCTGGCGGCCGCACCACGACCGATGGCCGTGAAGGCGGCGTCATGAAGCTGCTGGCCATCGACACCAGCACCGAACGCCTGTCGCTGGCGTTGCAGGTGCATAGCGGGTCGGCGCCTTTGCAGTTTGACGGTGCGGGCGGCGCGCAAAGCTCCACGCAGCTGATCCCCGAAATCCAGCGTTTAATGCGCCAGGCGGACTTGCGCTTTGACCAGCTCGACGCGATTGCGTTTGGTGCCGGACCGGGTGCGTTTACCGGACTGCGCAGCGCCTGCGCGGTGGCGCAGGGGCTGGCGTTTGGCGCGTCCACTCCGGTACTGCCCGTTGACACCTTGCTGGCCGTGGCCGAAGACGCACGCCACCAGTTAGGGCACACCAACGCGTTGACGGTGACGGCCGTGCTGGACGCGCGCATGGACGAGGTGTATGCCGCTTGCTATTTTTATGATGGCAATAAGTGGAGGCAGATCAAGGGCTACAGCCTGATTAGGCCTGAAGAATTGGCATGGGAGGAAAATAGCGTGCTGGCGGGCAATGCCTTTGCGATCTACCCCGAGCGCTTGCCGCAAACGGGCCAAAAGCCGGTGCTGGCGCTACCCACCGCCGCCGCCATGCTGCGGCTGGCACCAGCGCTGCTGGCCACGGGTGGCGCGGTATCCGCAGCGCAGGCGCTGCCGCACTACATCCGCGACAAGGTGGCACAAACCACGCAAGAGCGCCAGGCACTCAAAGCCGCAACTGCGCCATGAACGCTGGCCTGCAGTCCATCCAAGCCACGTTCGAGCCGATGACCGATGTGGCGCTGGACGCCGTGCTGACCATTGAAAATCAGGCCTACCCGCACCCCTGGCAGCGCCAGCACTTTGCCGACTGCCTGGCCAGCGGTTACCAGGCACAACTGCTGTGTGCAGGCGACGCGCTGCTGGGGTATTTTGTGGCAATGAAGGGCTTTGAAGAAGTGCATTTGCTTAACCTTGCGGTGGCACCGCACTACCAGCACCAGGGCTGGGCGCAGGTCATGCTCGACGCCCTGCAGCTCTGGGCGCGTGGCCAGGGCACGCAGTGGATCTGGCTGGAGGCGCGCGCTGGCAACACGCGGGCGGTGCACGTCTATAAGGCACACGGGTTTCGGACGGTGAGTCTGCGCAAAGACTATTACCCGGGCGATAACGGCGCACGCGAAGATGCTGTTGTGATGTGTCTGAAGCTGTGAAAATGCTGCCATGAGCCTCGATCTGGATCTGCGTCAACGCGCCATGCTGGCCGAGATGGGTGTGCGTGTGTGGTTGCCCGCAGCGCACGGGCAAGCCGCGCCGGTGCCGCCCGTGGTGCACAGGCCAGCCGCAATGGCCAGCGCGCCCTCAGCCCGGCGCGCAGCAACCCCCCCTGATCCAACGCCACACCTGCCCCCCGCCGAGGCGGCCACCACGGTCAAAGCGCCCATGCCAGCCTGCGCCCGCAGCGACCATCTTGACGCCAACCCGGACGCCACTGCCCTGCGCGAAGCCGTTGCGGCGTGCCAGGCCTGTGCACAGGGCCGGGGGCGCAATGCTGCGGTCTTGCCTGGTGTGTCGCCGGATCAGCACGCGCACTGGATGGTGGTGGGCGACGGCCCCGACGACGCGCAGGAGCGTGCTGGTGCGGCCTTTGTGGGCGACGCTGGTGTGCTGCTCGACAACATGCTCAGGGCGGTGGGTGCGCGCCGCTGCCAGCCTGGTACTCCCACCGAGCCTGCGACCACCGCGCACCTGGCGCTGGCGCTCAAATGCCGCCCCGCCTTGCCCGCAGCGCCTGGGCGTGACGAACTCGACGCCTGTGCGCGCTACCTGCGCCAAGAGATCGCGCTGGTACAACCCAAGGTGATCATCTCCATGGGACGCCAGGCGATGCAGGTGTTGCTCAGCGAAGACCATCCACAGGGCTTGAAACTGCCGCTGGGCAAGCTGCGTGGGCGGGTGTGGCATTACCAGGGTGTGCCGGTCGTGGTGTCGTACCCGCCGTCTTATCTGCTGCTCAAACCCCAAGACAAGGCGCGCGCCTGGGAAGACCTGTGCCTGGCCGCCGACGTGGTGCAAGGCAAGTGACCAACCCGCTGACGCGTTGACCCAATGATGTCAGTGCCGTGAGACCACCAGGTGGTCCAGGTCGGGCCGCTTGTAGGGGTCCACATGCGTCATCAGGTTCAGTACGCGGTGGTGCTGCATCACGCGCTGGCGCGCCAGCACCGCAATGTCGTGCCCCTGCTCCACAGTCAGGCTGGCGATTACTTCCAGGTGCGCATCAACCACAATCATGTCGCCCATCTTGCGCGTTCGCACATCATGCACACCGCTTACGCCGGGCGTGCCCTGTAGCGTAGCCCGGATCGCCTGCACCTCGGCTTCATCCACTGCGCGGTCCATCAGGTCGTGCATCGCGTCCCAGCCAAAGCTCCAGCCCATACGCGTGATCATGAAACCCACAATGGCCGCAGCAATGGGGTCCAGAATGGGGTAGCCCAGCAGGTTGCCGATGATGCCTACGCCCACCACCAACGACGATGCGGCGTCAGAGCGCGCATGCCAGGCGTTGGCCACCAGCATGCTGCTTTTCACCCGCTTGGCCACCGCCAGCATGTACCTGAACAACAGCTCTTTGACACCAGCGCTGCCCCGGCCACCCACAAGGCGGTGGCGTGTACCGTGGGGATCAATTCAGGCGCCTGCAGCTTGTGCGCCGCCGCCCACAACATGCCCACGCCCACGGCCAGCAGCAACAAACCCAGCACCAGCGACGCAGCGGTTTCATAACGCTGATGCCCATAGGGGTGGTCCTGGTCGGCGTCTTTCTGGCTGTGCCGGTTGGCCAGCAACACCACAAAGTCCGCGATCAGGTCTGACAGCGAATGGATGCCGTCGGCAATCAAGGCCTGCGATTTGCTGACCACACCTACGGCAATCTGCGCGCTGGACAACACCACGTTGACGCCCACGCTGACCCAGGTGCTGCGCGAAGCTGCGCGCGCACGCTCGGCCACGGTGAAGGCGGTGTCTTCGCTGTCTTCGCGGAAATCAGGCGGGTTCATGGCTACAACGGGTTACCACTGGCGCGCGTCCAAGGCCGCGCTGAGGTCCTGCAGGCAGCGTGCCAGATCATCGGCAAGCGGTGCGCACCGCACACTGTCATCGGCCAAGTCTTCCAATTGCTGCGCTATGGCCACCGTGCGTGCGGCACCAAACACACCCACCATGCCACGCAAGGCGTGCGCCGCACGGCGCAGCGCCTGGGCATCATTGTTGACCAGGGCGTCACGGATACGCTGCAATTGCTGCGGCGCGTCCGACTGGTACAGGCTCACCAATTCGTCGTACAAGGAACGGTCGTTGCCGATGGTCTGGCGCAGCGCGCCAAAGTCTGCCACTGCTTGCAACACCACCGGTGCAGCAGCGGTTGGAGATGCAAGTACGGCCTCTTGCGGCAACACCAACTCCAGCTCATGCCACAGCGCGTCAAGCGCCAAGGGCTTCGACACATAACCGTCCATACCGTGTGCCAGGCACTCCTGGCGCGCACCTGCCATCGCGTGCGCCGTCATGGCAATCACCGGGGTATGACCGCCAAGGGTTTTTTCCAGAGCGCGAATCTGCGCTGTGGCCTCATAGCCGTTCATGACCGGCATGTCCACGTCCATCAACACCGCGTCAAAGCGCTGCTGTTGCCACAGTTGCACGGCCTCCTGGCCATTGTTGGCTATCTGCAATTGGTGCCCTTGCTGGCCCAGCAGGATGCTGGCCAGTCGTTGATTGACGGCGTTGTCCTCAGCCAACAACAGGTTCAACGGACGTTGCACTGGTACCTGTTGCTGGCGGTCTTCACGCAAGGTATGCCGCGTAACGACGCCAGGCTTGTCGCCGGGTTCACCCAACGTGGTCATGATGGCGTCAAGTAAATCAGAGGCCACCACCGGTTTGGTCAGGTACGCTGCCAAGCCCATGTCGCGACAGCGCTGCACGTCACCGCGCTGGGCTTGCGATGTCAACATCATGATCGGCGCGACGGCAAGGCCGTCGAGTTTCATTTGTTGCGCCAGCGTAAAGCCGTCCATGTCTGGCATTTGCACGTCGAGCAAGGCCAGCGCAAATGGCTGACCAGCTTGCGCAGCACGGTTGATCTCCAGCAGTGCCTGCTCTGCGGTGGCCACCGCCACCGGGCGCATTCGCCAGTGCTGCAACAATTCCACCAGCAAACGGCGGTTGGTTTCATTGTCGTCCACCGCCAGTACGGGCAAGCCCACAATGCACCCGTCTTTGCGGTAGCTCTGCACATCCACGCCCTTGGCCAGCGGCATGTCCAGATAGAAATAAAACTCGCTGCCCCGACCCAGCGCGCTGTTGAGGAAAATTTTGCCCCCCATGAGCTGCACCAACTGTGCCGAAATGGTCAAACCCAACCCGGTGCCGCCGTATTGGCGCGTGGTACTGGTGTCGGCCTGTGAAAAGGATTCAAAAATAGTGTCAAACTTTTCGGCTGCAATGCCGATGCCGGTGTCGCGTACCGCAAAGCGCAGTCGCGGCGCGGTGGCCGGTGCGGACGACTCACAACGCACCGAAAGTTCGACCTCGCCACGCTCGGTGAACTTGATGGCATTGCCCAACAGGTTCATCATCACCTGGCGCAGCCGACCCGGGTCGCCCACGACCTGATCCGGCACGTCGGGGTCGATGCGCAGCAGCAGTTCAAGCCCCTTGTCGTGAGCGCGGGTGGCCAAGGGTTTCATGGTGTCGCGCAACATCGACTCAAGTGAAAACTCGATCATCTCGATCGACAATTTACCCGACTCGATTTTGGAAAAATCCAGAATGTCATTGATGATGGTCAGCAGTGCGTCGGCAGACGACTTGACCAGTCCGATGTATTCACGCTGATCGGGCGCAAGGTCGGTTTCCAGCGCCAATTGCGTCATGCCAAGGATGCCGTTCATGGGGGTGCGGATTTCGTGGCTCATGTTGGCCAGAAAATCGCTCTTGATCTGCGCTGCGCGCTCGGCTGTTTCACGCGCCAGCAGCATCTGCTGCTCGGTTTGCTTGCGCACCGAAACATCGGTAAATGCCACCACCACCGAGTCAATACGACCCGCGTCAGTGCGGATGGCACGGCAAGACAACGCCACCGGAAAGCGCGTTCCGTCGCGGCGAATAAACATCTGGTCGTCCAATATGGCGTGTCCCTGTTGACGAACAGCCTGCGAGATCGGGCAATCGGCCTCGGGCAGCGCACTGCCGTCAGGGCGCTGGTGGTGGATCATCGGATGCAAGCGCTGGCCAATCAATTGCGCACGAGTCCAGCCCAGCAAGCGTTCGGCCTCGGCGTTCAGGTACACACAGCAACCGTGTGCGTCCTGCACGTAGAGGCCTTCGCCCAGCGTTTCGGTAATTTGCTCGTAGAACGCGCGCTGCTCGGCCAGGCGTGCGTCAGCCTGCACCTTGTCGGTGACGTCGGTACGAATCGACACATAGCGCATCACCTTGCCCGCGTCGTCCAGAAACGGAACGATGGTCGAGTCCACCCAGTAGTGGCTGCCGTCCTTGCGACGGTTGCGCACCAGTCCGCGCCAGACCTGGCCGTGGCCAATGACTGACCACATGGACTTGAAAAATGCATGCGGGTGATAGCCAGAGTTGAGGATGCGGTGATCCTGTCCGACAAGTTCCGCGCGGCTGTACTGGCTGATTTCGGTAAATTTGCCATTGATGTCGAGAATCTTGCCGCCACGATCTGCCACGCTGACAATGGAATGCTGATCCAGCGCGTACTTTTGAAACTCCAGTTCGCGCAGAGAATCGGTCAGGGTGCGCCGCGCCCGCTGCAGCGCCAGCAAGGCCCACGCCACGTACAGCAGCAGCGCTGCGGCCAGCGTGGCCAGCGCCAGACGGTAGCGCTCTGCACGCGCCTGGCGCTGGGCAAACTGAGCCCCATAAGCGTTGAACAAGGCGCTGCTTTGAGCATCGGTTGCCGACAAGGTGATATCCCGGGTGTACCTGTTGACTTCAGCTTGATAGTCCAGCACAAGTGTCACATGGGCAACCAACGAATGCCATTCAGTCGCATATTTGGCGGGCATGGCATGCTCTAATTTTTGTATCAGATCGTGGATGTGCGTGGCCGCTTCAATGTGTTGCTCCTCATCCAGCGCCAACACACTTTCCAACAAGTCGTGCAAGGCCTCACGCACAGGTTCGGTCAAACCGGGTTGGGCAATCACCTGATGCACGCCCAGCGGTAGATAGGCCCAGGAATTGCGTAACACCGAGGTGTGCGACTTGAACGCTTCAAGCAGGGTGAACTTGTCGGCGTAGAGCTTTTTCAGACGCTGATAGGCCTGGCCCAGCGGATCTTGGACATCGCCAAAGTCTGCGCCTGCGTCCTGCGCCAGCCCGTCCAACAGTTGGCTGATCTCATGTACCGAGGTTACCAGCGGATCGTAGTTGCGCAGCAGCCCGTAGCGCGCTTGCAGCACGTATTGCCCCAGGCGGGCATCTTGCTGGCGCAATTGCTCAAAATGGCCAACCAGACGCACATGCGCGTCTGCATCAACTTGCGCTGACTGCTGGTAAAGCCAGCCCAGGCTGAACAGTACCCCAGCGATGATCGCGCCGCGTAAGCCAAGCGCCTTCACGGTTTTTTATCTTCCAGGCTGGCACCCGTGAGGCTGCGTAAAAATGCAACGACATCGGCCAGGTCAGCTGCGGGTAGGTCGCGCCCCAGTTGGTAGCGCGCCATCACCGTGACAGCCTGTTCCAGCGTGGCTGCGCTACCGTCATGAAAATAGGGCGCGGTCAGGGCAACATTGCGTAACGCAGGCACGCGGAATTCATGCAGGTTTTGCGTGTCATGCGTCACGTTGTAGCGTCCTTTGTCTGCCTCGGTGACATTTCCACGATGCGCAAAATAGTCCCCCATCACGCCCATTTTCTCGTACATGTTGCCACCCAGATTGACCCCCTGGTGACATGACGCGCAGCCGTAGGACTGAAACAGCACCCAGCCGTGCTGCTCAGTCGCCGTTAACGCTGCTTTGTCACCGCGCAAGAAACGGTCAAAGCGGGCATCGGGTGTCACCAGGGACTGCTCAAAACTGGCGATGGCGTTTTTGATGCTGTCCACATCAAGCCCCTGCGGATAGACAGCGGCAAAACCCTGCACCAGTGCAGCGTCAGCACGCAGCTTGGCCAGCACCTGCGCCCAGCTGCTGCCCATCTCCAACGGATGCTGCACCGGGCCGTCGATTTGTGCCTCCAGGTTGGGCGCGCGCCCGTCCCAAAACTGAGCCAGATTAAAACCGCTGTTGTAAACCGTGGGCGCGTTCACCGACCCGATGCCACCCAGAATGCCCACCGAACGCACTTGATGATCCACACCGCCTGCAGCCAGCGCATGGCAACTGGCACAACTGACGGTATCGTTGGCAGACAAACGTACGTCATGAAAAAGTTGCTGACCCAGCGCGACACGGCGCGTGTCCGTCGCAACCATTTTGGGCAAGGGCTGGGTAACGTCGGCGTTGAAAGGGGGGCGCAACACGATTGCCTGCGTCGATGCGTCTGTACTGCGCCGGGAATCCGGCGCACGCAGTCCTTGCCAAACCACCCAGATAACCACCAACAACGCTGTCAGCAGCAGGGTAATAAACAACTCACGCGAGCGGGTGGGGCGTCGGTACCATTCAGACGCCATGGGGCTCATCCGCTTCATCCAGATAGGTTCGTCGAATTTTCAGCACGTCTTGCCAGGCGGCAAAAAAGGCCTGCACGCAAGCGGGGTCAAAGTGGCTGCCCGCGCTATCGCGAAGCAGCTTGCTGGCGTCTTCCAGGCCCCAAGCCTTTTTGTACGGTCGCTCTGAAGTCAGCGCGTCAAACACGTCGGCCACCGCCACGATACGGCCAAACAGCGCAATGTCATCGCCGTGCAACCCCCGCGGGTAACCACTGCCGTCAAATTTTTCGTGGTGCGTGTGTGCGATCAGGGCCGCGACCTTGAGCAGCGGTGCACTGTTGGCATTGAGAATTTCGTAGCCAATCGTTGCGTGCTCTTTCATCACCTCAAACTCTGGTGGCGTCAGCCTTCCTGGCTTGAGCAAGATCATGTCGGGCGTGCCGACTTTGCCAATGTCGTGCATGGGTGCCGCTTGCAAAATCAGGCTTTGGTCTGCTTCTGATAGCCCGAGTTCACGCGCAATCAGTCCCGAATAATGCGCCATGCGCAAAATGTGCGCACCGGTTTCCGGGTCACGGTACTCTGCGGCTTTGGCCAGGCAAAAAATGGTTTCACGTTCTTGCGCGATGATTTGCGCCGTGGCCTTGCGGACTTCTTCCGCCAGATGCTTGTGGCTGCGATTGAGTGCCAGCATGTTTTTGGCACGCGCCAACAATTCAGTGCTGTTGATGGGTTTGTTCAGAAAATCAGTCACGCCCTTGTTCAGTGCGTCGTAACGCAGTTCCAGCTCGTGATTGGCGGTCACCATCAGCACCGGCGTATCCGGGTAACGCTTGCGAAAGCGTTGCGTCAGCTCGGTGCCACTCAGACCCGGCATCATGAAATCGATAATCAACAAATCGGGGTCATTGGCCAGACACCAATCCAGCGCATGTTGCGGATCGGTAAAACAAACCGGCTCTGCATCAGGCAACTTGGCCACCAGCGCCTTGAGCAGGCTGACGTTGAGCTGCACGTCATCAACAATGACAACTTTCATCATGGCATGGAGTTTCGCAGATTTACATTTCTAAAATGCGGGGATGAAATTTCTTGACTTGTTACGCCTGTCTGAACGCCAAAACGATTCGTTGCTGTGTGTGGGACTGGACCCCGACCCAGCGCGCTTTCCCGGTCGTTTCAAGAACGACGCCAGCAAGATTTTCGATTTTTGCGCCGCAGTGGTCGATGCGACGCACGATCTGGCGATTGCCTTCAAGCCCCAAATTGCCTACTTTGCTGCCTACCGGGCGGAAGACCAACTTGAAAAACTGATTGCCCACATCCGGCGCGCCGCCGCCTCGGTGCCAGTGATTCTTGACGCCAAGCGTGGTGACATTGGCAGCACGGCCGAGCTGTACGCCGTCGAGTCGTTTGAGCGCTACGGGGCCGACGCGGTCACGTTGTCGCCTTTCATGGGCAGGGATTCGATTGAGCCCTACCTCAAGCGTCATGACAAAGGAGCTTTTTTGTTGTGTCGTACCTCCAATGTAGGCGGTGGTGATTTACAAGCGCAGCACCTGGCTGACGTCGTCGGGCAACCCATGTTGTTTGAATACTTGGCGGGTCTGGCGCAGGGAGCGTGGAACCAGAACGGCCAGCTCGGTCTGGTGGTGGGCGCCACCTACCCGGCAGAAATTGACAAGGTGCGCCAGCTCGCGCCCACGCTGCCGCTGCTGATTCCGGGTGTGGGTGCGCAAGGCGGCGACGCTGCAGCCACCATCCAGGCCGGCTGGCGTGGCAGCATCGACGCCCGTGGCAACCGGCAGACGACGGCACCCGTCATCGTCAACTCGTCACGCGCCATTCTGTACGCCTCATCCAACGACGACTTTGCCGCCGCCGCGCGGCGTGAGGCCATCAAGACCCGCGACCTGCTCAATGGGGCGTGTCACGCCGCGCAGGCGTCTTGAACCCTTGACCCCAATGGGGTATCCTTGGTATCAAATGAAACTTTTTTAGTTTCATATCACAAGGAGCCGTCGATGACCGTTCAGGAAGTGGAATCCGCCGCAAGGGCCAAATTCAAACCGCGCAAAGGCTATCCGGCAAGCAAAGGTCGGGTAAATGGCCTGTCGTCGGCGCTCGATGAATTTGTGCGCAGCGTCCACATCGCGCCCCCCATGCAGTTGCTTGATACCGAGCGCCAAGGCGTCGATGCCGCCCTCTTGGGCGATATGGCGCAACGCATGAACATCTCTTACTCGCAACTGGCCGAAACCGTGGGCATTCCCAAAGCGACCGCAGCACGCAAGCTCTCAAAAAACGAAAAGATCAATGGGGCTGCGGCCATCGCACTGGCTCGCTTGCTGGCCATTGCCGACGATATGGTGGCCGACAGCACAGTGCCTGACGCCAGGAACTTTGATACGGCCAAGTGGCTCGGGCAGTGGATCGGGCGTTCACAACCCGCCTTGGGCGGTCGCAAGCCTGCAGAGCTGCTGGATACGCCGACAGGTGTTGCCATGGTGACCAAACTGCTGGGGGCCATTCGCAGTGGCGCTTACCAGTGAAGCTGTGGCGGATCGCCGCTGAAACCCGCCGTTATGCGGCGACGGATCTCAGTGGCAAGGGGGCAGCGGTCAGCCCGGGGCGGTGGAATCAGGAATCTGAGGCAGTCGTGTATTGCGCTCCAAATGTTGCCATCGCCGTGCTTGAAACGGCAGCACACATGGACGACACCGGACTACCCTTGGACAGATACTTGGTCGAAATCAATATCCCGGCCCAGGTATGGAAGTCGCGCATCATCTGGTCTGCAAGCCGTTTACCGCCTCAGTGGGATGCCATTCCGGCCGGCGGTGCCAGCGCGGCGGCAGGCTCTGCATGGCTCGCGAGCCACCGGTCTGCGATTCTTTTGGTGCCCTCGGTGATCGTTCCTGAGGAGTTCATCGCGCTGATCAATCCAGCGCATCCACTTGCCGCAGGGATCGATGCCACCGTGATTCGCAAGTTCGAATACAACCGCCTGTTCAGGACATGACAGGCTTCAACCTCGCAACACCCGCGCCAGATAACGCCCGGTGTGGCTGGCCGCGCACACGGCCACGGCTTCGGGTGTTCCTTGCGCCACCACCGTACCGCCCCCTGAGCCGCCTTCCGGGCCCATGTCGATCAGCCAATCTGCTGTTTTGATCACGTCCAGGTTGTGCTCGATCACCACAATGGTGTTGCCCGCGTCGCGCAGCTGGTGCAGCACTTTGAGCAGCAGGTCGATGTCGGCAAAGTGCAGGCCGGTGGTGGGCTCGTCCAAAATGTAAAGCGTGCGGCCGGTGTCGCGTTTGGACAGCTCCAGCGCCAGTTTGACGCGTTGCGCCTCGCCGCCCGACAAGGTGGTGGCGGCCTGCCCTAGACGAATGTAGGACAGGCCCACGCCCAGCAGCGTGCGCAGCTTGCGCTCAATGCTGGGCACGGCTTTGAAAAACTCGTGCGCCGCCTCCACCGTCAGGTCCAGAATCTGGGCGATGTTCTTGCCCTTGTAAAGCACTTCCAGCGTCTCACGGTTGTAGCGCTTGCCCGTGCACACGTCGCACGGCACATAGACGTCGGGCAAAAAGTGCATCTCAACCTTGACCACGCCGTCGCCCTGGCAGGCTTCGCAGCGCCCACCCGCCACGTTGAAGCTGAAGCGCCCGCCGCCGTAGCCGCGCTCGCGCGCCGTGGGCACTTCGGCCATCAGCTCACGGATCGGGGTGAACACGCCGGTGTAGGTGGCCGGGTTGCTGCGCGGCGTGCGCCCGATCGGGCTTTGGTCCACGTTGATGACCTTGTCAAAGTGCTCGATGCCCTCGATCGCAACGTGCTCGGCCGGTTCATCGTGCGCGCGGTACAGGCTGCGTGCCACCGCCTTGTATAACGTGTCGTTGACCAGTGTGGATTTTCCAGAGCCCGACACGCCGGTGACGCAGGTGAAGAGCCCCACCGGAAAGTCCACATCCACGCTTTTCAGGTTATTGCCGCTGGCACCACAAACCCGAATCTGCCTGGGCGGGGAATCCCACGCCGTGCGCCGGGCGGGCAGGGCGATGCAGCGTGCGCCGCTCAGGTACTGGCCAGTGAGTGACGCCGGGTTGACCTTGACTTCGTCAAACGTGCCTTGCGCCATGACCCGACCGCCGTGTACACCGGCGCCCGGCCCCAGGTCGATGATCTGGTCGGCCGCGCGCATCATGTCTTCGTCGTGCTCCACCACCAGCACGCTGTTGCCGATGTCGCGCAGGTGCTTGAGCGTGCCGATCAAGCGGTCGTTGTCGCGCTGGTGCAGGCCGATGCTGGGTTCGTCCAGCACGTACATCACACCGGTCAGGCCGCTGCCAATCTGGCTGGCCAAGCGAATGCGCTGGCTCTCGCCGCCGCTCAAGGTCTCGGCGCTGCGCTCCAGGCTGAGGTAGGTCAGGCCCACGTCGTTGAGAAACTTCAGGCGCAGGCGAATCTCGCGCACCACCTTGTCTGCAATCTCTGCCCGGGCGCCGTGCATCTGCAACTGCTCAAAGTACGCCAGGCACTCGGCCAGCGTCAGGTGGCCCAGCTCATAGATCGTGCGTGCCTGCGCGGCTTCACCCACCTTGACGTGGCGCGCCTCCGGGCGCAGGCGGCTGCCGCCGCAGCAAGGGCAGGGCTGCACGCTGCGCAGGCGCGCTAGGTCTTCACGCACCACGGCGGAATCGGTGTCGCGCCAGCGCCGCTGCAGATTGGGCAAGATGCCCTCAAACGGGTGTTTCTTGATCACGCGCTTGCCACCGTCGAGCGCGTAATTGAACGCAATGACCTCGTCGCCCGAACCCTGCAGCAGCACCTGTTGCACCCGTGCGGGCAAGTCTTCAAACGCCAGTTCCAGATCAAACTTGTAGTGCGCGGCCAGGCTTTCCAGCAGGGCAAAGGTGCTGGCGTTGCGCCGGTCCCAGCCCTTGATGGCGCCGCTGCCCAGGCTCAGACTGGGGAAAGCCACCACGCGCGCTACGTCAAAGTGGTCTTGCACACCCAGCCCGTCACACGCTGGGCACGCCCCCAGCGGCGAGTTGAACGAAAACAGGCGCGGCTCCAATTCACCGATGGAATGGTTGCACACAGGGCAGGCAAAGCGCGCGTTAAAAAAATGCTCTTTCGGGCGGGAACCTTTGTCCTTGTTGATATCTTGCGGGTCAGACCACTCGCGTAGCGACGTGCTCTGACCCCAATTGATTGAGCTGTCAAATTCAAGAACAACGGCGCGCCCGTCAGCCAGCTTCAACGCTGCCTCAAAGCTCTCGGCCAGGCGCTGCTTAAGGTGGTCATACTCGCTGCGGTCGGCGCCGGGGTCGGCTGGCGCATGGCGTACGCGCAGCCGGTCGATCACCACGTCGATGTCGTGCTTTTCGGTCTTTTTAAGGGCGGGCAACTGGTCAAATTCAACCACCTGGCCGTTGATGCGAAAGCGCACGTACCCTTGCGCCTGCATGTCGGCAAACAGCTCCAGAAATTCGCCCTTGCGTCCGCGCGCCACCGGGGCCAACACCATCAGACGCGTGTCTGCCGGTAGCGCCAGCGTGGCGTCCACCATCTGGCTGACGCTTTGCATCTGCAGCGGCAGGCCGTGTTCCGGGCAATAAGGGATCCCCGCGCGCGCAAACAGCAGGCGCAGGTAGTCATGAATCTCGGTGACCGTGCCAACGGTCGAGCGCGGATTGTGGCTGGTGGCTTTTTGCTCGATGCTGATGGCCGGCGACAGCCCTTCGATCAAGTCCACGTCGGGCTTGTCCATCAGTTGCAAGAACTGGCGCGCATAAGTGGACAGGCTTTCGACATAGCGGCGTTGGCCTTCGGCGTAGAGCGTGTCAAAGGCCAGACTGGACTTGCCCGAACCACTCAGCCCGGTGATGACCACCAGCTGCTGGCGCGGAATGTCCAGATCGATGGCCTTCAGATTATGGGTGCGGGCACCGCGAAGGCTGATGACCGTGTGCGGCGCGTGCGGCGGTTCCCTGTTCACGTTCTGACTGGCTCCAAAGCGGGTGGCAATCGACCCGAAATCGCGCATCATAGTCAATGCGTGCCGGACTTGACCACACCTTTCACGGTTTGAAACGAGCGCGTAAGATACGCCCACATCGTGATGCTGCACCGTAGCATCGGATTGGGTCACCATCGGGAGATCACCATGAACTGGCTGCACAACATTCGTCTTCAAACCAAATTCATCATCCTGGGCGTCATCGCGTTGATCATGGTGGTGGTGCCTTCGGCGCTGTATCTCCAGATGGCCAGCGACGAGATTGCGGTGGCCGAGCGCGAGGCCGTCGGCACCGGTCCGGTGATTGCGGTACTCAAGGTGGTGCAGTTCAGCCAGACGCACCGGGGCATGTCCGCCAGCATGCTCAGCGGCAACCAGGCGCTGGAAGCACGCCGCCCCGGCATGCGCGACAAAGTCAACGCCGCCATGACCGAAGTGGACACCCAATTTGCCCGCACCGGCGTGGCCGAGGGCTTGCGTAGTCGCTGGGCCGCCATCCGCCAGACCTGGACGGCGCTGGAACAGGCCGTGGCCAGCAAGAGCGTTGAAACGCCCGAGAGCACAGCACGCCACACCGCGCTGATCACGCTGGAGCTCCAGTTTGCCGAAGAGTTGCTTGATGAGTTCGGCCTGAGTCTGGACCCTGAGACCGACAGCTACGCCCTGATGCGCGCCAGCTTCATCGAACTGCCGTGGTTGACCGAAAACCTGGGCATTCTGCGCGCCATGGGCAGCGCCGCCCTCACCCGCAAGGCCGCCGCACCCGAATACC
>Ga0172375_10005470_pt1 | contig 18311 bp, 26 predicted proteins | sample LakKiv1m_FD_114537 | JGI IMG/M metagenome (GOLD analysis project Ga0172375, IMG submission 114537) | Freshwater microbial communities from Kabuno Bay, South-Kivu, Congo - kab_092012_11.1m | ecosystem: Environmental > Aquatic > Freshwater > Lake | place: Democratic Republic of the Congo...
AAGGTAAAAGACAAAGACGACTTGCTAAAAAAACTTATTCCAAACAAGCATGGCCTAATTATTCAGCTTGGTTTTCATCGTGCAACTTATTTGCCAGTAGTCTGGGAACAACTTCCGGACAAAGTTCAGTTCCTAAGTGAACTATGCGAAAAAGCAGGGCTTCCATCAGATGCCTGGAAAGATACTGATGAAATGGATTTTTACACCTATGAAGCCGAGGAGTTTGAAGAATGATTTATGGAGTATTTACTGCTTCCCCGATTGTTTTTACAACAATTGCTGAAGGTGTATCCCATTCAGCACCCATGTTCAAAGTCCACCTGTGATAAAAATTATCTACGAAAACTGCAACTGAGCCATGATAACCCGTAGAACCGGATTCGAATTTGTCGCCTTTCAATATCTCAGCGATTCCCATTCCTAAACTAAAGAATGTTGCTTTTGGATCATATCTTGGGTATCCTTCAACACCAAGCGTTCCAATTCCATCTGCAAGCTTGTCAATCACAAAAACATCTGATCTTGGATCAAAATCATTCATCCTTACAGAAACTATGCGCCTGCTTTCATCAAAATCAAGTTTTTCAACATTAAAAACCAAAACTCCTGTTGCCCAGGGTAATTTTGCATTTCTGTCATTTGGATGAGCAACGTCTGGAACTTCAAACTCAGTAGTCTTTCCGTTCTGCGTGAATATAACTCGCTTATCTACTGGCATTCCATGTCCTGTTTCAAATCCTCTTCGATATACGCAGTAATGCCTGCTTCTGAATAACACTGGGTGCCGGTGTGGATCGAATTGCCTGGAAATGAATGCGCGATACTCTTCTGGAGTAAGAATAGTTTCTGTTTGTAATGCTCTGGCTTCTTTGAATGCCTCTCGTTGATTGAATTTTCCAATGGCGACTCCATGTTTCGCCATACTGTCTGATAGAACTCGCATGTTGTTATTTATGTTCTATTCGTATTAAAAGCATTGTCATATAGTGTTGGCAATCTCCAAACACTCTTCCTTGCTTAGTGTTCTAGTCCTTCTTTGCGCAAACTTTTCAGGAGCAGTTAACTCATTATGCTTCAACGCATTACGAACAGTTTGGTTTCTGTGTTGGAACAATATACGTATTATCTCCTCGTCTCTTTGGTTGATTCTATTACCAGTCGGCTTCAGTAAAATCATTGCAGAATCAACTTTTGGAACTGGGTAAAATAGGTGTTTCGGAACTTTCTGGATGATTTTTACATCAAAAGCAAGCTGTGCAGTTACACTTAGTCGTCCATAATTTGATTCATTCGGCTTTGCTATCATTTTTTCTGCAAATTCTTTTTGTACAATCAGAACCGCACGTTCAAACGAGTAATCCTTGATCCTGAATATGATTGAAGACGAAATATAGTATGGGATATTCCCGATAATTACATCCACTTTCAGTTTTGTCGGTTCGATTTCTAGGAAGTCTCCCTCTATAATCTCGATTTTTTTGTTTTTTGTTTCTTTTTCGAACTTACTTTTCAATAGGTCTGCCAATTCGCTATCCTTTTCAACTGCAAAAACCTTTTTCGGATTCGCCTCAAGGATTTTTTCAGTAAGCCTTCCATCTCCTGGCCCTATTTCAAGGACGGACTTTCCTGCTACGTCCGCGACGCTAACTTCTTTTCGTAATATGTTCCCGTCTTTCAGGAAGTTTTGCCCAAGCGCTTTCTTCGGTGTAATTTTCATTCCTACTCCTTTTTCTTCTCAAAGAATTTCATTATCTGAGTAGGAAGCATCCAAAGATGCGTAGGCGAATCCTCTGCAGAAACATTTGTGGCAAGCGTCTGCAATGTTCTCAAATGCAACGCGCCTTTTATCGCAGATAATTTGCGTGCAGCATCAGCAAAGTTGGTTGCAGATTTAAGTTCACCATCGCTTAAAATAATCGTTGCTCTCTTTTCACGTTCAGCCTCTGCCTGGCGAGCCATTGCGCGTTTCATGTCTGCCGGAAGCTCAATATCCTGCAATTTAATTGCAGAAACATCAACGCCCCATTCTTTTGTTTCTTCATCAACCATTTTTTCAATTTCAGCAGCAATTTTTTCACGGTCTGCTAATACAAAGTCCAAATCATTGTTTCCAATGACGTCACGAACCGCTGTCTGCGCATATTGGGAAATTGCGTAGTTGTAATCAGATATCACCATTACTACTTTGTAAGGGTCAACTACCTTGTAATAAACAACTGCGGCAATCTTCACAGGTACGTTGTCCTTGGTCATTGCTTCCTGCGGAGGAATCGGAATCGTCCTTACACGCATATCTATGTTGCGCACGTCCTGGAAGAACGGAATGTTCAAGGCAATTCCTGGGTCAAGCAGTTTTTCGTATTTCCCTAGAACAAATCTTACTCCTTTTTGATATTGGTTGATTATTGCAAACACCATGGAAATCACCTTTTCTTCTTCTCTTCAGTTTTCGTTTCTGGGTCTACACTTAAGGACTCAATGCCCTCAACAGGTATTACAAAGTTCATGATGTTTGTCTTATCTGCTGAAATGTTCGATATCATGTGCAGTGTTCTCAAATGCAATGCGCCCGGTGATTCACTTATTATCTTTGCTGCTTCAGCAAGAGTTGCAGATGCTTCCTTCTCACCTTCAGAAACAATTATTGCGGCACGTTTTTCCCGTTCTGCCTGCGCCTGCCTCGCCATTGCGCGTTTCATAGTATCCGGCAGTCCGATATCCTGGATTTTTATTCCTGCGATATCCACCCCCCATTCCTTTGCTTCTTTGTCTACGATTTCCGAAACTGATTGGGCGATTGATTTTCTGTCTGTTAATAACTGATCAAGTGTCCTGCTTCCAACAACATCACGTATTGCAGTTTGGCTGTGTTGATAAACTGCCATTTCCAGGTTTTGAACGTCAAACATTGCTGACTCAGGATTGATTATTTTGTAATAAACAACTGCGTTTATGAATGCGCTTACATTGTCTTTTGAAAGAACTTCCTGCTTTGGAATATCCACTGTCTGAAGTCTTAAGTCAACAATTTTCATCTCTTGTATTAATGGAATTATGAACTGGAGGCCGGCATTTCTTGTGCCAGTATACTTTCCTAACGTAAGAACTATCCCTTTTTGATAATCATAAACTACCCTGAAAAAAGCCATAAAAATAATTATCGCAGGTATTGCCAGAAATATTATGCTTGGACAGCACGTAAGTTCAGTTGCCATGATATTTTTTTATGAGTCTAAGCTTTTATTACTTGCCTTGTCGTTTATGTCCAATCAGTTTATTAATTTTTTATATGAAATCAGGTTATGAATATTGGTTATTATATTGGCATCTTACTCTCATTAATATTTTTTGCCATAACTATTCTTTACGGAATCGGAACTAGGAATCCGTGGATTATCTTTTTTTCTATCGCATTCGTAACTTTGGCCTTATTCTTGGCAAACAAATATCGTTCTTCGAAAGAACCAGAGAAGATGGCGGATCTGAATCGGTCGATACTGCCAAATATCTTTCTTGCATTATCCTTGTTTCTGCCATTTATCATACTGATACTTCTTGTTCGGAATCAGATAACTCTGCCTTCCGGAAAACTCTTCCTTTTATTTTTGTTGATTCCAAGTGTCTTCTCAGTTTTAATTGCATTGTATCTTTCCAAACGTCTTTATTTGAAAAATCATTCCACTATAAATTATTTCGAAGTTATTCATCATGGTTTGTTTGTGTCCGCAGGTATGTCACGCGGTTCATTATCAGGAGCTATCGCCACTTCTGTAAGTACTGATTTTCTTACAGAAGAAAACAGAATGACTTCAGGGGACGCAGAGATATTCAAAACAATCGGCAGTAGCATCGTCGCCTTGTCATTGTTTGTATTACTAATACTTGCCGGCTTCATTTTTGGAAAGTAGGGTGATTTCTGACATATTAGAATTCTCTTTTAGAACGCTATTTCTTTCCTTCCGAAATCAATATCCCATCTATTATTCCATAAGCATAGTTCGCCGCGCCAAAAGAGGTGAAATAATCTTTTTTCTCAAAGAAGTGCTTTGCATCGTTCATATAATTCTCTGCCCATTCCAGTATAGACGGAAACTTCTTGTCAAATTCAAGCTTCCGGAACTCGACAATTATTTCTTCTAACTTATGCAAATCCTTGGCAGCCCTTTCACGTTCATCCATAGATTTAAATAAAGTTCAGTTAACTTAATAATCCTAAGTTAAACGAGTTAATTGTATTTTTCTAAAATAAATTGTTTAGGTGAGCATACGACTAAGAAAAAAATCATATTGCCAGGAGAATATATCTGCGGCGCAGAAGAGCTTATGCCTGGAAGAGGCGCATACTCCCAGAATGATGAAGTATATTCCGCAGTCTGCGGAATTGAAGTAAGCGAAGGAAAGGATGCTCAGGTAAAATCAAAGAAACATATCAAGCATTTGGCTCCAGGAGATGACGTTTACGCAATAGTGAAAAGCGTCATGGAAACCAAAGCATTGTTGACGATAATTCCGATAGAATCCGGAAAAGGCGAAAGAGTGCTCTATTCTGATTTTGCAGCAGTTAAAGTTCAAGATATTTCCGATCATTACGTAAAATCAGTAAAAGACGAATTCCGCCCAGGAGATATACTCAAGGCAAAAGTCATTTCAACCAGGGCAGGAGTGGATGTAAGCACAAAATTATCTCCAAAATACGGGGTAGTCAAGGCGTTCTGTTCAAATTGCAGAAGCCAACTGGTTTTAAAATCAAAAAGGTTAATGTGTACACGTTGTGAAAGGACAGAAAGAAGAAAATTGTCAGAAGATTATCCTTCTGAAGGTGAATCAAATGGAAATCAAGATGCTTAAAAATGAAAAAAATGTTGTTGAATTTGAATTGATTGATGCGGATATTGCATTGCCTTCGTTGCTTGTTGCTAAACTTAATGGAGAAAAGGAAGTGGAGTTTGCAGCATTCAAAAAAGAGCATCCATTAGTCGGGCACCCTGTCGTTCTGGTAAAAACAAAGAAAAAAGACGCATTGACTGTTGTTCTTGCAAAAGTAGAGGAAATCAAGGAAGAAGTGGAGGAATTCAAGAAGCAGTTCAAGGAAAAGTCGTAGACGATCCCCATGGACGCAAAGCAACTGGTAAAAAATCCATACTTCCAGGCTGGGTTGCTTGTAATTCTTCTTATTCTTTATCTATTTTCTCCAAACGATTCTTTCAGGCTTGTTTTTGGATTTCTTGTTGCGGCCGCAATGGTTGGTTTAGTAGTCTATGAAATGAAGGAAGGAGTAAAAGACCGAGGGATAAAGCACGAGTTAAAGGATACGCTAATTGCATTAGGCATTGCATTGGCATTTTGGTTCAGTCTTCAATTCATACTCAATACGAGTTCTCCTATTTCAGCAGTAGTCACATGCAGTATGCTTCCAAATCTTCAAAGAGGGGACTTTGCAATTGTTCAGAATGCGCCCATATCTGCGTATTCTATAGATCTGACCGAAACGGAATTCCAGCAATTGCTTGGTCCAGCTGAATTTTCAGCGAATGGAACAAACTATTCAACCAAAGGTTCGTTATATTCTTATTGCATCGTCACACGTGATTTTTTTTGCAGTGATTTTGGCGCAAATCCGTCCAACTATGCTGAAACTAGGGGCCCATTTACGTTTCATTATTCTGCATGCGCAATTGACATAAAAGACAAGGGAAAAGTAAGCGAGCCGTGCGTTACAAGTGTTTCTTTCAAGGGCAACGAATATCCAGTTAAGCTCACAAACGACGTTATAGTTTACCAGCCAGATAAAACTGAAATTTATTCTCTTTACGGAGATATAATCCACCGTTCGTATTTCAAAATAAATGTATTAGACACTGGAAAAACTTATTATTTAACTAAAGGAGATAATAACCAAATTTTAGATATTCAAGTATACGATTACACATTGCAAAAAGGAAATTATCCTATTTCGCAAGATAAAGTAAAAGGAAAATTATTATTCAAGATTCCTATTCTTGGTTATTACAAACTTCTTCTTTCGGGATTTTTCACAGAGCCAAACCAATGCAGGATGGTGTTGAGCTACCAATATATCTAATCATCCGTAATGGCTTTCTCCCCTTTCCAAATTCATTATATACTGGGTTTCGGTTATTATTCTATCCTTTTCTTTCTTTGATATGTTCAATCCATCCAGTTTGCTGTTCCATTCTGTCAATGCAGATGCTATCCTCCCAAGTGTTGAATCATTATCCGTAATTTTGGCATAACTCAGCAATGCATAAAGCGCGTAGCTTGAACTGCTTTTCCCAAGCGCTTCAATTACTGCGTTTTTCAGCATCTTCATTGATTCTGATTCAATTGAACAGAAGAACGTAAAGTGATATGTAAGCAATTTCGCAGCATCGTCTCCGTTAAGCCTTGAAAGAAGTGATATGAATTCCAGTATCCCTTCAAGTGAATTATTGTAGTTGAACATTGAACGGTAAACGTTGATTCTTAACTGACCGGGATCTGCAGCAGGCATTTTTCTTTTGAAATGCTCTATATCATGCATAGTACGCATATCTGAAGCCTGCGCGATGCTTTCATGAATCATAAACAATATTATCTGTTTTATCGCTTCATCTTCGTTTTTGTAGTATGTTTCAATTTTGGCAATCGCCTCTTTCTTGGCTTCTTCCTTTGAAGCAACAGGATAAAATTTTATTGTGAAGAATGCCTTGTCCAATTCCTTCATTATTACGCCCATTCGTTCGTCGTTTTTCTTTTCTTGTTCTGTTTTGTGAGGAACAGCTGGAACGTTCGTAACTTTTTGAGTTTTTTTGTCTTCAGGCATAAAAATTTCACCTCTTTTTAATATTTAAATTTTTATAATTGAAATTTTGCAAATTTCAATACCATATGGATCACGTTTATAATGTTATTATGGTCAATTTACTTAATTAGTTTACTATTAAAAAACAGGAGTATTCCTGAAGAATAAGGTGTTGTTTTGAAGATTTATTTTGCAACAAGCAATGAGCATAAATTCGAAGAAGCAAAGGAAATCTTGTCTCAAAAAGGGGTAGAGATAATGCATTTCAAATTTTCCCATAACGAAATACGTTCGGATAATTTGGAAGAAATAGCGACAGAAGCAGCGGATGCTGCGTTTACTCGGCTTAATGACAAAGAAGCGCTGGTTTTTGTTGAAGACACAGGATTATTCATAGATGCATTAAACGGATTTCCTGGAACTTACTCCGCCTGGGTCCAGAAAAAAATAGGTTCTGAAGGCATTCTAGCGCTATTGAATGGAAAATCCGTTCGTTCCGCATCATTCAAAACCTGCATAGTTGCAAAAGATGCTAATGGACACAACGCTTTTTTTGGGGAATGCGCTGGTTCGATAACTACGGAAATAAGAGGAAAATCCGGCTTTGGCTATGACCCGCTATTCATTCCGAGCGGAGAATCCTCCACGTTCGCAGAAAAGATATGCTTAAAAAACAAACTCTCCCATAGATTTAACTCTCTCTTATTGTTTGCTAATTATATAGCGAGCAAGCAAAAGATTTGATGCGTAAATATCGAGATTATATTTAAGGTGAATTTAGCTATGGCATTGATCGGTGTTCCGATCACGTAAAGAAATCTATTGGATTTCTTTTGTGTCTTGAAACATTGTTTCAATGACAATTATAAAAAATTTATATTAATATGAAAATACGAGGGAATTTTTTATGGCATTGACCGAAGTTTTCGGTCAATAATAAATTTTCCAAAAAGGAAAAAAGAGGTAGAAAATTTATGGCAAGATTACACTCAAATAAGAAGGGTAAGGCTGGAACAAAACGGCCAAAGGCAAAGGTAGCCCCAGAGTTCTCCAAAGTAGAAGCTCAAAAGGTTAAGGAAATTATACTCAAGCTTAACAAGGAAGGAGTTCCTATGTCTAAGATTGGTTTGACGTTGCGAGATGAATATGCAGTTCCAAGCGTCAGGGCGCTCATAGGTTCATCTGTTTCAGCTTTCTTGAAAAACGAAGCTGCCCTTCCAGAATATCCGGAAGACATACTAACCTTAATAAAAAAAGCAGTGAGGATGAGGTCTCATCTGAAAACCACGACCGCAGATACTCATAACAAAGTAAAACTGCTTCATGTCGAGTCAAAAATAAACAGGCTTGGAAAATATTATGTTTCTAAAAACAGGCTGCCCAAAGGCTGGAGATATGACCCAGAAAGCGCGGCATTGTTGGTGAAGTGATTCTATGGCAGTCAAAAAATCATCAAAATTAGTCGATAAGTGGAAAAACAAGAGCTGGTATACAGTTCTTGCGCCCAAGATGTTTGAAAACAAAGAAATTGCAGAAGCCGTTGCTTCCGAAGAATCGGGAGTCGTCAACCGAATAGTTTCGGTCAGCCTTATGGATGTGCTTGGTTCTGGCTCTCAGAATGCTATCTTCACTACCCTGCGATTCAGGGTTACTGATGTCAAGGGGACAAATGCAAACACAAAACTTGTAGGCTACGAAATAATGCCTACTTACGTAAGAACTTTTGTAAGACGAAGTAAGTCCCTTCTTCATGTTACTGTTCCAGTGAAGAGCAAGGACGGGGAAACGATCCTGATAAAAATAATCGCAGTCACTGGCGCGAAAGTTAGCGAGAACACAAAGAAAAATCTCAGAAACTCATTGGTTGAAGAAGTAAAAAAAGTTTGTGAAGGGGCGGAATACGATACTCTTATGCAGGACATCGTCTACGGAAGGCTTACTTCAAAAGTATTCACAAAACTCAGGACAATCACTCCAATGAAAAGGGTTGAAATCAGAAAAACAGAATTGAAAGAAAACTTCAAGTAGCTGGTTTTTTTATGATGCCTAACCTAGATCCAAAGCAGATGGAACAGCTGATGCGCAAGATGGGCATGAGCTCAAAGGAATTATCTGCAAAACGGGTTATTATTGAAACAGAAGACGAACAGAAGGTAATAATCAGTGAACCCCAGGTAGTTGAAATAACGATGCAGGGCCAAAAATCTTATCAAATTTCAGGCAAAGTATCCTATCAGAGTTCAATCAATGAAGAAGACATAAAAATGGTTATGGAACAGGCGAACGTCTCAAAAGATATCGCGATCGACGCCTTGAAGAAATCAAATGGGGATATCGCCGAAGCAATTCTGTTGCTTCAAAAATAGCCAAGTAATAAAAACCTTTAATCCGAAGTGGTATGCATGAGGAGGGAGCTGTTCGCGATCTTAGTGCTAATTCTTGCAGTGTTATTCCTTATGAGCGTTATCGAATTTTACAAATCCAATATAGAACAATCCGATGCAAGAAAATTCGTGATGGAAGAATTGAAAAGCAAATACCCATCCGGAGATATCGAAATAATCAGCGTCCAGGACGCGAATGCAAATGGCTCAAAATATTTCAAGATAAATGCAAAAGTAACTTTGAATTCAGCAGGTCCATGCCCTGAAAGGATGCATATCTTCTTTAATTATCCAGAGCAGAACTTTGTTTCCCAGCCCCCGGAATACATAACCAAGGATTGCAAGACCTGCGTTTCAAAAGAAAGCTGCCCAATTTTATTCCCAGAGGAAGCAATAATCGCAAGCCATACGTTTGAAGGAACCGAAGAAGTCCAGAAATACGTAAATGAGGAAAAGGGAATATTTTCACTTGCAAGCGAAAAAGAAAAATCCTGGCTTGTAACCTGGGATTCTCCATTCTCCAGTTATTATTATGAAGTTGAAATCTCAAAGAACGCAAGCGTTTTGGGAATAAAGAAAATTCCAAAAGAAGATTAGAGGAATTTAGAATACAATCGCTTTCTTTTTTTCATTATTTATCTCTATTTTTCTATCTATAAATTTAGATGCTATTTCCGCATTTGTTTTCAAATGTTCAGTTATTTCCGTAGTCGTAAAACTGGTTTTTCCTTCTGCAAGCATTGTGTATATCAGTAATTGATCTGCCAAATGCCTGTCAACATCAAAGTTCTCAGTTGTAAGTATCTCATCTAATGCTTCTTTAGCAACCAGTTCTGCCCGTTTTGATTTTTCTCCAAGAGAGTATGCACCATGAAATCCTTTCCATGCTAAAATTGCATTTCCCGGATCCAAAGCCTGTTCTTGAATTACCCTTATTCGCTCAATATTTTTCTCAACAAATATCTTTTTTTCATGCATTGCAATCTGCATTTGCAGATTGGAGAGGCGTATAAGCACAGAAACATCACTATCTGTCGTCCTCCAGTCTGTATTTCCAGCCAGTTTGGATGGTTCCACTTCAACTAAAATCTCTCCTCCGCCACGGGGATAATATCCGCTTCTGCGCATTTTTATTTTTACCTTTGCACCCATCGTATTTATCGCAGGCACGAATACTTTGTCAAGATAGTCGTAGCTTGGGGATTTCATAACATGAGTTCCGCCTTGTATCGTTATCTCACTTGGCTTTGCAGCCATAATTGCGATGGGAATTACGGTTTGAGCAACCAAGGACGTAGAACCTGCAGTTCCGATGTTGAAGTCGTATCTTCCGCCTATTATCTCTCCTGGCTCGAATGTCAGTTCTCTACTTCCTAATTCTGCACCGGTGAGTGTTCCCCTGCAGATGCTTCGCACTGCTTTTGCTGAAGTGAGATGTTGCATTTGCAAGCCCGGATTTGATCTATTTGCCCGTATGTTGAAAATGTGGACTGATTTTTTGGTAATTGCTGAGAGCGTGAGCGATGTTCGGATTATCTGGCCGCCTCCTTCTCCATGTGAACCATCAATTTCAATCATTTTTTCACTTTGTCAAGTCTGCTTTTTCTGCATTATTGAACTTAACTATTTCTAAAGGAGCAACCTTTGTTAATGCATTTTGGGAACCTCCGCCACTATAGACTACGGTTTTTGTTAAAACCGCGTTATCTATGAAAAATTTTGCGGTATATCCAAATGATGGCGTGCCACCCATGGGATAGCCTGTCTTTTGTAATATTTCTTCTGCAGTAGCAAACCTAAGTTTTTTTGTCCCAATCATGACTGCCAGTTTTTTCAAGTCAAGCTTTTTATCCCCCGAAATTATACAGACAATAAGCGAGTCATTTGTCTCGTTAATTATACAGACATTTTTTACAAAATCCTTAGAATTAGCATTTGCCGAAGCTGCCGCTTCCTCTACGCTATGGCAAGAAGTTTGGAATATAAGATGCTCTGCAGTTATGCCGGTATTTCTTATAAAATCAACTAGCTTTCGTTCGTAGTCATTCATCGACTATTCGCCCCTGCCTATTCATGTATTGTTTCGTTTTCTCTCTTTCAACAGGGGTCTACTATTGCCAGTGCAACGATTTCCTCTGTTTTTGAAGTATTTTCTATGAATTGAATGGAATGAGGAGGAATATAAATCGTATCGTGCGCAGAAACTTCGAATTCTTTTTCTCCTATGTGCATCATTCCATTTCCAGAGATTATGTAATATATCTCACTGGTTTTCAGGGAATGTTTTTTGGTTTTCTTGCCTGGAAGCACCCTAAAATGCGCAAGGGAATATCGTAATTCCACATCATGTTTGTCAGGATGAAGTATTTCTCTGAGTAGGGTGTCATCTTCTGCTATGAATTCAACACATTCACTTAAACTAGTTTTATATTTCATGCTCATCTCCTAATCAATATTTGGATTTAGTCCCCTATCTCATGAAAACGAAGTAAATAGAAAAAGGCCATCTGCAAGAAATGCGATTTCTTGTCTGTCCCTTTTCCAATGAAATAGAAAAAGGCCAGCGCATTGCTGCGCCGGCAAGGCGACCAGTTATCCTCCCATCTCTTAAGAAAGAGCATGAAACTATAATATATTATACTTATCTTATTTAAACCTTTGCTCAATGCGTTCTTAGTTTTACAAAGTATATTTCCATGGGTTATGTCCGGTCTTGAACAGCTTTTAAAATGTATTTTGCTAAATAACATTCGATAATATATAATTGTGGTGGAAAAATGGGCTTTTTAGATTCACTTTTGAACGGAAATGATAGCGCGTCAGGAGTTACTGCAGAAAACGAGGGAAATCCACTCAAGCTTATGGTTAGTTTTTTGCCAGTAAGGCTTACTGCTATGAAGGAAAATAAGATAAGCATGCTTGTTAAGCTGACGAACTTAACTGACCAAGAACAGATGGTTTCATTGGATATACTTCTTCCTAAAAATGGAATGGTAGGTTTTGAACCCACCTGCATAACCAAGCATGGTGAGAAAAAACTTGGAAAAATTGCAGCAGGAGAAACAAAAGAAATTTCTATTCCCATTTATGGAACAAATCAGACAAAGCCAGCTACCTATCCATTCAAAGTAGTTGCATACCTTCATTACTTGGATTATGAAAAAGTCCTTAATCAGGTAAGCAAGATGGGAGAGCTACGCGTAGTTTAGTCCCTCATCAAATCAATCCAGCTACTTTTTCAATATATTTTTTCTCTTTTATTACTTTTCCATGCCCCGGATAAATCGTTTCAACACCTAATTCTGATAATTTTTCATATGTTTTTATCAGTTCTTTAATATCGCTGGTCGGCAAATCCGTTCTGGGAATTGAATTGTCAGGAAATACTGTGTCTCCTGCAAATAGTATCTTTTCGTCTGGTTCATAAAAGCAAAGGGCGCCTTTGCAGTGCCCAGGCGTTTCAATAACCGTTAAATTTAATCCATCAGTTACGATTTCGTCTCCCTCCCGCACTACCGTTGATTTTTCTATTTTTGGAAAATTCATCTTGAGATAACTGCATAGGCATGCGCCATCATTTTTTTGAATAACGGATTTCATTGCGAACTCGCTGGCATAAATTTTTCCATTCAAATTGGTTATTCCTGCAATATGATCGCAATGTTCATGCGTCAAAACTATTTTTTCTATTCCTTCCGGAAATTTTACTTCTGCAGGTGCGTCAATAAGCAGGTCATCAATCAAATAAGCATTGCAGCTTCCGCGTATCGTCGTAATTTTCATTTCGCACACTTATTCAAGCAATTGCTTCAGCTCTTCAAGTACATTAGCAATCTTAGTTCCTTTTTCAGTTAGCTTTACTATACGCATCTTCCCTTTTTGTTCTATCGTAACTAATCCCTTTCTGGATAAATCAGAGGCGAATTTTGTCACATATACGTATGTAGTTTCAGTCGCTCTTGCAATTTTTGAAAGATGCCACTGCGTATTCACATCTTTAAGCGTAGTAAGAATTCTTACCGGTTTCTCTCGTAAAAAAGCGCGGAACATAAATTCGCTGTTATTCCCTAAACATTTAAATATCTACCTTTTTCGTCGGTAGGCTTTAGCGTTCCGACGATAGTTTTATAAATCATCTCTTGAATATAACCACGACGCGGCGATTTTACGAGGTTAATATTCTCGTAAACAAGATAAATCCGCAAGCGTGCGCTCTCGTGCGTTGCGCTTTTTTTGAGGTGTAAAAATGCGATGCATTTTTACTTAATTGAATGAGGTGTAAATATGGGACAAAAAATCGGAAGTGAAAAACTATCTAGAGACGATGGATATCTATATTTTGTCGGAAAGGACGGATACGTCTGGGCAGCTCCAATGAAACACAATAAGAGCGGCAGAAAGAAAAAAGTCGGTTCTGAAAAAGTTTCAAAAGAAGCAGGCTTCATGTATTACGTCGGAAAGGACGGATACGTCTACAAAGCAAAATTGAAAAACTTCAAAAAGAGGTAATTTCCTCTTTTATTTTTCTTTTTATTTTCGTTTTTTTCTCAATCTATATCCTTCCTGCGCTTAATTTTGCAATATGCTTTTAAGCTTAATCTGAAGAATACTTCTTGGTGAAAATAATGGTGGACTTGTTAGTCTTGGGAATAATTGCAATAGTAATTGTTCTTGTATTGTGGATTATAGGTGCATACAACCGTCTAATCACTCTTAGGAACAGGATAGATAATGCATGGTCCCAGATAGATGTGCAATTGAAAAGAAGATTCGATCTTATACCTAATTTGGTCGAAACTGTCAAAGGTTATGCAAAGCACGAGAAAACAACTTTGACGGATATAACAAAATACAGAGGCATGCTTATGCAGGGTGCCCCAGAAGAGCGCGCATCTGCAAATAATATGCTTACCCAGGCATTGGGCAAGTTATTCGCAGTAGCAGAGAATTATCCTCAATTAAGGGCAAATGAAAATTTCCTTAAATTGCAGGATGAGCTTGCAGGCACTGAGAATAAGATTTCTTATGTAAGAACTGCATACAATGATTCTGTTCTTGAGTATTCTAACTCAATTCAGATGTTTCCGGGTTCTATAGTTGCAGGAATCTTCGGATTTAAGCAAAAAGCGTACTTAGAAACACCTGGCCATGAACGGGAAGTGGTTAAGGTAAAATTCGAGTAAACGGATGAAAAATGGCAAATATTTTCGATACCATTGAATCAAACAAAAGAAATTCAATGGTTCTTCTTTTATTTTCATTCATCCTATTTCTAGGGGTAGCTCTTGCTTCTTCTTATGTTCTTCATCTTGGCGAATTTGGTTTCATCATTCTTTCCCTGGTGGGCATAGCATACATTCTTATCGCTTATTCTGCAGGAGACAAGATGGTTCTTTCTATGAGTGGAGCAAAGCAAGTAACTGCAGAAGAACAGCCTTTTCTCTATAATATAGTGGAAGGGATGGCAATTGCCGCCGGAATTCCGATGCCTAAGATATATGTAATAGAAAGCGATGCTCCAAACGCATTTGCAACAGGAAAAGATCCGAAAAATGCTTCAATAGCAGTAACAACTGGACTCTTGAAAATAATGAAACGTGAAGAACTTGAAGGAGTTGTTGCTCACGAGATTTCACACATAGGAAATTTTGACATTCGTTTCATGCTTTATGCCGTAGTGATTGTCGGTGCGATTGCTTTGCTTGGAGACTTGGTTGGGAGAACTATATTTTTTGGGGGGAGCAGAAGAGACAGTAAAGGAGGAGGCGCAATGGTTTTGATAGCATTAGCCTTTATGATAATCGCTCCTATTTTCGCTGAGCTTGTTCGTCTTGCTATCTCAAGGCAACGTGAGTTCCTTGCAGATGCAACTGCAGCAAAGATCACTCGTTATCCGGAAGGTCTTGCATCTGCTTTGGAGAAATTAAGTGCTAATTCCGTTCCGTTAAGTTCAGCAACAAGCACTACTGCGCCATTATATATCGTAAATCCGTTCGCAGGTAAGTTGGGTCACATATTTTCTACCCACCCTCCTATTGAGGAAAGGGTAAAAAGATTAAGGTCGCTCTAATTCTTTGTTCTGGTGTTTTCAATCTCTTTTATCAGTGCAACTGTAGTAGGTATTCTTTCCATGGTTATTCTTTTTCCAGTAGTCATCAACAGTATTTCTTCGGCGGTTTTTACTATCGCTTCAAGAAAGTAGTTTGATGGTGTTGCCCCCGGCAAAAATATCGCATTGTGTCTTCCAGAAAGAAATTCTATTGTTGCCGTGCAAAGGTGAGAATCTAGGCTCATGAATCCAAAACCATTTTGGTAATGACTTGCTGCCATTGGAAAAGCACGGCATACTTTTGGGCGTTTATCATAGTTATTGCATCCTTTATCTTCACTATACCTTGGGCATCCCCCATCCTTTAGTTTTAAATTGAAAATTCGTTCTCTATCTGTATGAATAACTATCAGTTCTTCTGCACTCCTTCTGATATCTTCGAAAAGACGCAGTTCTTTCCCAAAAAGCACTATTGTTCTTAGTTCTTTGCAACAAAGTCCGCATCTTTTGCACTGCAGTTTACTTGTATTCCGAATTAATCTGGACACGAAGGAATATTATATCGATAAATTTAAATCTCCCCCAATTCAATATTCCCATATCTTTTCTCCAATTTTCGTATCTTGTTCCTTCCTTTGCCCATGAAATAATTCAGATCTCTCGGCTCAACATATATCTTAACTCCTCCTGCCATTTTTTCAACCTTGAACCTGCCATTTGTCATCTTGGAAAATATTCCTTCAATTCCTCCTCCTTCATGTCCAAAGTTTCTTCTTCCGCCTTCTCCCCCGCGTTTTTCCCTTCTGTTTTGCTTAAGAGGTAGCACTACGGTTTCTTCTCCGAACTTGTAAATCTCGAATTCTATCTCTCCGGTCTCAAAGTTTTTCACTTCAATGACTGGCCTTGCCAAATCTGCTTCACGCATACCGCTTGGAACCTTTACAGTATGGAAAAGTTCGTAGATCTGCCCAGGTTGTCCTTTATCTATTAAAATAACCGTGTCTACTATCTGAGGAATCATTCCCAAATCAACTTTGTTTATGAATCTCTGCACTGCGTCAATTGCCTTGCGTCCATGAACTACGCCAACCAAACCAATTCCGGCCATTCGCATATCTGCATAAATCTGGAAATCAATAATCTTGCGCATTTCATCGTAAAACGTATAATCCGGACGTACAAGTAGTAATATCTCCTTAGTATTCTCAAAGCTTCCTTCTAGGGGAGAATATTGCGTTATCGCATCCTGCACACGTAAATCACGAGGGCTTTCCATCGTTTTTACTACTTTTTTCTTTGAATAGTAATATTCAGCAAGCGCTGCCGCAAACGTTGATTTACCGCTTCCAGGAGGTCCGCAGATTATTATTCCTTCCGCTTCCTGGTCTAATCTGTTCCAGAGCTTTTCACTCATCTGGTATTCATCTAATTTCATCCTTTTTATTGGTCTTACCAGCGTTATTTCAAAACCATCTGAAAAAGGAGGTTTGGCAATAACAATTCGATATTCTGCCATCTGGATGACGGACACCCCTTCTTTGTCCATCTCAAAGTAGTATGAGCGGTTTCTTTTCACTGCCTCTACTATTTCTTCGCTTATCTTTCTTATCTGCTCAAGAGTTGGTTTTTCCCCTAATCCAACGACTTGGACTTCTCCAGGTCTTCCGATCTTTGCAACGACCTCACAATTCTCCTTTATGTGCACAGACATCGTCTGCGGAGTGAAATATTTTTTGAATGAAAGTTCACCTACTTCTTCCCTAGAACGCAGATAAATCGTTTCAATTCCTTCTGCTTCTGCTACTGAATGCTGGACTTTATCCCCGGTTACAAGTATGGCGTCTAGTTCTTTTGCTATGCTTCTTATGAGCGCATCCACTTCCCCAGTGGTTTTTGCATGGATTATTTGCTGAGGCGTCGGCCTTGGTCCTTCTATAATAAGTTCAAATTCATTTTCCAAAGATAATGCCTTGAGCTTTTTCATTACGTCTAATCCGGTAAATCCAATCTCACGACCAGAATTAGCCTGATGCTCAAGCTCAGCCAAAGTTGCAGTGGTTACATAAATCGTTCCGGCAATTTTCTTCTCTTTAAGCAGTTCAATAATCCGTCCATCTACTACTACGCTAGTATCGCAAACATATCTGTCTCGTGTCATTATTTGTTTTTTCAGGGGAGGTTTTTAACACTGCAGGTCTTTCTTTATTCTTTCAACACCTAAAGCATAAACAAGTTTTCCAACTCTTGGACCTTTCTCCTTGCCAATAAGCGCAAGATATACCTGTTTGAACATTTCTTTTGGCTCTATTTCGTTAGCCTTTGCATATTCAAACACTGCATTATGAATAGTTAACGCGTCAGCTTTCGAATCAAGCCCGGCAAACATTTTAACAACCGTTTCACTTGCCTTTTCTTTAGACGGAGTATACTTGAAATGATACTCTTCAGGGATGAATTCTTTTCTTACCCATTCTTCAACATATGGTTTCAGATATTTCGTTCCCTGTTCGTCATTTACCATCTTTCCAACATCATCCCAGTTCCCGTAAATTTGGTAATATAACAGCAGATCAAGGAATTGCGCTTTCCAATTTTGTTTATCCGTGCAAATCCTATATGCCTGCAACGATTTTTCGTTGTGCCTGTCAAGCTTGCTTACATCTGGATTAGTGCTGTTAAGTTCAGCAACTCTTTGGAATTCATCATACACTTTAAGCAAACTGTCAGGAGTAGGATTTATGTCTATGTTCTCCTCCAGGTCAGGCTTTACAAGCAGGTATTTTATTATCTCTACTGGCAATAATAGAATCAAATCGCTTACACCCATTCCAATTCCTTTGGATTTTGAATATTTCTTTCCCTGAAACAATATGAATCCGAATTTATATCCAATCGGAGGCTCTTTTTTGAACATTTCCTTGAATACGGCAACAGTCGTATCCCAGCTTCCACCTCTTGTGTGATGGTCCATCCCTGCTCCTTCTATGCTTGTGCCAAAGACATCCATCCACGCAGGCCAGTGCAGTCTCCAGATCAATTTGCATTTATGGTCATATATGCTGTTTTTTCCCTTGTA